>Ga0182738_1008469_pt1 | contig 10210 bp, 14 predicted proteins | sample eDN5th30CBELigMG_FD_128876 | JGI IMG/M metagenome (GOLD analysis project Ga0182738, IMG submission 128876) | Enriched Miracle-Growth compost microbial communities from Emeryville, California, USA - eDNA 5th pass 30_C BE-Lig MG (version 2)... ... | reverse complement strand
CTGTGATGTCACCACTGCCAAGATCGCTTATGACAACTTTGAAGGGAGGTGGGGAGATCCGCGACACCTCAACAGGTTCCTACAGGCGTATGCCGTCGAAAAGTGCCGGCTGGAGAGCCGTCGCCGCGGGCACACCTGCCGGGAACAGGCGCTGGAAGACGGCTCCATCAAGCTCACTATTTCGGTCGGAGGTGCCGCATGAATCCAACCATCGAGATCACCATTGCTCCGGATGGAAGCTCCAGCATCGAGACGAAAGGCCATGTCGGAAACACCTGCCGGGAGGCCAGCCGGTTTCTGGAGAACACCCTGGGACGGCAGACCAGTGAACAACTCAAGCCGGAGTTTTATCAGGCTGCATCGCAACAGGAGTCCGTTCAGCAACAGTCCTGATGTCAGTCCGTCTGCCCAGACAGTTCCAGGATTCATTTCATCACTACAAACGTAAAGGAGGCTTCATGACGCTCGCGCAGCGCCTGGGAGAATACGTCCGGGCCTGCTTCACCGGTCTCTGGATCGAAAGCCATGAACATCCGGATGCCCTCATCGAGATTACACAGCTCTGCCGGCAGGAGCAGTGGAACATGCTCACCTGGGATCTCGACCAGGGATTGCGGGGGGCCGGAATCGATGCGAATCAGGGAGGAAGCGATCCGCTCTCAGTCATCCGATCCGCAAACTCGCTGTCATCTTCGGAGGGAACAACGCTGCTGGTCCTGCAGAACTTTCATCGGTTCCTGAACTCGGCGGAGATTGTTCAAGCTCTGGCCCAGCAGGTCCTGCTCGGCAAGCAGAACCGGACGATCCTGGTCATTCTCTCTCCGATCGTGCAGCTCCCGGTGGAACTCGAAAAGCTGTTCGTCGTGCTGGAGCACGAACTCCCGAATCGTGATCAACTCGAACAGATCGCCCGGGGAATCGCGACGGAGGAACAAGAGCTTCCCACTGGAGCGGAGCTGGATGAGGTCCTCGACGCTGCTGCCGGACTGACACGTCTGGAAGCGGAAAACGCATTCTCGTTATCACTCGTCCGACAGGGCCGGATCACCAGCGATGCGGTCTGGGAACTCAAGTCCGGCATGCTCAAAAAGTCGGGGCTGCTGGAACTGCACCGCGGAAATGAGACGTTTCAAGGCCTCGGCGGACTGGAGACGCTCAAGGCATTCTGTCGGCAGGCACTACGACTTTCTCAACGCAGTTCGCAGACTCGGGCACGAGGTGTTTTGCTTCTGTCTCCTCCCGGATGTGGAAAATCCCAGTTCTGCAAGAGCTTGGGCAACGAAGTCGGTCGCCCCGTGCTGACGCTGGATGTTGGCAGTTTGCTTGGCTCTCTTGTTGGTCAGAGCGAAGAACGAACCCGGCAGGCCCTGCGGATCATCGATGCCATGGCTCCGGCAGTCTTGATGATTGACGAAGTCGAAAAGGCGTTTTCCGGAGTGAGTGGAAGCAGCGATTCCGGGGTCACCTCCCGAATGTTTGGTCGGTTCCTCACATGGCTCAATGATCATACCTCGGATGTGTTCGTTGTCTGTACGGCCAACGACATCTCGAAGCTGCCGCCCGAGTTTTCACGCAGCGGCCGTTTTGATGCTCTGTTCTTTCTCGACCTGCCGAATCGGGATGAGAAAGATGCCATCTGGACTCTCTACCGCAACCAGTTTGAGATCGAACAAAATCAGAAGAAACCCGCTGACGACCAGTGGACTGGCGCGGAGATTCGGGCCTGCTGCCGACTCGCGGCCTTACTGGAAGTCTCTCTGGTTGAGGCTTCCCGGTACATCGTCCCGGTGGCGGTCACGGCTGCAGAAAGCGTGGAAAACCTCCGCAACTGGGCCAGTGGCCGCTGCTTGTCGGCCAATCAGCACGGCTTGTATCAGTATTCCCATTCCAAAGCCGGTTCCCGCCGGAACGTGAAACGGGATCCCTCACTGAACTGAATCGTGCTCATACGAATGACGACTCTATTTCCGAGGTTTCCGAGGAATGGCCCGTTCCAATTGAGGAGAACCAGCCGGGGCTTTATGATAACCCGTTGGCCCGCGGTCCAGAACGATCGTTGGCTGATATGAATTTGATTCAAGGAGAAGAACATAAAGACTACCCGGGATTGAAAACACATCCCGGTTGACAACTTGAACGACGCGTGAGCGTCAAGAACTGCCCCCTCTCAAACCGCCAACCTGAGCTGCAAAGCTCTTGATCCAAAGAGGCAGAACCTTGAGCCGCGCCCCGAAAGGGGCGCTGGCCATGTTCTGTTCTTTGGGCCCCTTGGCGGGGGCGAGAGGGGCGGTCGTGGTTCAGCGCCTTTTTTTATGCGCTGAACCGGTCCTCCCACAGTTGCACCGCGGAGATGCTGCCACATGGCGGCGCTCTGCTTCACCCGCTGAGGAACCGATGAACAATGACTCTGCAACTTCTTCTGTATCCCCACCGCTTCCGAAATCCCTGGCGGAATCCATCCCCTGGGGACAACTCACCTGGCTTTTCCTCGGGACAGGACTTTGTCTGAACGGCCTCCGCGATGTATTTCGGCTTGGAGGATCGAGAGCCGGAGAGTTCCTGGAAGGAATCGGTGGGATTATCACTCTGCTGGGATTGCTGTTCGGACTGACCGCACTCATCTTTCGGGAACGGCTCAAGCGACGAAACCTGAAACTCCACCGTCTTCCTTGGCTTCGCCACGTGAACACCGGCATCCTGGGAACAGCTGTCTTACTGCTCCTGCTGGCGTTACTCGTGCCGGCGGTGAATTCCGCCCAAATGGCAGCACAGCGGGCGGCTCTGGAATCATCCGGCATCGGGGAGTCAGCCTGGAGAGCGTATCCCTTTGGAGATGGTTCGTTCTTCATTTCTGTGCCGTCCCATTGGGAACCGTATCCGGATCCCACGCTGTCCGGAGGAAATCTTTCTCTTTGGGACCGGCAGAATGACCTCTATCTCACCGTGACGACCGTCTCGCGCGAGGATGTGACCTGGAAGTCCCTGCAGGAATTCTCCGACCAGACGGCCCGCAGTATTGGCGAACAGCTGAGCGATGCAGAGATCAGTCCTCTGAAGCCCGGGATGGTGGAAGACTGTCCGACGGCGGATCGCACGGTGGCCGGGACATTGAACGGATTGCGGCTGATCTATGCCCTCCGCCACATCGAGACTCCCCAGACCTGGGTGGAAGTCCGCTCCTGGGCCACCCGCAGCCGGTTCCAGCAGCACCATCCGCTCTTCTCACAGATCGCCACTTCGGTCCAGCGACGGAAGTAGGGTCTCCCGAATCATTGTCCTCAAGGCTTGCCACAAGGAGATCCATCGATGCCTGTCCCGATGCCATCGTCCTCCGAATTGGAGGCCCCGGAGGTCCCACAACTTCCGAGCGATTCCGGAGGGGTTCGGACTCGACCGGTTCTGTTATCCCTTTGGTTATTGGAGCGTCTCGGCACTGGTCTGGCATTCCTGTATCTGCCGATTTTGATCGTCATTCAGACCGCAGCCGTCGTCTCGCACTGGTGCGGACAGCAGGTCGCTAATCAAACGACGCAGTTCCTGATTTTTGTACTGGCGTCGGTGATGGTCATCGAGCTTTCCTACCTGGCCAGTGCCGGAATGCGCAAGTGGCAGTCGGCAACCCATCCACCCGGTTCCGGAAATTCCCCCAAGGACGGCAATGACTCCGGCCATCGGTTCCAGCTGGTGACGATTATCTACATTTCTTGCCTTCTGGCGTTTCAGCGATACGAAACCCCCTCGTTTCTGATCCTGACTGCCCTCACCACGACGGCCTACATCCTGTGGCAGCGTTGGAGCAGGCCAGATTGGCGGACTGAAACCGGAAAAGCCTTGCAGCTCCTGGCGCTCATCCTCGCGCTGAAATATGTCGGTCTTCCCATCCTGAAAGCGATTTACCAGCCAGACGACACGGCCAGGCAACGGCCGATTCCCACTGTTGATCTCACAAGAACCCCAGCTTCGCGGATCTCTGAATTCGACCATGCTGATGTGTTCTCAAAACACAATTCCCCCTTGACCTTCTCAGGAGAATCTCATGACCCTGTTTCGTTTGTGCTTCATGTTTCCCTTCATCCTCACCGCGTTAATGCTGATTTCCGGAACTGTGGTCTCTGCCCAGACTGAGACTGTGGAAGCGGAGATCGTGTCCGTGAATATCGCTGCCGGCTCGGTGGAGCTGGCGTATCAGGCGGCCTTAGGAAAAACACAGTCGACGCTCGATGTCAGCAAGAAAGCGAAGATCACGATCAACGGTGAACCCGGATCGTTGGAGGGACTTCAGAAGGGACAGGCAGCGACCGTGATCTACAACACGGAACTCGCTGTGGTCACCTCGATCCAGGCAACAGGTGCGGGTGGCTCGCAGACGGCTGAACTTGTGCGTCTGGATGATCTCAATGGTTCGTATCCCACTCTGACTGCCGATGGCCTGACCCTCTGTTATGAATCCCAAGGGGAAGGCGAACCAATCCTGATGCTCGCTCGGCGGAACAGTAAAACGGAACCGTTTCAGAACCCGGAGCCGCTATTCCCCGGTCGGCATCCGACGCTCTCCGGCGACGGCCTGGAACTGATCTGTTTACAGATCGCCTCCGGCAAGAAGACACGCACGCTGCATGTCGCGACACGGAAGGCACTGACCGCTCCGTTCGGCAAACCGGCGGAGATCCGGGAACTGAGTTCCATCGAATATCCCCGCGGCCCGTTTCTGTCGGAAGATGGCCTGACTCTCTGTTTCCGGACGTCGAAAGGAACCAGCGAACTGGTCAGCTGCCGCCGCATCAGTCGCACGTCGGTCTGGTCCGCTTCCAAACCTCTGCTTGCATCGTCCGTGGAACAGAACCTCGGTGGCCAGCTCACTTGGCCCTGGATCTCTGCGGACGGCCAGACGCTGTTGGCCACATTGGAGAGCGGAGGAAAGTCCACCGGCCAGCCGAACCTGTACCTGCTGAAGCGGACGAGTGTGGATCAACCGCTTTCAGATCCGATCCTGATGGAGATTGCCGCGATTCCGTTCCAGGTCCGCGCTCCACGATACCTCGCCCAGACCAGGGAGTTATTTGTGAGTGGTGTTCCTAACACGGCCAATGCGTTTGGAATTGGAGTTGTGAAGGGATTTTCAATTCCCGAGTAAGACTTGTATTTCGCTCAACTTGAAGAAACGGCCGGTGGTTCCTGCAACGGGATTATCGGCCGTTTTCATTTTCTGATACCCATTTCCGAAAGGACCTCTATGAACCCAACTCTGATGGAGGAACCGCTCATCGGTTCGTCTCAGCAAACCACAGCAGCCACTCGACTGCGCACGACGATGGCAGCCGCTCGACTCAGTTTTACCTGGCTGGGTGTCCGCAAGACCCTGACCAGCGAGCAAAAGAACCAGGCGGCGGATTCCTTTGGGGCCGAGGGCAAGTTCCTGTCAGCGGGTAAAAAACTGCTCGATACGTCGCATCCCGCATTCAAGGCAGTCACCGCGATCAAAGGCCGCTGCCAGAGTTACTGGAAGGCAGTGGCGTTGCCGTATCCCGAACCGGGCATCCGGCTCATTCGCCAGCAGCAGCTCAATGAGTTCGACAACCAAATTATTCGGTTCAAGGCAGAACTGGCGGAAGCGGTTGAGCACCTGGACCGGCACTACGGAGAGTTGCGATCCGCAGCCCAAAGACGGCTGGGGAACCTGTTCGATCCGTCCGACTATCCGGTCTCTCTGATCGGCCTGTTCGGGATCGAGCATGATTATCCCTCCGTCGAACCGCCGAACTATCTGCAGCAGCTCAACCCGGAGTTGTATGAACAGGAATGCCAGCGGGTGCAGGCCCGGTTCGACGAAGCGGTGCAACTGGCTGAACAGGCGTTTCTGGAAGAACTCTCCAAGCTGGTCGATCATCTCGGTGAACGGCTCAGCGGAACGGTTGACGGAAAGCCCAAGATTTTTCGCGATACAGCACTCACCAACCTGACGGAGTTCTTTGATCGGTTTCAGGCGCTCAACATTCATTCGAATGAACAGCTGGATGAACTCGTCGAACGAGCCCGCAGGGTGACGCACGGCATCGAGCCGCAACAGTTGCGGGAAAACGGCTCTCTCCGGCAGAAGATCAGCAAACAACTGGCCAGCGTGCAATCTTCACTCGACGGCCTGCTCGTCGACCGACCGCGCCGCAACATCCTCCGGCAGGCAGGGCGTGGCCCTGCACCCGGTGCGAGCTGACGACAGGGTGCCGGGATTGACACTTCCGTTGGTCGCTGACCTGATGAAGCAAATGGAAGGGAGATTTGTTTGGAACTCCTGATTGATTCCGGCGGTGAAGTTCGCTGCCTGTATAACGAGACAATCGATCTGCATGAGCTGGGAGCACTCTCGATCTCCCGTGGTTCGCACGTCGAACCCACATCCGATGGCCAATGGCTGGTCGATCTCTCCCCGGTGAACGGCCCACAGCTGGGACATTTTCCGACCCGTTCTTCAGCTCTGGCAGCAGAAGTCGCCTGGCTGAATGAACATTGGCTGATGCCGGTCTCGGAATCGCTTTCTTAATGCCGTCTTGCCTCATGGCGAACCGCATGGATTCTCTCGCTCGCACCGTGCGGGCTGCCTGATCGAGCGTGTTGCTCGACGGGGTGGTTGTGTTTTTCACACACGACCATCCCGGTTGGGGGTGGTCGTGTTCCTCTCTTCTTCCAAGGAACAAACGATGACCCAGCATGATCTCAACTCCGCCGTGGCCCTCGCCACCGGTGAATCCCTCTGTGAAATCCGCCGCCGCGGGTTCTCGATCGCCGATCCGTATGAAGTCCGGTTTGATCCTGAACCGGATCAGCTCATCCCGCAAATGATCGACTGGGACGACTTCGAACGGCGCGGCAACATTCCCATTCCTGTTTCCACTTTTCGGGCGTAGTTCCGACAAGGATGACATGCCTCACCACAACGAGCGGGAGCGCCGGGCAGAAGAATTCTGCCAGCGGTACCTGAGCTTCTGGGGAGTCGTCTGCCTCGGCTGCATCTTCGTCTTCGGATGGCCGGTCCTGCTGGCCTGGCTGGGAGCAGCCTGGACTCTGACGACATTTCTGCAACTCCTCCTGGGCCAAGGAAGCGACTCCTCCCGGAAGCCTTCCCGCCGACCACCCTGTTCCAAACACCATTAACTATTTGAGATTCAGGAAGAACCATGATTTCAGAAGCGAGAACCATTTCAAAGTTCGCCCCTGGTCAGATCCTGATCACAACGAACGCCCAGCAGCAACTGAATCAGACTGACGTTCAACAGGCATTGAGACGCCATCTGGCTGGCGACTGGGGAGACTGCGAACCGGAAGATGCCGCGGCCAATGATCTCGCCCTGGCGGAAGGAGATCGTCTGCTGTCCGTTTATCACACCGCGGACAAAATTTGCTTCTGGATGATTACTGAAGCAGATCGCACTGCCACAACGGTGTTACTTCCTGAAGACTATTAGCGAAAAAAATATCGATTGACTGTTAGCAACTTTGCTAACGATCTCATCATTCAACCATCAACATTCAACGGAACCTTTATGCAAATCACGTACATCAACAACGATGGTGCCGGCTTCGCCGATCGGATCGAGGTCGAAGAAGGCACCACCATTCAGCAGTTGTTCACCCAGCGTCTGCCGCACGGCAGCCCCGCTGATTACCTGATTCGGGTGAATCGGCAACCAACGACTTCTGATTATGTGCTTCAGCCCGGCGACCGCGTCAGCATGACCCCCACCAAGATCGAAGGGGCGAAAGCCTTGCGGGCTGGGAACAGGAGACAGGGGACAGAGGTCAGCAAAGTGAACCTTTACTCCTCTTTGACTCTGATCCCTGACCTCCAACCCCTCACCTCTACTCCGAAGGAGTTCCCATGGGAGCCCGTCAGAGGCTCAACAGTCTCTACTTCACGGGAATCCTGATCATCGCCGCCGTCTGCGGAGTGGCAGCGGATTCCTGGGGAATGTTTGCCGGCGTGACGATCGTGCTCGCTGCGATCTTGATTCACGGCGGGAACATCCGTCCGAATCCGACTTCCCGCAAACCGCGACGATTCCGCCGCCGCTGACCTCACCCCAATGATGTCCACACAGAGCCCCTCGTCGACAGGCGAGGGGCTCTGTTCTTTTCTGGAGCCCTTGCTATGAACTTTTCCCTGTGCCGCCGCCCCTGGTTGCGGACGGCAAAATATCTTGAGCTGCAGTATCAACGGCTGCACCGTCGCCCGCCGGATCAGACCTCGTTGCCTGAGGAACACTGGTACCGGGTCCAGCAGTTGCAGCACCGACTGCAACTCGCCAATCGATCTCGCTTCACCGCCGCTCAGACACATGTTCGAAGACAACTGGCGCAGTCGCTGCGACGACTCGCCAAGGACTGTCTCCATCAGGCAGAAGACCTGGAACGTCACGAATCGCAACCGGAGGTTCCGACACTCCGACTGTTGCTGGAAGAACTGCAATCCGTTCAGGACGAGTTCGATCAAGTCGACATCGACTGGCCTGCCAAAGTTCTCCGAGTTCGAACCGAACGGGTTGTCCTGGAAGGCATTGATCTCGGCCCGTTCGAAATCCGACTCTCGCTCGACCAATTTGGCTGCCACCAGCCTTACTCGGTCATCGCGCTCGATCCTTGCAAGGCGGGGAGCGATGACGACATCACCCATCCCCATGTCCAGAACGATGTCCTCTGCGAAGGGGATGGCCGACATCCGATCGCCCGGGCACTGGAGCAGGGAAGGCTGAGCGAATTCTTCCTGCTCGTGGCTCAGGTGCTGCGGACTTACAACTCTAGCTCTGCGTACTGCCGACTGTCTGACTGGAACGGAACATCCTGCACCGATTGCGGGGATTGTGTTCACGAAGACGACCAATCTACCTGTGATCGTTGCAGCTCTTCACTCTGCGATCGCTGTAACAACTGTTGTACTGCCTGCGACGACACGCTCTGCAACGAGTGCAGTTCGACTTGCGAATCATGCCAATGCACCACCTGTGATCACTGTCTGAGCCGTTGCGAGTCCTGTCAGGATTCCATCTGCAGCGGCTGTTTGAACGGTGATCTGTGTCCCACCTGCTTTCAAGACTCCCTGGAGGATGACGATGAAGAAGCTGACCACGAAGAACCCACTCTGGAACCGGCGTTCCCTGCGACGACCCCGTCGCAAACGGCGACAACGACGACCGACGTTGCGGTTCAGCCCGACTGCCTGGGCGAAACTCTTGTTCCTGCGTGATCTCGGTCCCACCGAAGTCGGCGGGTTCGGGATCTCTGCACCGGACAACCTGTTGTTTGTGCAGGACATCCAACTGGTCCAGCAGCACTGCACGGAATCATTCGTTTCATTCGATGACATTGCCGTTGCCGATTTTTTCGAAGACCTGATCGATCTCGGACGCAAGCCGGAAGAGTTCGGCAGGATCTGGATCCATACGCATCCGGGATCATGTCCTCAGCCCAGCCCGACAGATCACGAGACATTTGACCGTGTGTTCAGCAGCTGCGACTGGGCGGTGATGTTCATCATTGCCCGAAGCGGAAACACCTATGCGGAGCTGCACTGGAAGGCCGGTGGAGTATCCATTCCGTTGGATGTCGAGGTGGAGTTTTCAAAGCCGTTCGCGGGAAGCGATCACGCCGCTTGGGAGGACGAATACCAAACCAACGTCCATGAAGAGACCTGGATTCAGGATCGACGCTCCCGGTCAGGACGGAAGCTGATCTCGGATACTGACCTCAATGCGGAGTATCGGGACCTGTTCGCTCAACCAGTGGCAGCAGATTCAGCCCACAGCCAACTCTGATTGCCCCGTGACCAAACTCGTCCCGTACTCACACAGATCAATAGAAAGATCAGACATGAACACCCCCGATCGTTTCGAACGCCAGCGGGATCTCGTCCCAAATGACAAACTCAATGAACTGAAAATCACAATCATCGGAATTGGTGCCATTGGCCGACAGGTCGCCATCCAACTCGCTGCCATCGGTGCCCGTCATCTGCAGCTTATGGATTTTGATGTTGTCGAACCAACGAACATCACCACGCAGGGTTATTTCACCGAGGATCTCAGGCAGCCCAAAGTCATCGCCACCGCTGGACTCCTCCGGCGAATCGATCCGACCATTCAGGTGGAACCAATTGTCGACCGCTACCGCCCCTCTCTCCCAACAGGAGAGGTCGTGTTTTGCTGTGTCGACAGCATCAGTG
>Ga0182738_1008468_pt1 | contig 10210 bp, 7 predicted proteins | sample eDN5th30CBELigMG_FD_128876 | JGI IMG/M metagenome (GOLD analysis project Ga0182738, IMG submission 128876) | Enriched Miracle-Growth compost microbial communities from Emeryville, California, USA - eDNA 5th pass 30_C BE-Lig MG (version 2)... ... | reverse complement strand
TCAGGGGGGCGCCCGAGTCGAAAACGATAATGTCAGCGGCTCAATGTATGCCGACATTCTCAATCCGCTGCCCGACAGCCTCGTCGCGGAACGGAAATCCTTCACGCCGGTCAGCGGCAGCCTCGGGTTGCTTTATGACCTGCCGCAAGGGATCGTCGCGCGCCTGACCGGGCAATATTCCGAACGCGCGCCGGTCGCTCAGGAGCTGTTCTCGAAGGGCGCCCACGAAGCAACGGAAACGTTCGAAATCGGCAATCCTGACATCGGCATCGAAACCTCGAAGTCGATCGAACTCGGCTTCAACAGGGCAGCCGGCCGCTGGCGGTTCGATTCATCCTTTTACTACACGAAATTCGACGGCTACATCTTCCGAGATTTCACGGGAGCCAAATGCGACGATACGATTACGTCTTGCGGCACTGGCAGCGAGCTAGACCAGGTTATTTTCGATCAGCGCGACGCGGCGTTTTACGGCGTGGAGTTGGCGACGGAATATGATGTCGCGCGCATCTGGAACGGCATTTGGGGCATCTCGGGACAATACGATTTCGTTCATGCCAAGTTTTCGAATGGAGAATACGTGCCGCGCATGCCACCGCATCGCATCGGCGGCGGGATCTACTATCGCGACGACGCATGGCAGGCGAAGTTCTCGACCCTCTACGCCTTCAACCAGAACGACATTGCACCACACGAAACGCCGACAGCCGGCTATACGCTGGTCAATGCCGAGATCAGTTACACAATGACGTTGAACAGCGACGGCGGCATCGCGCCGAAACTGATCATCGGGCTCAAGGGCGAAAACCTGCTCAATGACGACATTCGCAACAGCGCTTCGTTCAAGAAGGATGAGGTACTACAGCCGGGCGCGAACGTTCGTCTGTTCGGAACGTTCGTCTACTGATGTGGTCGGCTCCGCTTCATTTCGTGTCACCGGTGGTTAGCGATGCATGTCGCGGATCGGCGAACGCTGCATCCCGAAACAAGAATAGAAAATCGCGGGGCTTCGCCGAACCGTCCCTTCGCTCTTTCCTTTGTGCTCGGCGACTCCACTTCGTGGAGCCGGCCGCCGATCACGTTGGCTTCAGCCGCCCGCGAGTGCACCGACGATCAGGAAGGGCTGGGCTCCGGTTGCGACCGGTTCGGGAAGCGGCGTGTCGGGAGCCTCATGGGAGAGATCTTTCTGGCAAGCGAAAAATCTCACGAACGGCCGGCGCTTTTGCGTCGTGTGATCGCGAATGGCGCCCCGCAGGACGGGGTAGCTTTCCTCCAGCGCATCGAGCACGGCGCGCTGGGTTACCGGCTCGCTGACGGTGAGCGTGACTTCGCCGTTGACGTTGGCGTGCATGCGAAGATGCGCTGGCAGGACGACACGGATCATTTCAACGCCTGCGCTTCGACGGAGAGAACGGGCGGAAGATCGCGAACGATTGCCGACCATGTATCGCCGGCATCGGCGGATGCGTAAACTTGCCCGCCAGTCGTGCCAAAATAAACCCCGCAGGACTCGAGCGTATCGATCGCCATCGCATCCCGCAGCACGTTCACGTAGCAGTTTTCCTGCGGCAGGCCGTTCGTCAAGGCTTCCCAGTCATTGCCGCCGGTGCGGCTGCGCCAGACGCGCAGTTGCCCATCGGTGGGAAAGTGCTCGGAGTCGCTCTTGATGGGCACGACGTAAATGGTTTCCGGTTCGTGCGCGTGGACGTCGATGACGAAGCCGAAGTCGGTCGGCAGGTTGCCGCTCACCTCGTACCACGTGTTTCCGGCATCGTCGCTGCGCATGACATCCCAATGCTTTTGCATGAACAGCACGCTCGGCTGCGTTGGGTGCATCGCCAGGCGATGGACACAGTGACCGACCTCGGCTTCGGGATCTGGGATGTGTTCGGATTTCAAGCCGCGATTGATGGGCCGCCACGTTTCGCCTCCGTCGTCGGTGCGGAAGGCTCCGGCGGCGGAGATGGCGATGAAGATGCGCTTCGGATCGACGGGATCGAGCAGGATGGTGTGCAGGCACATGCCGCCTGCGCCCGGCATCCAATGAGCGCCTGATCCGTGGCCGCGCAGTCCGGAAAGCTCGGTCCAGGATTTGCCGCCATCGGCCGTGCGGAACAGAGCCGCGTCCTCGACGCCGGCATAGACGACATCGGGATCGGTGAGCGATGGTTCGAGGTGCCAGACGCGCTTGAACTCCCACGGATGGGGCGTCCCATCGTACCATTGGTGCGTTCCGGGGATGCCGTCGTAGGCGAACTTGTTGTCGACGGGTTCCCAGGTTTTGCCGCCGTCGTTCGATCGCTGGATCTGCTGGCCGAACCAGCTGCTCGATTGCGAGGCATAGATACGGTCGGGGTCGGCGGGCGAGGCTTTGAGATGATAGATTTCCCACCCGGCGAAATGCGGGCCGCTGACGTCCCATGTCTTTCGCCGTTCGTCGGAGGTCAGAACGAAAGCGCCCTTTCGCGTTCCAACCAGAATCCGCACACCACCCATCGTTGCCTCCCTGTCGGCGGAAAAATCAAAATAGCGGCAGAGCGTAGGGCATTTTATGGCGCCCGGGGCTCGTTCCTGCCAAGGACGCGCGGAAAATGAGGTATCCGACAGGCGGGGCAAGAAAAGATGGGCGGACTGGAAAGATGTGTGAATCGAGCGGCTTCGGTCGGCGAAAACTCGGGGCCGTTCGGCGGTAAGACTTCATTGACCATACCGGATTGTGAGGCGCCGGGCGCCACCGCCTTAAGGCGCAAGTAATGCTGAACGCATAGGTTCGAGCGGCAAATTTGTAGGGTGAAGAACGTGCGGGAAACGGACGTTGCGATTGTCGGGGCTGGGCTAGCCGGCTCGCTAGCGGCGACGATGCTGGGGCGTGCCGGCTACGCCGTGACGCTTATCGATCCGTTCGAACGGGCCCGCCCGGATTTCCGGTGTGAAAAGATTGAAGGTCCGCACGCGGAGTCGTTGCGCAAGGCGGGGGTGCTTGACGAGGTGCTACCGGCGGCGCGTCGCTATGAAAACATCTGGGTTGCGCGCCTCGGGCATTTGGCCGAGATCAAGCCGATCGTCGAGCATGGGATCGCTTACGGCGATCTCGTGAACACGATCCGCGATCTGGTGCCGGAGAGCGTCGAGTTTTGCCGGGATAAAATCACCGGCATCGCGCTGACGCCGGAGCGCCAAACTCTGACGTCGGCTGGCGGCGAAAAGATTTCGGCGCGTCTTGTCATCGGCGCGACAGGGCTCGGAGCGGGCGTGCTCGAACGTATCGGCATGCGACGTCGCGAACTCAGCAAAGCCCATTCGCTGTCGATTGCATTCGACGCGGATGCAGAAGCGTTGCCGTTCGACTCGCTAACGTATTTTGGCGAGAACCCGGCGCATCGCGTTTCCTACATCACGATGTTTCCGCTGGCGAGCGGTCTGCGCGTCAATCTCTTCAGCTACCATGAGCTCGGAGACCCTTGGGTGCGGCGGTGCCGAGACAATCCGATCGCGGCCATTGAAGAAGTTTTGCCCAACCTCACACGCCTGACCGGACGTTTGAATGTGCGCGGCGGCGTTAAAATTCGGCCCGTCGATCTCATTGCGACTGAAAACATCGTGCAGCCGGGCATGGCGCTTGTCGGCGATGCGTTTTCGACAGCGTGTCCTGTGAGCGGGACGGGTGCCAGCAAGGCGCTGCTCGATGTTGAACGGCTGTGCAACGTCTACGTCCCACGATGGCTCGCGACGGCCGGGCTGGGATCGGACAAGATTGGAGCCTTTTATCGCGATCGGAAGAAGCGCCGGTCCGATGCCTGCTCGATGCGCGCCTCCCTTTTCTCGAAGCGCGTGGCGCTCGGCGAGACGGGGCTATGGGATGCGTTCCGTTGGGGATGCTACGCCGGATCGATCGGACGCAATTTCATCGCGCACGGCCGGTGGCCGCGCACGCCATCGGCTTTCGAATTGTTGAAACAGGCGTCGCTGCCGCCCGCCGTCAATTGCCCGCATCTTTAGCAGGCAAGCCGCCGATCGCGGACCAATCGAGATTGTCGCCGCCGTTCGCCAGCAGGGTCAGGTAGCGGTCACGCAAGAGACTTGCGAGAGGCAGCGGGACGCGTAAGTCGGTTCCCGCAGCCAATGCCAGGCCTATGTCCTTGAGCCCGAGGGGTGCGGCAAATCCCGGCGGTACGAACTTCGCTTCCGCGATCAAATTGCCGTAGGTCTTATAGACGGGCGCGCCAAAGAGCGTCGATGTCAGCATGTCGATGTACTGCCGCTTGTCGATGCCGGCTTTGCCCACGAGCGCCATCGCTTCGCCAAGGGACTCGATAACCGAGGCGATTAGAAAATTGCCGCTGAGCTTGACGAGATTTGCGGCTTCCGGCGTTTCGGAAAACACAAAAGTCTTTTGACCGATGACGTCAAACAGCGGTGTTGCGATCTGCACGGCGTCGGCGGCGCCTGCGGCAACGACAAACAGCTTCGCCGCCGCCGCCGCATCCGGCCGTCCGAAAACCGGCGCCGCCACATAACGCTGGCCCGCGTGCGCGTGGTCCGCCGCGAGGCGTTTGGAAAGCGCGACACTGATCGTGCTCAACGAAATGTGGACCGCACCCCGCGAGAGGTTTTTAAGCACGCCGTCGCTGCCATGGACGATGTGTTCGACAGCGGCGTCGTCGGCGAGCATCGTAAAGACGACATCGCCACGGCACGCATCCGCCGGACGATCGGCAATCGCCGCGCCTTCCGATGCCAACGGTTCGGCCTTGGCGCGTGTACGATTGTAGACGGTGACGTCATGTCCGGCTTTGATGAGATTGGCCGCGATACCGGTTCCCATTTGACCAAGGCCGATGAAGCCGATTTTCATGACAACAGTTCCTCTGAAGCTAGGGCTGCGAACCGAATAGCTCGCGTTGGCGGAGTTCGATCTCCTGGCGATAGCGGCGCAAGGCGAAGGCTTCGGTTATGAGCCCGACGACGCGCTTATTGGCTTTTTCGTCGACGACAATCAGCAGTTCCGTCTCTCGGCTTTCGAACAGCGGCATCAGACGATCGAAGCGCATGTGAATGTCGACCCAGCTGTCCGCTTGCGACGCGACCTGTGCGACTGTCAGCGCGTCGTCCTGCTCGCCGTTCTGCTGCGCTGCCTCGGCATGGACGTTGGCGACGTCCACCAATCCAACGTAGGTGCCGGATGCATCTGTCACGGCGACGTATTTGGTCGCTCCGACCGGGAACTTGTTGCGGAAATCAGACAGCAGCATCGTCGCCGGAACGGTGGTGATGTCGCGGCGCATGAGATCGCGTGCTGTCGTCTGGCGAACCCAGCCGATATCCTCGCCGCTGAGGATGGCCTCGCCGCGCAGATGGAAGCGCCACGTCGCGAATGAATATCCGAACGCCTGCCGCACCGTCAGCGTCGCGGCGATGACGCCGAGCAGGACCGGGCCAACGACCGTGAAATCGCCGGTCACTTCGATCGCCAGAAGCGCCATCGTCATCGGTGCGCCAATAACGGCGGCGCCGAAGCTCGCCATGCCAATAAGGCTCATCATGGCCGCGTCGGCCGGTCCGAACAGACCGACGTGCTCGCCCAATCGTCCGGCAATCGCTCCGGTCACCGTGCCGAGGAACAAAGATGTCGAGAACAGACCGCCGCGAAAACCCGAGCCGAGCGACAGAGCTGATGCAACGATTTTGCCGCCGAGAACGGCGATGAGAGTTGCGAGAGGCCAACTCCCGTTGAGCATCAGCGTCATTGCGTCGTGTCCGGAGCCTAGAACGTGCGGCACGGACATGGCGATGATGCCGACGAGAAATCCGCCGGCGCAGGGGCGCAGCGCGGTTCGTACGCCACTTTCGCGGAAGATATGCTCGGTGGCGGTCACACCGCGCATGAGCAGAACGGAAAGAAGTCCACAAATAATGCCGAGGCCGATGGAGGAAAACGCGTAAGCGCCATCGCCAAGCGTGAGCGTTTCGGCCGGCAGGCGATAGGCATGCCCAAACACCGCATGTGCGGCGATGGAGCCGAGCACGGCAGCGACAACGATCGGCGCCAGATTGGCGACGGTGTAGCTTCCGACGATCAGTTCGAAGGCGTAGGCGGCGCCAGCAAACGGCGCGCCGAATGCTCCGGCGATGCCGCCTGCCGCTCCAGCGCCCACGAGCATGCGCACGTCATGCCGCCGGCGATGCAGGAATTGCCCGAACTTCGAACCGATCGCACCCGCCGCCTGAGTAAAGCCACCTTCGATGCCGAGCGACAAGCCGAAGCCGCTGGAAAGCAGCGATTGTATCGCCACGTAGGCGCTGTCGGTCAACGACATGCGCCCGCCGAGCAGCGCGTTCGCCTCGATCGGGTCGACGATCTGATGACGGCGATTGCCGCGATACCAATAGGTAAGTCCGACGACGAGGCCGCCGACGGTCAGGACGAGCAGCGTCGGCCAGCGCGGCAGGCTCGTCATCGAACTCAGACGCTGTCCCGGCGTGAGATCGAACAAGACGTGGCGCATGAGTTCGGAGAGATAGACCATCAGCGCCGCTACGCCGCCAGCGAGAGCGCCGACGACCGCGCCGATAAGAACGAGGATCAGCGCATCGTCACGCAAGGCTTTGCGCAGCCGGGTCCGGAACAAGTACGCAACGGCAACCGCGCGCCTCAAGGCTCTGGGACGGCGCTTTGCGGATACGTTCGACATCAGGAGGGAGTGCTCTGGCGACCGGAGATGGAGGTGTAGTAATGCGTACGGATTGAGGCCGCATCTTGTAGCAATGTCGCGTGCGTCTGGCTAATCCGATTGCCGAAAGTTCGTGGCGACGCTTAAAATCTCGGAATACCGCCTCGCTCCATCGCGGCCATTGGAGTTTCTCGATCATGGATATGACGTTGCATCCGGGCTGGTGGGACATCGCGCTGAGGCTGGCCCTGGCGGTCGCGGCAGGTGCAGCGGTGGGTCTCAACCGCGAGGCGGGCGGACATAGCGCCGGATTTCGTACGACCGTGCTGGTGACGCTTGCCGCCTCGCTGGCGATGATCCAGGCCAACATCCTTCTCGCGGTGGCCGGCAAGACGCCAGGCTCGTTTGGCAACATGGATTACATGCGTCTTCCGCTCGGCATCCTGACCGGCATGGGCTTCATCGGCGGCGGCGCAATCCTGAAGCGCGGGAATCTCGTTTCCGGCGTCACCACGGCGGCGACGCTTTGGTCGATGACGGTCGTCGGACTGTGCTTTGGCGGCGGCCAATTGATCCTCGGCTGTGTCGGAACGGCGTTGATCCTTTCCGTACTCGTTGGAGTCAAGTGGATCGATTTAAGGGTGCGGCGAGAACATCATGCGCACGTCGAGGTCGCCGGGCTCTCCGATGGACCGTCGATTTGCGACTTTCATAGCGTCTTGGCTGCGGCTGGATACCGATCGAACTTTCTGCGCAAGACAAGGGGGAGCGAGCAGGAGCCCGAGCTGACGGTGTTCGACGTCAAATGGGATCAGCCGGAGGCGGCTGGGCCACCGATCGAACTGCTAAATCTTCTGCATCGGACGTATGATCTCCGGTCTTTCGAAGTCATTGCCGAAGGCATGCACTGAGCGCGGCGGCGAAGGGGGTACGGCCGATGCCATCTAACCGATATTTGCGGAGCGGAGTCTCAAGGCATTGGCGATGACGCTGACCGATGACAGCGACATGGCCGCTGCTGCAATGATCGGCGACAGAAGCAAGCCGAACGCGGGATAAAGGACGCCTGCTGCGATCGGCACTCCGGCGGCGTTATAGACGAATGCAAAGAACAGATTCTGCCGGATGTTGGCCATCGTCGCTTGCGACAGGCGCCGGGCGCGCGCGATGCCCTGAAGATCGCCATTCAACAACGTGATGCCTGCGCTTTCGATCGCGACATCGGTGCCGGTGCCCATTGCGATACCGACGTCGGCCGTGGCAAGCGCGGGTGCGTCGTTGACGCCGTCTCCGGCCATCGCGACGGCATGGCCTTCGCGGCGCAACCGTTCGACGATCTTGGCTTTGTCCTCCGGCAGCACGTCGGCTTCGACGTCGGCGATGCCGAGCTTCGCCGCGACCGCTTTCGCCGTCGTCGGATTGTCGCCGGTTAGCATGACGATATGGACGCCGTTGCTGCGGAGCGATTGCAACGCGGAAGGCGTCGATGCCTTGATGGGATCGGAAATAGCGATGAGACCGGCGGCGCTTCCATCAATGGCGACAAACACGACGGTCGCGCCATCAGCGCGAAGTTGCTCCGCAGCCGCATCGAACTGGGATGCATCAATTCCAGCATCCGTCATGATGTGGTGATTGCCGATCACGATTTGTCGTCCGTCGATAGAACCCGAAACGCCTTTTCCGGACGGCGCGGAAAAATCCGCGACCTGCGCCAGCAGAAGCGCCCGTTCTTTGGCAGCGGCGACGATGGCATCGCCGAGCGGATGCTCGCTCGCCTGTTCGAGACTTGCTGCGAGCCGCAGCAATTCGGCCTCGTTGATAGAGGCAGATGTTGTGCGTATCGCGGCGACCTTCGGCTTACCCTCGGTCAGCGTGCCGGTCTTGTCGACGACGAGCGTGTCGATCTTTTCCATATGCTCGAGAGCATCGGCGCTCTTGATCAAAACTCCGGATTGAGCGCCGCGTCCGACGCCGACCATGATCGACATCGGCGTTGCTAAGCCGAGTGCGCAGGGGCAGGCAATGATCAGAACGGATACAGCCGCGATCAATGCGTAGGAGAAGCGAGGCTCAGGACCGAACGTTAGCCAGGCAATGAACGCCAAGCCTGCGATAGCAATGACAAGCGGCACGAACCAACCCGCGACCTGATCGGCGAGGCGCTGAATGGGTGCACGGCTGCGCTGCGCCTCGGCGACCATTTGAACGATCCGCGCCAGCAGCGTATCGCGGCCGACGCTCGTCGCCCGAACGATGAGTACACCGCTGCCGTTAATGGCGCCGCCGATCACCTTGGCACCGACGGTCTTGCTGACGGGAAGAGATTCGCCGGTCACCATCGATTCATCGACGGAGCTTTTGCCGTCCACGACGTCCCCGTCGACTGGGATACGTTCGCCGGGGCGCACACGCAGTCGATCGCCAACGGAGACAACGTCAATTTGAATTTCTTCTTCGCCTCCGTCTGCACTCAAACGACGAGCCGTTTTTGGCGCGAGATTGAGGAGTGCGCGAATGGCGCCGCCTGTCTGCTCGCGAGCTCTCAATTCGAGAACCTGTCCGACGAGAACGAGCACCGTGATGACAGCGGCGGCTTCGAAATAAACAGCAACGGCGCCGTCGCTGCCGCGCAGGCTCTCGGGAAACAGGCTCGGCATCAGCGTGGCGATGACACTGTACGTCCACGCAACGCCGGTGCCGAGCGCGATGAGGGTGAACATATTCAGATTGCGCGTGAGAACGGACTTCCATCCGCGTTCGAAGAACGGCCAGCCGGCCCACAACACGACGGGTGTCGCAAGAATGAGTTGCACCCAATTGGATGCGGTCGCGCCGATAACGTGATGCAATCCAAAGAGATGGCTACCCATTTCGAGAATGAAAACAGGAATGGTCAGAGCCAAGCCGATTCCGAGGCGCCGGGACATGTCGGCAAGCTCGGGATTGGGTTGCGCTTCGGCGGTCACCAAATCGGGTTCCAAAGCCATGCCGCAAATCGGGCACGCGCCGGGACCGACTTGTCGGATCTCCGGATGCATCGGGCACGTGTAGATCGCGCCTTCCGGCACGTCCTCCACCGCACGTTCGGCTGGACTTAGATATTTCTCGGGATCGGCGACGAACTTCGTCCGGCATCCGGCGGCGCAGAAATAGTAGGTGCGGCCCGCGTGCTCGGCGCGGTGTTTGGCGGTGTGCGGATCGACCGTCATGCCGCATACGGGATCTTTCGCCATGTGCTTGGCGGCGGCTGTGTCAGCGTGGCTGTGAGCGCAGCAGCTTTTGCCTGTGTCGCCTGCATGATCGTTCGATGAAGTGTGTTGCGCCGCCATTAAGTGGTCTCGCTGGTTGCCATACCCCAATGGGGTATATCGATTGTTGACGTTTATACCCCCATAGGGTATGAGTCAAGACATGCAGAAACCTATGAAACACTCCTGTCTGAAACGCCTGAACCGGATCGAAGGCCAGGTCCGCGGTCTTGCGAAAATGGTGGAAGACGACCGCTATTGCATCGACGTCGTGACGCAGATTTCAGC
>Ga0182738_1008466_pt1 | contig 10211 bp, 11 predicted proteins | sample eDN5th30CBELigMG_FD_128876 | JGI IMG/M metagenome (GOLD analysis project Ga0182738, IMG submission 128876) | Enriched Miracle-Growth compost microbial communities from Emeryville, California, USA - eDNA 5th pass 30_C BE-Lig MG (version 2)... ... | reverse complement strand
TCAGCGGGTCTTTACCGAGGACGGGACGCTTGATGAGACCATGGCGGTCTCGGATGGCGATGTTGTCCTGGTGCCGAAAGGGCATCACCCCTGCGGCGTGCCCTATGGCTATGAGATGTATTATCTCAATGTCATGGCCGGGCCGCTGCGCAAGTGGCGCTATAACAACCACCCCGACCATGACTGGATTTGGCAGCGGGATAATGGGTGAGAAAGGGGCGCTGCGGCGCCCTTTTCTTTTAGGCTGGGGACGCGCAATACCCGGCCCGCGCCTGATTACAGCTTTGCCTTCGTCGAGCGTGGTGTTGACAGAAGCAGGCTGGTCCCGCTTCATGCGATGCTACAACTGCGCGTGCGGGGGCGGTCAGCCGGAGATCTTCAACACGGACCAGGGAAGCCGGTTCACTTCGAGCGATTTCATCAAGGTCCTGGCGAGTCGCAAGGTTCAGAGCAGCATGGACGGCAAAGGGGCCTGGCGCGACAACGTCTTCGTCGAGCGACTCGGGCGCAGCATTAAATACGAAGAAGTCTACCTGCGGGCCTACGCCAACGTGCCGGAGGGCGGGCATTGCCCGATATCTGGTTTTCCATAACCCCCGGCGCCGGTATTCATCGCTTGACGGTCAAACGTCAGATCAGGCCTATTTCAACCAGCCGGCGCGCCAAGACGCGGCTCGAGCGAGACTTTTTGTCGGCAGCCTTCAGTCTCATTCTCGGAACTGGAGGCAAAAGCGGTGAAGCAGGATATCCCTATCTGAGCGTCCGGCGGCAATGCAGCCAGCGGTCTCTGGCGCGCTCTGGGCTTTGCTGCCAGCCCCGCGGCGAAAGCGCCGAGAGCCTGGCCTTCATGGACATCATCGACCGCCAGTTTCTCGAGACGCCGTGGGTCATGGCTCGCGTCAGATGGTCCGCCACATGCAGCGCGAGGGCCATCAATGCGGGCGACCTCGGGTCCGCCGGCTGAGGCGATTGATGCGTCTGGTTCCTATCTACCAGGAGCCGAAGACCAGCAAGAAGCATCATCAGAACAAGATTTATCCATATCTTCTGAAGGACTTGGCCATCACCCAACACAATCAGGTGTGGTGCACCGATATCAGTTACATCCCGATGCGCCCTGGGTTCCTGTATCTGGTTGCCGTTATGGACTGGCACAGCCGCAAGGTGCTGAGCTGGCGACTGTCGAATTCCATGGATGCGGCCTTTTGCGTCGAAGCACTGAAGGAGGCGCTGACCCGATACGGATCGCCAGAGATTTTCAACAGCGACCAAGGTTCACAATTCACCAGCACCGAGTTCACCGAGGTGCTGGTGGACGCTAAGGTGAAGATCTCCATGGATGGGCGCGGGCGCTGGATCGACAACCGGATGATTGAAAGGCTGTGGCGATCGCTCAAATACGCATGCGTCTATCTGAATGCCTTCGAGGCTGGATCAGCTATTACAATGAAAAACGCCTGCACTCATCACACGGGTTGCTGACGCCAGCCGAGGCCTATGATACCTCGGATCAGAACCTGAAAGCGGCCGCCTGACATGAAACCCATGCCATAGCTTACCTGAGCGGCAAACTGGTCCAAATTCCCGCACCACCTCTGAGCGCGGCGCTTTCAATTGTGGTCCGCCCCGAATTTTCTACCGCCCGAAGGCAGAGTTTTCCGACTATGATCGGGGTGACGGGCTGGCTGCGTCCCCCGATTTCGTCAGCATGATCGGGACCTTGCAGATCAGGGGTGAACGCATCCGCGATGGATCCGCAAGGCTTCATGCACCATGGCCAAATATCAGCCAATTGACTCCGCAGTTTCGGGTAATGTCTCCGACGCATCGACGAACCCAATGGTTCCCTTCGATTGCAACTCCTGAATCGCCTGCACGCTCATCGCCAGCCGATCGACCAATATTGCCGACGTCCCTTCTCCGAGCAGCTGCGGCGCGGTGGCGGTGTCGGGGCCTTTGCCGTCGAATCGGATGGGGCTTCGCACGATCTTCATTTCGCCGAGCGTGGGATGGGTGACCGTCTCGACCAACCCTCGAACCGCGACATGCGCCTGTTCCAAGGCCTGTCCGACATCAAGGATCGGCGCATGTGGAACGTCATAGCGGTCCAATTCGCCAAGCCAGAAGTCGGTCCCCTCCTGCCGCATGCGATGGTCGATCAGCACCTCTAGGGCATCCCGGTTCGCGAGGCGCTCAGCGTAGCGGGCAAAACGCGGATCATCGGCCAGTTCCGGCATCCCGAGGCACGCTGCGAAGTTGCGCCAGAATTTCTCGGTCAGGCAGGCTACGATGACGTGACCGTCCTGTGTCGGGAAGGCCCCGTAAGGGACGATGCTGGGGTGCTTGGTTCCGACGGGTTTCGGGGCTTGACCGGTAATGAAGAAGATCTGCGCCAGATAGCCCAGCATCGCGATGAGGCTGTCCAGCATGGCGACGTCGACCTTGCTGCCCTTGCCGGTGGTATGCCGCTGCTGCAAGGCGGCAAGGATGCCGAAGACCGCGAAAATGCTGCCGGCCATGTCACCAAGTGGCAATCCCAACTTGCTGGGCCCTGCCCCGTGCTCTCCGTTCACGCTCATCACCCCGGAAAGCGCCTGAGCGACGATATCGAATGCGGGCATGTCCCCCAGAGGGCTGTCGGCGCCAAATCCCGAAATCGCGCAGTAGATCAGTCGTTCATTCTCGGCGGAAAGTGCGGCATGGCCGAGGCCGAGCCGCTCCATCACGCCGGGGCGAAAGTTCTCAAGCACAATGTCGCTCTGGCACGCAAGCTCTCGGGCGATGCGCACCCCTTCGGGGGATTTGAGATTCAGCGCGACGCTTTTCTTGTTGCGGTTCAGCGCGATGTAGTAATGGCTCAGTGGCCCGTTGAAGGGCGGGAAGTTCCGCGTTTCGTCGCCTGTTTCCAAAGGTTCGATCTTGATAACCTCGGCTCCCATGTCGGCCAGGACCATCGAGGCATATGGTCCAGACAGGATGCGCGAAAAATCGAGGACGCGCAGGCCGGAAAGCGGGCCGGACCGTGGTTTGTTGTCAGTCATTCTTTTCCTCCGGTTCATGTCCTACCATCTTCATGATTGCCGATCCCGAAGCGACCAACGCGCCTTTGACCAGGATCTTTGCGCCGAGATGGATAAGGCTTCGGCTCTGGTGGTGCAGTAGCGCCGCGGCTTCGATGAAGTCGCCGCTCCGCGCCGGGGCAAAGAAGCGGGTCTCGCATTGCACGGTGACCACTGGACGGCGGCCGGTGGCCTCCCATGCGCAGAGCGCCACCACATGGTCTAGCAGGCTGGTAAGGACGCCACCGTGAACGACGCCAACCGCGTTCAGATGCGTCTCATCCGCCTGAAGGCCATATCGCCAACCCTCCGGCCCTCGCAAGGCCTGCAGGCGTCCAAGCCGCGACATGAAGCCTGCCGTTCGCATGTCCCGCCACTGTGGCGTGTTTTCTGTCATGAGTGTCAACGTGCTGAGCCTTTCGTGGTAATCTGTAGCGCCGAGACCTGATCGCGCGCCTCGAGCAGGCATCGCGTCAGTTCGGGGAGACCGGCAGCCTCAACCCGATCCGAAATGCCGATGGCGACGAGGCTTCGGTTCATGCGCTGATGCGCGTCGAAGAACGGGACCGCGACCACGGTGACGCCCGAGATATAGCTACCGCTGTCGATGGCGTAACCACGGAGACGGGCTTCGGAGACCTGTTCGAGCCATGTCTCAAAGACGGGGGGCTGGTCCCAGCTCAGGCGCTTGAAGTCAGGCTCGAGATCTTGGGGATTAAGGCTGTTGAACGCGGCAAAGCAGCGCCCTGTCGCGCTGATCAGTGCCGGAAAGCGGCTACCCAGATCTACCTGAAGACGAAAGGGAACGCTCGATTGCGATAGCGCGACCACGATCATGTGGCTTGGTCCCAGCATTTCCGTGGCAAGGCAGGTAACAGCGAATCGCTCGGAAAGCTCCGTCAAGTGCGGCTGGACCAGGGCAGGAAAGCTGTTCTTCTGAATGGCCGAACGCGCGAGTGCCAGAATCCCGAGTCCGATGGAGTATCGCTTGGTATCGGGGTCGAAGCTGACGAGTCCCTCATCCTGCAAGACGCGCAAGATGTGAAGCACGGTTGAGGGCACCAGTTTCAACTCTCGCGCCAATTGGTTGACCCCCATCGGCTCATCCGAGCGACCGAGCCTGCGCAGGAGGGCGACAGCCCGCGTGACTGCCGGAACCTCGCGCTTGGTGATTGTCGTCTTGCCGTCGTCCATCCTGTTCTCCATAGCTTTTCATTGTCTATATACAACAATAAAAGCGTATTGACAATGATTTGTCATCCTTCCTACGATTGTCAACATGATCGAGGGACATGCTCTTTCGATCGCCAGTTCGACTAGGGAAGAGCATCGAATGGCCAAGCTGACGGAATACACGTCCTATTCAGACGCCCAGAAGCATTACTCCAAAGAGGGGTTGTGGGATTTGTTTGCCGGGACGCGCGCGCATTTCAACATCGCCCATGAATGCATAGACCGGCACGCTGCCGGGGATGCCGTTGCTTTGCGGATCGCCCATGCCGACGGCCGCGACGAGGTCATCAGCTTCGAGGAGATCTCACGCCGTTCCTCGCAGATCGCACATTTCCTGCAGGGGAAGGGAATAAGGAAGGGCGACCGGATTGCAGTGATGATCGAACCGTCCCTTCCGTTCTACTGCACGATTTTCGGGGCGATGAAAGCGGGGGCGGTTGCTGTGCCGATGTTCACGCTGTTCGGTCCAGACGGGATCCGCCTTCGCGTCGCAGATTGTGCGCCTCGGGTCTTCTTCACGACTCTGGAAAAGGCGCCAGAGGCGCTGCAAGGCGGCGCGACTGATGTCATCGTGGCGGATCAGAAATTCCTGGATGAACTCGACGGATTGCCTTCGCATTTCGAATGGGAAACCGCCGGAGATGACCTCGCGGTCCTGCAATATACATCGGGAACTACCCGGCTGCTGCCAGCGGCGGTGCATCATAACCATCGCTCCATCGTCACTTTGATGGTCGCGGCGCTTTACGCGACGGGCATTCGTCCCGGAGACCGGTTTTTCTGCCCGTCCTCGCCCGCTTGGGGGCATGGGTTGTGGCATGGCACATTGGCGCCGCTTGCAATGGGCGTTTCGACCGGAACGTTTTCCGGCAAGTTCGACCCCGTCCGGCTACTCAAGGCGCTGCAGGATTTCGGCATCACCAATATGTCGGCGGCAGCGACGCATTACCGGATGATGCGCAACTCCGGTGAGGCGGAGAACTTCACCTATAATTTCGACAAGCTGTCTTTCACCGGAGAGCCGATCGACAGCGAAACCGCTGTTTATGTCGAGCGCGTCTTCGGCCGAAAGGTTCGCTCGATGTATGGCACGACCGAGATTGGCGTCATTATCGCCAACTACCCGGGCGCGAACGATCTTGAGGTGCGTGACGGCGCGATGGGCAAGGCGGTTCCCGGCGTCGAGGTCGAGGTCCAGCGTGGCGATGGCTCGCGCTGCGCACCGGACGAGACCGGGGAGTTGATGGTTCGCAAGGGAAGCAACTGGTTTCCGACCAAGGATCTCGGTCGGGTCGACTCCGACGGCTATTTCTACCACGGCGGCCGGGCTGACGACGTGATCATCTCGGCCGGATGGACCATCGGTGCGGTCGAAGTCGAGGATGCGGTCCTGAGCCATCCCGCCGTCGCCGAATGCGGCGTGATCGGCGCACCCGACAGCCTGCGCGGCCAAGTGGTAAAAGCCTACGTCATCCTGAAGGGCAACGAGACCGACGGGCTGAAGGAAAGCATCCAGAACCATGTCCGCGCACGTCTCGCGCAACATGAGTACCCCCGGCAGATCGAATTCGTCACCGACCTGCCAAAGACTCCCGCCGGCAAGGTGAACCGCAAGATTCTGCGAGATGAACAAGCGCGCAGGCTGGCCACAGCCGTCTGACGATCCAAGGCCAAACAACGATTCATAAGGAGGAGCTACATGAACGAAATGACCCGAAAGTTCCCGAAGATCACGCCCGAGGGCGTCGCGGAACTGAGCGCCCGTATCGGTGTCCCGATCGAGAAGACCGTCGAACCGTGGTGCTATGAAGCCACTCGCGACAATATCCGCCACTACGCCCACGGCATTGGCGACGACAACCCGCTGTGGTGTGATCCGGCATATGCCAAGGGGACAAAGTATGGCGACGTTCTGGCGCTGCCGAGCTTCCTCTTCGCCACCAGCCGGATCATCTCGGGCTATGTCGGCGGCCTCTCTGGTGTCCATGCGATGTGGTCCGGCGCGGACTGGACCTGGTACCGACCGATCACCCGCAATACCGAGATCCGTACCGAAGCCTATCTCAAGGATCTGACTGAGCATGACACGCGCTTCGCCGGCCGTGCCCTGCAGCAGACCTACCATGTCGATTTCTTTGATGCGAAATCCGGCGAGGCTTTGGCCAGCGCCGACAGCTGGTGCTTCCGTACCGACCGCGACCATGCCCGCGAGAAGGGTACCAAATACACCGAAGCCCGGGCCCGCGAGCCGCGCGTCTATACGCAGGAGGAGCTGGACCGTTTCTACAAGTACTATGAGAACGAGACGATCCGCGGCGCCGAAACCCGCTACTGGGACGATGTGCAGGAAGGCGAAGAACTTCCAACCATGGTCAAGGGCCCGATGACGGTCACGGGGTTCATTGCCTATGCCCAAGGCTGGGGCGGTCTCTATATTCGCGCGAACAAGCTGGCCTGGAAGCTCCAGCAGAAACATCCGGGCGCCGGGATCAAGAACCGCTTTGGCATCCCGGACTGCCCCGAGCGGGTTCATTGGGAAGAGGACTTCGCGCTCGAGGTCGGCGCGCCCGGCGCCTATGACTATGGCCCGGAACGCTGCTCGTGGCTGACCCATCAGCTTACCAACTGGATGGGCGATGATGGCTTCCTGCGTCAGGCGAAATGTCAGGTTCGGCGCCACAATCCCGAAGGTGACGTCATTCTTATCCATGGCAGCGTGGTGCGCAAATTCGTCGAAGACGGACGCCACCTGGTCGAGATCCGTCAGCGCGCAGTGAACCAGGATGAGGAGTTGTCCGCGATCGGTACCGCCATCGTTGAATTGCCCGCGCGCTGAGGGAGCAGCGCGTCAACCGCTGGGGAGGAGAGGTTGAACGCTTTCGAACGTATATTGTCAAAAATCGAAGACATCCTGCATTATGCAGGGTGTCTCGCCCTCGTGCTTGTCGCTGTTCTGTTGAACATCGACATTGCGTTGCGGCTTTTCGCGGGCCATCCGCTTCAGATCCAGTTCGAGATGACCGAGCTTTACCTGATGCCGGCCCTCGCTACGCTGTCCCTGTCGCGGGTCTTTCGCGATGGCGGGCATCTTGCCCTGGATATCGTGCCCGAAACGCTCATGGGCCCCGCGGCCGGGATAGTCCGTCGCTTGCGCCTGCTGCTCGCGGCGGGCTTTTTCGGCTGCGTTGCCTGGATGTCAGGGAAATACGCGCTGCGGGCGTTCCTGCGGGGCGATGTCGATTTCGGAGTGGTCGATTGGCCCTTGGGGTGGGCCTATGCGGCAGTTCCGCTTGGCTGCGGACTTCTCGTTATCCGGCTCTGCTTCGAACTCTTCAAACCACAAGAAAGCGTCAACGCTTCGGAGCCTGTGTGCATTCACCAATGGGAGGATACTGAATGCAACCTTTTAGAAAGATGATCTCACTGTTCGCGGTTCTGGCTGGCCTGGGAACTGGCGTGGCCGGCGCGGAAAACCTTCGTCTGGGTGACTTTCAATCTACCACTCATATCGTTTCGATCGAAGGAACGACCCATTGGATGAAGGAAGTCGAGGCCGCGACCAAGGGCCAGATTGCTTTCCAGCATTTTCCTTCGGAACAGGCGGCAAAGGCCTCGGCACTTCTCGATGCGGTGAACAATGGCATTCTGGATGCGGCGTTGATCGGGCCGAGCTATCACTCCGAAACGCTGCGGATGAATTCGGTGGTCGACCTTCCCGGCTTCTATGGCTCGGCGGCGCAGGGCACCGATAGCTTGCAGAAGATGCTGGCCGAGGGTCCGCTTCGCGACGAGTTGCTGGAATCCGGCGTCGTTCCGGTTTTTGGCTTCGTCCTGCCCCCCTATCAGATGCTCTCGGCCAAGGGACTGAACAAGAAAACCGATTTCGGCGGTATGGACATTCGGACCAGCGGCTCGACACAAGCCATGACTGCACGCTCGCTGGGCGGAAACGGCATCAGCATGCCCGGCCCTGAGGTCTATACCGCGGTCGAGACCGGGCGCCTCGACGCTGTGATGTTTCCGCTCGCTTCTGTTCCAGCCTATAACCTGCAGGAGGTCGCCAGGCATATCTCGCGCAATGGTTCCTTCGGCGGCTACAGTTTCATTCTGGTGCTGCGGCGCGACCTCTTCGAAGGCCTGTCGCCAGAGATACAAAGCGCAATGATCGAGGCCGGCAAGGAAACCGCGGCCCATGTGGCGAAGGCGCAGGATGACGCGATTGCTTCCATGGTGGCGGACTGGACCGCGAAAGGGGTCGAGGTCTATGACTTCAGCGCCGATGAGCTGGCCGCGCAGCAGGCCTCGATGCAGCAGGTGTCGGCAGACTGGGTGAAGCGGATCGGGCGCGACAGCGACACTGCCAAGTCGGTTCTGGCGACCTATGCCAGCCTGAACGGCAAGTGACTCCGTCCTGACTCGCCTGAACCGGGGGGCCGGGACGTTTCCGGCCACCTTATTCAACAAGGATCCGCGCAAATGCTGTCTTTTCTGGTCGTACTGCTGTTTCTGACAGTCTTGATGATCATCCGCATGCCCATCGCTTTTGCCATGGGAATCGCGGGCTGCGCGGGGCTGGCTGCCCAGCTTGGCCCGAAACCCGCCTTGGCCGTTCTTGAACGGACGTTCTTCGATACCGCCTCCAGCTTCGTCCTCGTCTCCATCCCGCTATTCGTTCTCATGGCCGAAGTGCTGACCGCAGGGAATGTCACGCGCAGGGCCATCACTGCCTGCCAATCCTGGGTCGGCCATGTGAGAGGGGGGCTAGCCGTTGCAACCGTTGGCGCCTCGGTGCTGCTTGCCGCGCTCGTGGGCAGCAGCACGGCCTCGACGGCGGCCATGTCCTCGTCCGCTTTCCCGGAGATGCGCCGTCATCGCTACGACGACCGGCTCGCTGCCGCGGTCGTTAGCGTGGGTGGAACGCTTGCGGTCGTTATTCCGCCGAGTATCGTGCTTGTGGTCTACGGTGTCCTGACGGAGACATCGATCGGCAAGCTGTTCATCGCCGGTATCGTCCCTGGGCTGATGACGGCATTGGGGCTGGCCCTGGTCATCAAGTATATTTCCCATCGCACGGACTATGCGCCCAAGGGGGAGCCATTCCGGCTTGGTTATGCACTCAGCGCCAGCCGGCATGTATTCCCGATGATCCTGCTGATGATTGCCGTGATCGGCGCGATCTATGGTGGACTTGCATCGCCTTCCGAAGCTGCGGCTCTGGGGGTCTTTGGCTCGGTGGTGATCTGCCTGTTTCAGCGCGGGCTGACGCTGCGCGCTTTTTCTGGCTCGGTCAGCAATGCGATCGGGGCGACGGTGATGATCGTGGCCATTGTCGCCTGTTCGGCAATCTTCGCGAATTATCTCGCATTCACCCGGGTAACGCCGACAGTTCTGGCAGCGGTGTCGGAAACCGCCCTGCCTCCATATGCCGTCATGGCCATGATCGTCCTGATCCTCCTGGTGATGGGCATGTTCATGGATCAGCTGGCCATTCTGTCGCTGGCCATGCCGCTCGCATTTCCGGCCGCCATGACGCTGAATTTCGATCCGGTCTGGTTCGGCATCATTGTCACCAAGACGGTCGAGATCGGGCTTCTGACACCTCCCCTGGGCCTCAACGCCTATGTGGCCTCGGCGCAGACCCGTGTTCCGTTAGGGCGCATCTTCGTCGGGCTGGTGCCCTTCATCATCATGGAGTTGATCATTCTACTGGTGTTGCTTGCCTTTCCAGAAATCACCCTGTTCCTCCCCCGGCTGATGTCCTGATCTATAAGAGCGAATTGTCCATGTTCATGTCCCCCCGCACTCTTCCGACCTCGGCCGGTTTTCTTTCGAACCGCGCGGCGCATCTCGCGATGCTCGGGACCATCCGCGATGCGGCGCTTGCGGCTGCGGCGGGTGGTGGGCCGAAGGCGACCGAGC
>Ga0182738_1008463_pt1 | contig 10213 bp, 11 predicted proteins | sample eDN5th30CBELigMG_FD_128876 | JGI IMG/M metagenome (GOLD analysis project Ga0182738, IMG submission 128876) | Enriched Miracle-Growth compost microbial communities from Emeryville, California, USA - eDNA 5th pass 30_C BE-Lig MG (version 2)... ... | reverse complement strand
GCGCACTACCGCATCGACACCGAACCGCCGCTGGTCCTGCGCATCGGCGAGGCTCACCCGGCGCTGCGCGTCTTGTTTCCCCAGGGCGGCATCTTCCTGACCGCTTGCAACCCGCGCAGCCGCCGCCTGCGCCCCGCCGCCAATGACCGCCGTCTGCGCGCGCTGCGGCGGTCGGTCGCACGGCAGGGCCTCGCCTGGCTGCCGGGGCGAGGCCTGGATCCCCGGGGTCTGTGGCCCGACGAGCCCGGCCTGTGGATCCCGGGGCTGCCGCTGGATGAAGGGCTGCGCCTGGCGCGCCGCTTCGGGCAGAACGCCCTGGTCCGGTGCGGGCCGGACGCGGTGGCGCAACTGGCCTGGATCTCCTGGACCGGCCGGCCCGCCGACCGCGCGCATCTGCTAAGGTAAGCGGGTCGCCGATTCCACGGAAACCCGTTCATGCATCAACTGTTCACCCGCCACACCGCCTTTCACACCGTCATCGCGCTGACCGCGCTGTGCGCCCTGTTGGCCTTGTCCTTCAGCGCCGCCTGGTGGCTGCCCTGCCTGCTGTTCCTGGGCCTGAGCCTGCTGGGCGTCTACGATCTGCGCCAGACCCGGCACGCCATCCGCCGCAACTACCCGGTGATCGGCAACCTGCGCTTCCTGTTCGAATTCATCCGTCCGGAAGTCCGACAGTATTTTTTCGAGGACGACACGCTCAAACTGCCGTTTTCCCGCGTGGACCGGTCCCTGGTGTACCAGCGCGCCAAGCGGCAGATGGACCAGCGACCCTTCGGCACCCAGGGCGACGTCTACGGCAACGACTACGAATGGATCAACCACGCCATGGTGCCGACCCATGTGGCCGACAGCGATTTCCGCACCACGGTCGGCGGCCCGGACTGTACCCGGCCCGTGGACCTGTCGGTCTTCAACATCTCCGCCATGAGCTTCGGCGCGCTGTCGGCCAACGCCGTCATGGCCCTGAACAAGGGGGCGGCGATCGGTCATTTCGCCCATGACACCGGCGAAGGCGGTGTCAGCCGCTACCACCTGGAACACGGCGGAGACCTGATCTGGAACATCGGCTCGGGCTACTTCGGCTGCCGCAATCCGGACGGCAGTTTTTCGGAAGAGCGCTTCACGGACATGGCGCGGCGGGACAACATCCGCATGATCGAACTCAAGCTGTCCCAAGGGGCCAAGCCGGGCCATGGCGGCATCCTGCCGGCGCCCAAGGTCACGCCGGAAATCGCCGCCGCGCGCGGCGTGCCGGTCGGCCAGGACTGCGTGTCCCCGTCCAGCCACAGCGCCTTCGGCACGCCCGTCGAGATGATGCGGTTCATCGCCCGCCTGCGCGAACTGTCCGGCGGCAAGCCGGTCGGCTTCAAGCTGTGCATCGGCCACCCCTGGGAATGGTTCGCCATCGCCAAGGCCATGATCGCCACCGGCATCACGCCCGATTTCATCGTGGTCGATGGCGCCGAGGGCGGCACCGGCGCCGCGCCCATCGAATTCGTCGATCACGTCGGGACGCCCCTGCGCGAAGGCCTGCGTCTGGTTCACAACACGCTGGTGGGCATCGGCCTGCGCGAACAGATCCGGCTGGGCGCCTCGGGCAAGGTCATCAGCGCCTTCGACATGGCGCGCCTGATGGCACTGGGCGCGGACTGGTGCAACAGTGCCCGGGCCTACATGTTCGCCATCGGCTGCATCCAGGCCCAGACCTGCCACACCGGCCGTTGCCCCACGGGGGTCACCACGCAGGATCCCAAGCGCCAGCAAGCCCTGGTGGTGGCCGACAAGTCCGTGCGCGTCGCCAACTACCACGCCAACACTCTCAAGGCCTTGGGCGAACTGCTGGGCGCGGCCGGCCTGACCCACCCCAACCAGCTCCGGCCGCATCACATCGCCCGACGCATCGCCAACGGCGAAGTTCGCGTCCTGTCCGCGCTGTTCCCCGACCTGGAAAAGGGCGAACTGCTGGAAGGCCGGTTCCGCAACACGATCTTCCGCACCGCCTGGCCCATGGCGCAGGCGGAATCCTTCGAGCCCCTGTACAGCCTGAGCGCGGCCCTGTCCGGGCACGCCGACACCGCCGTCGCACCGGACCAGGATCCGACCGAGCAACCCGGGGAGGCCACGGCATGAAACGGGCCGCGAACCGGCCTGGCCTATTTCCTAGGGAATTCACCTATGGTCTGGATTCCCGCGCGATCTATACTGGAATCACTACCTGACGGTAGTCCATCACGCCTCAGGGCGTTGACTTTGCACCGCTCCCATGCGGTGCTGCTGCCCACAGCGGCAGCAAGGCCCCGCCAAAAGGCGGGGCCTTCGCATTTCTGGCTCATCGTGATCATCGTCCCTGCCCGCTTCGATGGTCTGGCCCTTCCCATTGAAGCGGACATTTCTACTTTGCACAGACCGGACATGCTCACGTTGCACCAACACAAAGATTCCGGGCGACTTGCGCACCAAAAATTCCGCCCCTATAATGGCGTGCTTTGGCGCATTAGCTCAGCCGGTTAGAGCGACGGAATCATAATCCGCAGGTCCCCTGTTCGAATCAGGGATGCGCCACCAAAAATACCAAGGGCCTAGCGATCACTCGCTAGGCCTTTTCCATTGCATTCGGCCCCACCAGCGTTCCATGAGCACCGCGGCATCACCTCAAAGCGGCATCCGGGCCGGCATCGGCTGCATTCTGGCCGGCATGTTCAGCCTGACCCTCAGCGATGGCCTGGCCAAGTGGCTGGGCGCTTCCTATCCCCCCATCCAGATTCTTTTCCTGCGCGCGCTCATCGCCCTCCCCCTGGTCACCGCGCTGGTGCTGTTTCTGGGCGGACACAGGGCGCTGCGCACCCGGCACCTGGGCGTGCATCTGCTGCGCGGCGCCCTGAACGTGGCCGCCGCTTTCTGCTTTTATCTGGGCCTGACGATGCTTCCGCTGGCCGAGAACACCGCCGTGGCGTTCTGCGCGCCGCTGTTCGTGACCGCCATTTCCGTCGTATTCCTCGGAGAAAAGGTCTCGAAAGGCGGATGGATGGCCATATGCGCCGGATTGGCCGGCGTCATGGTCATCGTCCGGCCCAGCCCCGGCAACATCCAGTGGGCCGCCCTACTGCCGCTGGCGACCGCGCTCGGCTACGCCATCATGATGGTCAGCGCAAAACGCATCGGGGCACGCGAAAGCATGATCACGACGATGTTCTACATCGTCTTCGGGCAGTTGGTGTTCGCCAGCCTGCCGCTGGCCTTCGTCTGGAAACCGATCGATTGGGCACACCTGCCCGGCTTCATCGGAATCGCCCTCTGCAGCACGGCGGGACTGGGACTGATCACCCAGGCGTTCCGTATCGCGCCCGCGTCGGCCGTGGCCCCGTTCGATTATTTCGGCCTGATCTCGGCGGGGCTGCTCGGCTGGTTTTTCTGGAATGAAATCCCCGATGGCTGGTTCTACGCCGGCGCGCTGATGATCGCCGCCAGCGGCATCTACGTGGCCTTGTCCAACGGACGCCGGAAATAAAGGCGCGTCATGGCGCGCCCCGCGCGCGTTGCTCAATCGAACACGTCGTACAACACGTCCGCCACCACGGCGGTCGCGACCGAGATCAGGATCAGGTCGGCGCCCGCCACGCGCCATTCGTAGCCATCGTACCGGGGGAGCCGGCCCAGCAGCGGGCCTGGCACCATTTTCTTGGCGATGCCCGGCGGCAGCGGCTTGCCTCTCGCCAGGTTCTTGCGGATCCCCGGCGGCAGCGCCTCATATCCCCCGAGGCCTGCATCGAGCGCATAACGCCGGGCCAGCGCCGCGGTGATTCCCGCATAGACGAGCCCGGCATACGCATCGCCATCGCGCAGCCGGCCCTGATCATCCCTGCGGTCATCGAAGTATTCACGATGCCGGCCATGCGAGTCGTCGTCCATCGGCCGGCGCGATCCGCCGGCATTGCCCTGGCCGGCATTGCCTTTGCCGGGATTGGCCCCCTTGCCGGATCCGCCGCCATTGCCATGAGGCCCGCCGTGCCCTTGTCCCCGGCCTTCCGGGGGCGCCGCCCGGACGCCAAGCGCCCAGACACTGCCCGCAACCATCGCAGTGAACAAAATCGTCCGTCGTTTCATCCCGGGATCCTTTCATGTGCATGGACCGCTCCAGCATAGAACATCTCATGACGGGCATGCCGCCACCTTGTATCCACTTGAAATATCGAAAACACCCGAACACCTGTCCGCGCCCGCCCCGTGTTAATGTGATTTCGCATCCCACGCTCACCCATCCGACCTTTCCACAAGGACGCACATCATGCAATCGAATGTCACTCGCATCATCGCCATCGCCGTGATGGCCGGCGCGGCCACCGTCATGATCTCGGGCTGCTCCGTGGCCCGGAAACAGGAAACCGTCGGCCAGTACATCGACGGCTCGGCCGTCACGGCGGAGGTCAAGGCCAAGCTGGCCAACGATCCCGACACCTCGGCTGCCAACATCAGCGTCAAGACGATCGACGGCGGCATCGTGCAACTGTCGGGTTTCGCCAAGTCCCAGCACGAGAAGGACCGCGCGGGCGCGCTGGCCCGATCGGTCAAGGGCGTCACCCAGGTGCACAACGGTCTCATCGTCAAACCATGAGACAATGCGGGCGCCATGACCGATGCCCGCATGGTGTCCTGTCTGGCTGATACCGATCTTTACCTTCGGCGTTTGGCCTCGCCATGCCGCGTGGCGAGTCCTCGCGACAGCACCGCGATCGCTGCGGTTTGCGCCTTGCCTGACAAGCCCATCCATCCGAATTTAAATGACCAGACCAACCAGACAGGACACGGACCTCGACGACCCGTTGGCCGCGCTGGCCCCGCCCGGGGTCCAGGCTCAGGCCGCCGACCTGGCCCGGGACGCTTTCACCCGCGCCTTTCGTCACGCGGCGGCGGAATCGTCCCCGTTCCCGCTGGACACGCTGCGCGCGCAGTGCCTGGACTGGACCCGGTCCGACCCGGACACCGAAGCGCGCGCCCTGCGGATGGCGCTGCTGCTGGCTGGACTGGACCAATGGGGCCTGGCCTTCAGTCAGGCTTTCGGCATTCAGGCGATCCCCCCGCTGACCGCGCTGATCGGGGCCCTGCGCACCGGCCTGGACCCTGCGGGCGAAGCCCGCTTTCAACAGCAATTCGAAAGACTGAACGCCGTCGAAACCGCCGCCATCGACTTCAAGATCGCGCTGCGCCGCCAGATCCACCTGGCCCTGTGGCACGCCATGGGGGCGGGCGAAAGCCTGGAATCGGTCGAACCCGTCATCCAGACGTTGGGCAGCCAGTTGCTGGCCCTGGATAAAGGCATGCCGGAACTGGGCTGGCGCCTGGTCGCCGATACGCTGGCCCACATCCAGATCCGCCTGCTGGAAGACCCCGGCGTCAATGAGCAGGCCCAATCCGGCACACAATGTCTGTTCGCCTCGCTGCGCCAGGCATGGCCGAAAGAACGCCACGACCGCATCATGGCGCAGGCCACCCGGGCCGTGCTGGCCTGGCAACAGGCCAGGCACGCTCCGGCGGACTGACCGGCCTGCGCAGCCACACCAGGACGACGCCCTGCTGCTTTTTTGGCGTATGCTGACCAGGCGATGCACCTGGCCGAGCGCAGCGGTCGCAACCGGGTGCACGCCCATGGCGGTCCCTCCGCCTGGACATCGGACACGACAGAGGATCCGGCATGGCACCCACCCTTGAACAACGCGCCCAAGGCGCCCTGATCGGCGCCTATGTCGGCGACGCCCTGGCCCTGGGACCACACTGGTACTACGACCTGGACGCCCTGCGGCGCGACTACGGCGACTGGATCGACGGCTACACGGATCCCCGCCCCGACCGTTATCACGCGGGTCTGCGGGCCGGCCAGTCAGGCCAGGCCGGCTTCATCCTGGACCTGCTGACCGGATCGCTGGACGCCTGCGGCGGATACGACGAGCCGGACTTCTGCCGCCGGCTGGACGAGGACTTGTTCCCCCTGCTGGACGGCACGCCCCTGAACGGGCCGGGCGGCTACACCAGCCAGTCGATCCGCGAGGCCTGGCGCCTGCGCGTGGGCCAGGGCCTGCCCTGGGGACAGGTGGCCGGCCTGGCCGACACCACAGAAGCCGCCGAGCGCATCCTGGCCCTGGCCGTGCGCTACGCCCGCCGCCCGGCCGACCTGGCGCGCCACTGCGCGACGAATGCGGCGCTGACCCAATACGACACCACGGTCCTGGCGATGACCGTGGCCTACGGCTGCGTGCTGGGCAGCCTGGTCCGCGGCGAGCCGCTGGACGCGGCCACATCCGACAGGCTGATGACTCTGGTGCGTGACGGTTCCCTGCCCTTCCACAGTGTCACATCGACCGGGGAAAACACGCCGCCGCCAGGCCCCGAGTCGCCGCGCACCGCCGGCCAGTTTCCTTCGCCGGACGCGCTGCTGACGGTGTCCGGCGTCGTGCGCGCCGCCCAGGATCCGGACATCCGGGTCGAACCGGCCTGGAAGGCCTCGCTGGTGTATGGCATGCCCTGTGCGGTCTACCACCAATTTCCCGCCGCCTACTATCTGGCCGGCCGCTTCCAGGATGATTTCGAGTCGGCCGTCCTGCACGCCGTCAACGGCGGAGGCCAGAACCAGGCCCGTGCGATGCTGACCGGGGCCCTGTGCGGCGCCATCGGCGGCATTCAGGCAATTCCGGCCCGTTTCATCGAACCGCTGGAATACGGCGCGCTGCGCCTGGAAAGCACCGGCAGACTGGCTCGCCAGGCCGCCACGGCAGCCTGAGACAGGCCTGGCGATCCGGCGGCGTCAACGCACCGGCAGGAAATTGAAGAACAGCAGGCCCTGCACGTAGTTGATGCCGATACGCCGCAAGCTCTCGTCCTGCAACGATGCCTCCAGGTCCAGACGAGCGATGATCCGGCCGAACTCGCGTTCGAAACTCAGGTTGGCCACGCCGTCGCCCAGTTCATTGGACAGCAGCAGCGGACGCCCCTGGGCGTCACGCCGGCTGGACAGCATCCAGGCCGCCGTCTCGACGTTGCGGGCGGCGTTGAAGACGTGCCGCGCCTGGACGGAATCGCCGACATGGAAACGGGTCAGTCCGCCATGCGCGGCGATGATCATGCTGGACAGGCCCAGGACAAAGGCCGCGACCCGGTCCCCGGGGTAGCGCGGATCCATGGCGACAGACAGCACCTCGATGTCCCGCAAGCCGTCCAGTTCCTTCGGCACTTCGCCCCGGCGGATACGCGCGCGGCCCTGCTCCAGGGCGGTCTTCAGGTCCGTGAATCCGGCCTTGCGCCATTCTCCGGGATTGCGCCGGTACAGCTTTTCCAGCAACCGGTCCAGGCTGTCCAGATTGTCACGCATCGCCAGGGACTGCAGCCGGTTGATGTCGCTCTGGGCGAACTGGTCGGCTGACATGGTCTCGCCGTGCAGCCCCGGGTCGGACGGCGCCGCGCAACCGGCCAGCGCCAGCAGGCCGGCCAGCCACCATGCGCGCCAGCGGACGGATTTCCGGAGGCGCGTGCCGGGCATCAGTACTGCCGGTCCCGGTCCACGATGCCGGAGATCGCCTCGCCCCGGTCCAGGGCACGGATCTTGCCGGCGATCTGGCGTACCGTCCGATCCATCAGGCTGGCGCCCGCGATGTGGGGCGTGATGCGGATGCGCGGATCGGCCCAGAAAGGATGGCCGGGCGGCAAAGGTTCGCGTTCGAAGACATCCAGGGCCGCTGCCCGCAATCGGCCGTCGTCCAGGGCCGCCAGCAGGTCGGCTTCGACCAGATGCCCGCCCCGGGCGATGTTGATCACCAGGGCATCGGGTCGCAACTGGTCGAAAGTGCGGCCGCACAGGATGCCCCGTGTGGCGTCGGTCAGCGGCAATGCGTTCACCAGCACGCGCGTGCGCGCCAGGAACGCGGCCAGGCCCGCCTCGCCGCCGAAGGACTCGACCCCCGGCACGGCGCGGCCGCTGCGCGACCAGACCGCCGTCGGGTATTCCAGCGCGGCGCAGGCCTGGGCGACCCGAGCGCCCATCGCCCCGGCGCCCAGGACACCGACGGTCCAGGCGTCGCGATCGATATCGTCTAGGGGCTGCCAGAGCCCTCCGGCCTGCTGGCGTTCGTAGCGTCCGAAATCGCGCGATTCGCGCAGCAGATGGTAGAGCGTGTATTCCGCCATCTGCACCGCCATGCCGCCGTCTTCGAGACGCACCAGGGGAAGGCCGGGCGGCAGACCCGGAAGGCGCAGCAGGGCGTCGACTCCGGCGCCCAGATTGAACAGGGCGCGCAGCCGGGGTTCGCGGGCGAACAGGTCGATCGGCGGCGCCCACACCACGGCGAAATCGGCCTGGCCATCGGAATGCTCATCGCCCCACAGACGCACCCGGGCTTCGGGCAAGGCGTCGCGCAGCGCCGCCACCCAGGCCTGGGGATCGGGTTCCAGTTCCGAGGCGAAAACGATGTCCATGGCGTCAATGCTCCAGGGCGTAGTCCGGCGCCGCCGATTCAGGCGCGGGGCTGCAGGGACCGAAAGAGCGGTTCGGGGTCGGCGCACGGGGATTCCAGCGATGGATGCGCACGCAGCCCCGGGGGCTGACGCAGGGAACGCCGTGGGTGCCGATAGGGTAGAACGGGAACTGCATCGACCAGGCTCCAGGCATGAAAAACTGCCTGGCACTGTATCACAGGGGCATGCGGCGCCGATGCGCGGAATCAGAAAGGATCCGGCCGCAGGATGCTCAATACAGCCACAGCCGGACGTGGAACCAGCCCGCGTTCTGTGCGGCCTCGATGGCCTCGAACACGGGGATCGACAGGAAATACGGCAGCGCGTCACGCACCGTGTTCCAGACGCCCTGCAGGTCGACCGTGACGTGCCGCGGCGAATTCCAGGCGGATGGACGAGGCAGGAACCGGGGCACGCGCACGCAATAGTCATCGAACGGCGCGCCGAAGCATGCGCGCAGCATCCGCTCTTCTTCGCTCACGATCCAGCGGAACACCGCCCAGGCCGCCAGGGCCAGCACCAGCCCGACCGTCAGGCTGCCGGTCTGCAGGCCGATGCCCAGGACGGCCACAATGGAAAAGAAATACAAGGGATTGCGACAGACCGCATAGGGGCCTTCGGCCACCAGATCGGCACCCTTGCGCCCGCCCAGGTACAGCATGCAGGCGCAACGCCCCAGCAAAGCCAGCACCATCAGGACCAGGCCCAACCATTCCAGGCCCTGATTGACCCATCCGGCCTCCGGCCAGGCGGAGCCGACCCAGGGCAACGTCAGCACCGCCAGCGTGCCCAACACGCCCAAGGCGCGGCGACGCAGCACCTGGGCATGCGCGAGGCGTTCCCAGATGGAATCGAGATTGGTTTTGGAATGGGCCGCGGACGCGCCCGGAGGAGAAGAGGCGGTCGAAGGCATGACGGCTCCTGATCAAACGACGCTCACTATAGCCTTGAAGACCACGAATCCGCTACGAATTTTCCTGACTGGAAACTGAATTCAAGTCCAATCTGAAAGTTGTGCCACTGTCGGGACCGTCATGGACCGAGTCCACGCTCAGCCGCCAGCCCCGCAACTCGCAGACACGCTGGGCGATGCCCAGGCCCAGACCATGACCCGCCTCGGGCGCGTCCGGCGCGGCCAGATCCGCCCGGCCGGCGCGCCACTCGCGCACGCGCGCCAGACGTCCTGGATCGATGCCCGGCCCGTCGTCGCGCAGAACCAGGACACCATCCGCGTCCAGGTCAACCCGAAGCGTGGCCGGCGCGGCGTGCTCGATCGCATTGCGCAGCAGATTGCGCAACACGATCAGCAGCGCGTCCGGATCCAGGGACCGGCACACACCCGGCGGAATACGCGGATCCAGCACCAGGCCCCGCGCGCGCGCCATGGGTTCCAGGGCGAACCAGGCCTGCTCCAGCGCCTGCGACAGATCGACGCGACGCACCCGGGCCGGATCGGCGCTGTTCAGGGCCGCGGCGCCCGCGAGACTGCTGACCGCAGCATCGACCTGGACCAGCATGCGCGTCAGGCGCGCCGCCAGGGGCGTCCCGGGCACGGCGTCCAGCAACGCCATTTCGCAGTCTGAACGCAGGGCGGCCAGCGGCGTGCGCAATTCATGGCCGAGATTGGCGGCGAACTGACGCTCGAACGCCACGGCCCGGTCGACCCGGTCCTGGATGCGGTTGAAGGCCCCGATCTATTGCAGCGCCTCATCGC
>Ga0182738_1008458_pt1 | contig 10215 bp, 5 predicted proteins | sample eDN5th30CBELigMG_FD_128876 | JGI IMG/M metagenome (GOLD analysis project Ga0182738, IMG submission 128876) | Enriched Miracle-Growth compost microbial communities from Emeryville, California, USA - eDNA 5th pass 30_C BE-Lig MG (version 2)... ... | reverse complement strand
TTTTGAAATTATGCAAAAGGCGTCGGATAAAAATGCCAACAAATATACCATAGGCAAGTTTCTGCGAAATAAGAAACGGCTTCATAAGGCTGATCCTACAGCAGAAATTGTTGACCCTCCAGAATCCTTACAAAAATATATGAACTATCTTTTTGAGCAAGGCGTGAGTATCAACAAAATGGCATTTGCAAGATTTCGTTTGAAGAACAATTTGCCTTATCATGGATTAATAGCTACCCAGAAAGTTTTTTCAGACGAAATCATTTTACGAGTTCCTTGCAACTTGATTTTAAATACAAGAAAAGCTTTCTTTAGTGAGCTCAGACAAGTATTTTATGATAATCCAAGCTTTTTTTCTGTTTATCAGACTTCTCAATCTGAGGACCACATGCTTTTGGTTTACATCCTTTCGGAGTACAGCAAAGGCGAAGCATCAGAATATTACCATCTGATATCTAACTTACCTCGAGATATTGATTACATTGTGTTTTGGGATAATGAAGAACTGAAAATGCTAGAAGATCAGAGCGCTGTGAGAATCGCAAAGGATCACCGAAAAGAATATGATGAAGACGAGAACTTCGTAATTGGACTCTCACAAAAATATCCTGACTTGTTGAAACCGGAGGTTTTTACAAGAGAAAATATCAGATGGATCTATACTCATTTAGTTACCAGATGTTTTGGAAAGTACCTTGAGTATATTACAATGATTCCGGTTGCTGAACTCTTCAATCACGAGTGTATAGATGTGTATTATGACCTGGAATATTATGCTGACAACCCAAATATGCCCAAAGACTACAAGATGGATGCTCCTGAAGAGGTGGAAGACGAGTCGGTATTTGATACATATGATACTTCAGAAGGGACAAATGAAAGTGAAGATGAAGAGTTTGATTCTGATTTTGAATATGATAAGGATGGTGTTGGAATGGAGCTTGAGAACGAAACGATTGAGAAGAAACTCGATGGGCTTTCAATTCTTGATGAGATAAGAATGAGAAGAGACGATCTGGAGCATTTTGTGATAAATGAACTGGATTGGGGTGATGGATTTTCAGTGTTTTTTGTGAGAGAAGTGTGTAAAGAAGCGAGTGATATTCTAGAAAAATACAAAAAGAAGGAGATGACTGTTGAAACTGCAAGGAATTTGTTTATGAATTTGGAGACATCGATGGTTTTGTACAAGAATGAAGTGAGGAAATTTTACAAGAAGGTCTACAAGATCCCAGAGGACGAAGTGAAGCCAAAGCAAAAGGCAAAGTTTAAGAAAGAAGCTGAAGAAAAAGAAAAGAAGGAATATGAATCTTGGTTATTTGGAAAGCCAAATGAAGAAATGTTTGATGCAGAAAAGGACTGGAAGAAGGACAAATTTGACAATTTTGTTATGAAAGCTTCGTGGAAAGACCAATTTGAGCCAGGCTCTCAATTGTTCTTTTGCTATGGAAGATTATCAAACAGAACTGCTCTTTTGAGGTACGGTATAGCACTGGAGTATAATAAATATGAGCACGTGCATCTCAAGATTCCTTATTTGAAGTTCATAAAGAACTGCGATTGGCTGGTTGACAAGATCAAATACTTTAAGCTCAGCAGATATATGAGATTTAAATTAAAAAGAACCAAGATGAATATCAGTCTTATCAATTTCTGCAAAGGACAATCATTCCAGTTGGATTACACAAATTACGAAAATGTAATCAAGCCAGTGAACGTTGATCTTGAACTACAAGCTGTAAGAAAATCTTATGAGTATATTCAAGAGTATCTTGGCACGTTCTCAAGAAGCCCTGAAGAAAACAGAGAGTTGTTGAAAGATGAAAGCATCGGATACCATGAGTATTTTGCAACGGTGTATAAGCTTGAAAGGCAAAGAGTGTTGGAATTCCACTCGAAAGCATTGTTGGTTGTTGAAGAAATTTTGAAAAGATTGAAGAAAGGATTGACTTTAGAGTTTGCCGTAATGAGAGTTCATGATCTTGAAACTGATGAAGAATGTAATAGAAATAGAATATTTATCGCTGATTATTTGGATTTATTGAAGGATCAGTTTGGGGGTGCAAAGGACGAAGGAGAGGAGGCTCTTTAAATTTTGATGGTAATTCATATTGTATTAGGTGATTAAATTTGCTTTAATAAGTAGTAAAATTGACAAACCCCTGTTTATTTTTTTAAAATGAAAATAATAGTAAGAAGAGTTGAATTCATCGCTTTTAGCTTGGTATTTTGAGCAAATTCATTGTCTCCCAGAGGATGGTATTTCTGCTTGGTTTGTGCTCACTATTTTCGAAAGTTGGGTAAAAAGACCTCATTCTATAGTATAAAATTAAAACCCTAATGATTGTAATTTTATCTTTGTAATTTCTAGTGATAATTCAGATTAATTATATTTTTAAGTCTGGTTCTTGATGAGTAAACTCGAACTTTTACCTGAAGTTAACGTGGAAAATGAAGAGGCTGAAAATGATCTCATGAGATCTACCAACAAGTACGCTTTGGAGGATGGATTCATTTCCGAAAAATCTGAGACAACAATCCAAGAGGCTACGAAGGAATCTAATGCCACATCAGAGAATCTGGATGCTTTGGGCTTTGACTTGGTGACCCTTTTACAAAGCCCTGTGAAAACAGAAAGGGAAGCGTGGTACATTTACTCAAAGCTGAAAAATTTCAAGTTCTTTACCCAATTCATTGAGAATACTGATGAAAAAGACAAGATTGATTCTGCAATGTATATTTGCAAGAAATTGCAGTACCATAGGCATCCCGCTGGAAGCGTGATTATGAAGCAAAATCAATATTCGAATGGGAAAGTCTATTTGGTTCTTTCTGGCGAATTACTTGTTATTACCGCAGAAATGAATGTTCTCCCTTTGCAAACCGTTGTTACAGAACAAGATCAGCCTGAAAGAAAGATGACCATGACGGAATCAAAAGAAGTGGTGGATCAACAGGTTCCAACTATTGCTGTGAATAAAGTGGAGGAGAGTTTAAGAAGTTCTTCTTCTTCTTCTAGCAATTTAAAGGGTCAGTATTCATTACCAGAACCTGCAGGGGTGGCTTCAAGCCGAAAGCCAAGTTTGTTTAAAGAATTATCACTTACACCTCAAGCTGCTTCATTGAAATCTCGAGGTTCAGCGGCTCCCCTACAAACCCCTGCGATAAGTGCTGCTTTGAACCAAATAGTACAATCCCAGAAGAAAGAAGACCTTCTGAGAAAACCTCAGACAATGTTGGTAAAAGAAAGTGCTTCAAGCTTTGATCCCTCCCCAAGGATGTTCAAAAGACAAAGTAATGTTGACTTGAACCAATTTAGATCAGTAGTAGTAAATCCTGATTTATATGGAAAAGTCGTGAATAAGATTACTCGTGGAGCATACTTTGGTGAGAGAGCGCTGTTTAAAAGGCATAAAAGGACAGCTACAATCATGGCAAACAGTGAGGTAGAGTTGCTGACGTTAAACCAAGAAGAATTTGAATATGTACAAACTGAATTTAATAAGACGAAAAAACAATTACTGGCTTTTATCAGTGGGATATTTCCACAACTGGAAAAGATACATCCGATAAGTATTGAGAATTTGAGCTATACCTGTGACATTAGAAACTGTTTTTTCCACCAAACGATTGTTTCTGAAGGGGCCACTGGTGATGAGTTTTTCATAATTTATGATGGAAAATTCGAGGTAATCAAGACATTAATTTATGACAAATCTGAGACTTTAAGTCATAATATGGCTGAGACGAAAAACCTGTACGGGCTGAAAAAGACAGCGAAAGAACAGTTTGTGATCATGACAATGGAAAAGGGCATGTTTTTTGGTGAAGAGATTCTCTACAATAATGATCCAATTTACGAATACACCGTGCGAGCAAGCACTGAAAAGACAAGACTTTTATGCTTTAAGAAATCAAAGTTTTTGTTCAAATGTCCAAAGATGGTCATTGAAAGCCTAAACACAACTTATTTGAATAAAAAGCAAAGAATTAATAAAACTCTTCATACCCGTCTTGAAAAGCGAGGAACAAGGGCCAGTTTGGAATTACTGGAAGAGGTTCGACCTGTTATTGCCTTCCCAAAGGGCCAAGCATCATATGGGCCGAATCTCCATCAGAACAGTCAGCGAACATCAATAGCTTTGCCACAATCAGGATCAACTCTGAATGAATTGGGTGGTTTGTCGCCACCATCAAATAAATCTATGCCCAAGTTATTATTGCTTGATTTTACAAGGAGCCCAAGAAATGGACAAGAAGAGGAAATTTCACCAAGAGCGAGTTTAACAAGACATCTTTCAAATAATTTCACAAGTATCAGTCCACAAGCAATGAATTCTGGAAGTTTGTCTCCAATACAAAAATCTTCGAGCTCTTCCCCTCGAAAAGGTCGACCTCTGGTGCTTCCCAAATATAATTTCAGAATTTCGACAACAGATAAACAGAATCTGGACAGAAAACGCAAGAATAGGTTAGGGTCTGTGGGGACAGTTGATGGCTCAGAAATTCAAGAAGTGGAAAGATTCACAAACAATATCAATAATTTCAAGAATGATTTTGGAAGGACAGATAAAGAAATTGAAAAGAAATATAAGTCTTTCAAAGTAAAACAAGGTCTCATCAAGACAAACACCCAGCCTATTGGACTTTCAGATTACAAAGGAAAGGTTTCACTTGCTGATTTCGTCACTTTCAAGTTAAGAGAAAAGAAATTTATTGCTCCTGTCACAGATGGTTTTCCTGAACTTTTGGAATCTCAGTATTCCTTGAGACGAAGCGAGTCTTCTTCTATTTTACAAAAGAAAACTGATTCTTCTCCACGGATTCAACCAATCCATGTCAATGAACCAGAAATTTCTTCACAACCTGGTCATCTAAAAAATTCTAAATCAACAGATTTGAGGAAATACAAGTTTATGTTGAATCTTGATCAAACCGATAGAAACCTGATTGAGCCACTTGAAGAAGAGAAATTTAATATTCACACAAGAAAAAGAAGTGAGCTGTCAAGAAAGGTCACAAATGTTTTTGACTCCTCAAGTTTGGCGTTGAAAACCACAAGATCTCAAGCGAATTCGAGAAGGGATTTTTCTCCCCCTGTAATTAAACTGGATACCCAATATGCTTCAGGGCTCTCATGGAAAGTGATTAATAGTGCTCGAAATGTAAGCCCTCGAAACTATTCATCAAATAATTTTTTAAGGCTCGTTTAATACTACTCTTTTTTGGATAAATAAATTCTTTTTGTTTCTGATCCTTTTTTTGTTAAATACTTTATTAAGTTATTCGATCTTGATTTCTTCCTCAGAGAGAGGATACAATATTAGAGTCCATGTTATCTATTATATATTTTTCTTTCTCGCTCGAATTTCGAGAATTGAAAATTTTCAGCGAAATTTTTCGAAATAAAAATCAGAAGAAATTTTTGATTCGTGATCACCAGAAAATGTTCTTTGAGAGTAAGGTTAGTTGTGATTCTTCTAATTTCAATAGATTTGATTGCATTAAGCCTTGTTCTCGTTCTTTTTGGCTTCTTGGCATTTTTGATTGTGAAGAAAATTTTTACCAAGCAAAAAATTCTTTCTCCATCATCAACAGTATTGATAACTGGAGGGTGTATGGGTCTTGGAAGAGAGATAGCTTTTCTGTTTGCCTCAAAACATAAATGCAATGTTATTATCTATGATATCAGAACTGACCTTGCTGATGGTCTTGGTGAACACTTTATCATCATTTATGATGAAATCTAATTGTGTAGTTCAGGAAATTAATACTCTTGGTGGCAAGGGTTATTATTACGAATGTGATATTTCAAACAGAGAAACCATTAAAAAGGTTTTCGCTGAGACTCTCAAGAAATTCCCAACTATTGATATCCTTGTAAACAAATCTTGTTGAGACTCTCATAAACATTTGCCAAAGGTAAATAATGCAGCAGTAGCTACAATAAAGAAAGTTGAAGATTTTAAAGAAGAAGAAGTTGAATATGCTATGGGTGTGAACTTTTTTGGGCCCTATTATTTAATGAGACAAATTCTTGCAATAATGAAAAAACAGAATTATGGTCATATTATTTCAATTGCATCAATAGCAGCTCATGTTTATACTCCTCAAACTGGAGTTTATTCAGCTAGCAAAGCAGCAATTTTCAATTTATTTTCAACTCTTCGTTTGGGTAATTGATTCGAGAGATTCTATTTTTATGAAGTGGTAGAATTGAAAGAAGAAGGATCTCCAATTAAGACAACTGTTGTCTGTCCTTGGGTTGTTGATACTGGCATGTTTGAAGGGTTCAAAGTTCGTTTTGCATTTTTGTAAAATTTTTCCCTAAAAAAATCTAAAATAATTTCCAATAGCGGATTGTTGAATTTTTTGAAAACAAAACAAGTGTCAAAAAGGATATATGATGCAATAATGTACGAGAAGGACGAGCTATATTTACCATTTTATCATCAGATGATTTTTCGAATTGTTCTAATGGTGCCAAGCTGGCTTTCAGATTTTCTAGTTCTCTGGTTAAGTAGTTTATTTTTCCTTGAGTTTATGATTTTCTAATCCTTTTCAAAGGCAAGGATTCAATGAAGAATTTTGTTGGAAGGTCAAAGAAACAAAATTAATTTGTATAAGTTTAAGTTTTTCATTCAAAAAATAAAAATAAGACTTTGAGAATAAAGGTCTTAACCTAAATTCTGGAGTCAAATACGGAGATCATTTCATCTCTGTCAACCTTGACTGGTTGTATTTTTGATTGCTCAAGGTTTTTATTTTTTAGTGTCGAAAAGCTTTGGAGATAAAATTATTGATGAAATTACAATTTTTTGAGTCGGAAGATTTTTCTCCGTAAATAACCTTTCGTGAGATGGTAAAAATCAGGCTGAGAGCATTTACTTTTGGAGGAAGGGTTTATGGAGGGCTAAAATGTAGAATTCATGTGTTGGAAAATTCACAGGAAGAAGGGATTTCTTTAATCTAGACTGAAAGGTCTCAGGCGTCATTAAAATCTATTTCAATTCAAGAAATTATTTCGAAATCATTCAGTAATAGTTGTAGTACATTTAATATATTGAGCACCACTAGATAACAACATGTATAAGTTAGTAGAAGGAATAATGGTTTCGAATTGAACATATTCGGAACGATAAAACGTATCAGAATAAAAAAACATTATGAACATCCAAATGGAGTATTGAGAATCCAATAAGCTTCAGCTTTGAGACTGATTCATCGATCTGTTGTATATCACTTTTGCCATCCTAGGGTTGGTTGGCGGCAATTCTGCGGACGCCATGGAAGAGATGATCAATTCCTGCTGCGACTATGCCAGTGAAGTATAAGTTGTCTTCAAGAATGTTTCGCACATAGTAAATTCCGCACTTTCGGAAAATGGGGAAGACACAGCCATGAACTCTGACTCCAGCAGCACCAGCAGGGATTGTTCCAGGGTTATTATCAAGATAAGCGAGAAAAGCACGATAGAGGTTTATTTCGACGTAATAAAACTGTTCTTCACCCTCCTCATCTTCAAAAGCAAATTCGTAATAGTTGAGGTTATTTGAAACAATCGTTCTGATTGGGCCAGAGTGGCCAATATCGTCCAAATCTTCCATCTATTATTTTTTCGGAATTTATATTTATTAATGAAAGACCTTTTTCAAGCTTTATAGTCGAATTTAAAAAAACGATCTAGAAAAAAGGCGCTGGGGGTGAGAGAGTTTCTCTGAATGATAATTGGTGGAAAATTCTGTGACAGGAATTTTTGGCATTTCTATGTATAATTCTCGTTTAAATTATTTCAAACGAAGGCAAATCATTGATGACACAAAATTTGAAAAAAAGAAAGAGTCATTTGCTCACAGCAGAGGATGACCTCACGAAAGAGAACCTGCAATCTCGAAAACAATGCAAATTGAAACAAGCCCAGAAACAAAAGAAAAGTGATATGAAAGAGAGCGAGGATAAACGTATTCACATTGATTTACGCTCCGCTCTGAGGAAAGATCATGTTCAACCCTCTCTTCAGAAACAGACAATGAGAGAGACAGCGGAAAATGGTGTTCCAAAAACAAGGAGAAAAGTGATAGCTACGAAGACAAAAAAGGAATATACAATTCCAGCTGAAGGACAAGAAGGAAGAATCGGAATCTTCCGTGCTAAAACAACAAACGGCCAAACCTATCTCGAAATATTTGATGAAAAGTTAGAACCAAAATGGTGCCTCCTCGATGAAGTGATTGAATCTTTTAAGAAGATCCCAATAAATGAAGACCAACCTTAAGTGGCCTGAACCATGTATAGAGGTTCATTATCCTGTAAAGATTTCTTTCTCGGGATTTCTGTTCCCCATTCCCCGATATGTTTGTATGATTTGTACTTAAATAAGAGCTTCAGGAAAGATTACATAAAATTCGTTTCCCTTTAGATTTGAACTTAAAATACAGCTTTGATCAGTTCAGTGATCGATTCAGGTCATATTTGTTGTTTAAATTTCTACATTATTTACTCGGACACAAACCTTTACAAATAACTACAACAGTACACTTTTTTTCAAAAAAGATTGGATTTTATGTTTCAATTTACAAACTATAATTGATCAAGTGATTGATTAAAGAAGCAAAACTACTTTTGTAGATAGCACATTTAATTGTCTCCGAAAATTTACAAAGGTGTACAATTGGATAGGAAACACTTTGTTGGGAATCTAATTCAAATCAAAGAGATATGTATCTTTCGAATTGTGAAATGAACTTTGTCATATTTTTCTGATTAATATTTTGCTTTATGAAGAAAAACGGCACTCTCTTCTCCCTTGCTTCTCTTCAAACTCTGTTTAAATAACAGAAATTAATATATGTCGGAAAAATCTCTTTTTGACCAATTTTTTGGTTGATGTCTTTATCTTTAATGTGGATCTTGGAGGGGAAAATACGGTTCAAATTTCTTTTTCAAGGGAAGAGCCTTGATAGAGCATGCTGAAGCTCTCTCTGTGGGGAACGAAAAAAAAGTTTAAGGAAGCTGGAAGGCATTTCAAGGAGGGAAAAGTCGATTGATCTGAAGGGCATCAAGAATTGAGTGAGCTTTATTTCAATAAAGTCTTGAGGGAAAAAATCATCTCCGTTGAGAATTTTGTTGAAGCAAGTGTTTCAAAATTTTTCTCCCACTTATCTAGATTTGTAAAAATTTGTTTCCAGTCGGTATGATATAAATTTTTTCCGAAAAAATTGTTTCAGAAATCAATTAGAATGATTCATATCTTGAACAAACCAAAAAAGATTATCACTAAAAACTTCTTGAAAAATTAAAATTACTTTTATCCAGAATATCCAGAATGAATGAGGAATCTGATAGTTATCTGACAAAAGAAAACTATAGAGGGACTTTAGAAGCGAGTGATTTTCATGAGAAATATAGTCAGCCTGGTTCTTTATCTCATGAGCAATCCATACATTTTGCGTCAAATCCTTTTGAAGCTGAATATTCCAACACCTCGTTTCAATTAAAGAAAATGAAGATTTCAAAAGATACTATTAATCCTGTTGAGAAAGAAAAAAATAAATCTGTTGAAAAGATCTGGACTGATCCTGAAAGCTCAAAGAGCAGCGCAATTGATGCACTGGAGCAATTTAAATGTCAAGTTCGATCAAGACAAAAATTTACAAACCCTTTAGGGACATCAAGAGCATCAGCCCCTAAAATATACAACACTGAAATTTCTCAATTATTAAGCTTCAATAAGAAAGAAGAGAAGCCCAAAACACGAACTAGGAAGAGAAAAGAAGATGATCCTATCGTTGAGATTCCCAAGGAATATTCGGTCAGTTTTGGTCAGAAAGACATAATAGAAACTAAGGAAGCGAAGAAAAGCCCTTCGAAGGAGGCAAGGAAGAGTCCTGGGAAGGAGTCAGCTGAGAGCAAAATAGAATCAAACGATTTTGAGGAAAAGATTCCAGACTGGGCACAGAAAGAAAATGCAAGAGATGCAAAAGGACGTTCACAAGATGATCCAGATTATGATCCTCATACTTTATGGATCCCTCCAAATGCCTTGGATGGGTGCACTCCACTTGTTAAAAAATATTGGGAGATCAAGAGCCAGCACTTTGATGAAATTCTTTTGTTTCAAGTCGGTGATTTTTATCGGATTTCTTATGAAGACGCAGTCATTTGCCATCAAGAGCTTAACTTAAATTGGCTTGGCAACAAAGTGGTTGTTGGAGT
>Ga0182738_1008457_pt1 | contig 10216 bp, 10 predicted proteins | sample eDN5th30CBELigMG_FD_128876 | JGI IMG/M metagenome (GOLD analysis project Ga0182738, IMG submission 128876) | Enriched Miracle-Growth compost microbial communities from Emeryville, California, USA - eDNA 5th pass 30_C BE-Lig MG (version 2)... ... | reverse complement strand
TCGCAGGAGTGCCTTGAGTTTTGAGAAGGCCATTTCGATGGGATTCAGGTCTGGCGAATAGGACGGCAGGAATAGAAGCCATGCGCCTTCCGCCTTGACCAACGTCACGCCCTTTCGCTATGGCAGCGGTAGAGCGGATCACGGCCTTTTATGCCTAATCATAGACTGGCCTGTCGTCGTCTTTCGTTTCTAGCGAAATCTGTCAATCACCTTTTCAGTAAGCCTTCTACAAAATCGGACCCGAGTGCCTCTCTTAACGCTTCAACTCCGTTTTTGGGTAGTCTGGATAGGCCGCTGACAATACCCTCTTTCCATGCATCACCGCGCTCCCATGCTTCCTCCCAAGCATCGCTAAGCTCAATGCCGTGGCGCGTTTGCACGAGGGCTTCGAAGAGCAAGGCAGCTTGCGTTAGATCTTTGTCAGCTTTCAAACGCCCCAACGTGTCAGTGAGTCTTCGCGACGAGACAATCAGCTTGTGGACGGCATACCTCTCGGGAGCAGGAACGAGAACGTTTATGCCTTCGCGGAAAAGAAGCACTGTGCGGATAGGCTCGTAGATCAGGTAATCAAGGAACCGCAGATTCTCCGCCGACGCGCCGCCGAGGGCGGGCATGGGCGACGGCTTGCCAGTGTATTCTTCTGATCCCCGATTTCCGGTCAAGAACTCCACCCGATAGCCTTTGGCGTTCACGAAGGCGACCACCTTAGCCTTATCGGCCTGGTGCGGAATCGCGCGGAATTCAGGGTCGACTGACTGGAGGATTTCGAGGATTGGCGGGAGACTATCTTGGACACCAGCCGATATTGCGAAGTCCTGAGCGAAGTCTGCGTCGCCTGTCTGCAGCGCGGCAGAGGGCAGCCGGACACCGAGCATTCCAGCATAGGTGCTGAATGCCACCGACCCAATCAAGATGGCGCGCAGCCGGAACAACCCAGCATCGGCCAAGGCTTTCGTGACGTCACCAGCGAAGGGATCAGGACCGGGAAGGCCGGCGCGTCGCAGCGTGCTAACCATGCGTCTACGCTCTCGGATGTTGCCCTTGATCTCTTTGTGGGCTCTTACCCGCTTAGTGATAGCTTCGTCACTCGCGGGGCCGACGTAGCTTCGTTTGTCTTTGCCCTCGGGGGTGGGGAGGTCGAAATACCAATAATCGCGATCTTTGACAGTTACAGTCACAAACCATCCTTCTAAAGGGAAGTCTGCTACGAATTGTGCATCCATTGTCCGCTGCGCCAACTCCGCGAACATCGTTCTATAGCTGATGTCGATCTCTTTCATCCTTGGCCTTTTCGAATGAGTTGGTCGTACCGGCGGCGAGTTGAACTATGTCGTTATAAGTTCCTGCCAAAAACCTTATAGCCGATCTTACCGTTAGCAGCGTTATAAGTTCCTGCCAAAACCTTATAACAAGTTGACCGCGAATAAAAGCACAGGAAACGGGCGCAAGATATGGTGCTTGCCTGTATCAGGGCTGTCACAGGCAAAACAGGCTAAAGCGTGTCGCATTTATTCAGCCTCATATCCTGCTGCCTTGAAGAAGTTTAGGCATTCGGTGACGGAGAAGAGGCTGATGATGCCACCGAGAGCATTGGAGATGGCATCGAAGCTTCGCGCGGCGCGCTTTCGCAGGAGTGCCTTGAGTTTTGAGAAGGCCATTTCGATGGGATTCAGGTCTGGCGAATAGGACGGCAGGAATAGAAGCCATGCGCCTTCCGCCTTGACCAACTGTTCCGCCCTTTCGCTTTTGTGGAAGCCGACATTATCGAGGATCACGACGTCACCGGGCGACAGTGTCGGCACAAGCGGTGTCTCACAATCCATTTTTCGAAGATGCGGCTGTTCATCGGAGCGTCGACGATCCATGGCGCGGTCAGGCCATGGCAGCACAGTCCGGCAATGAAGGTCTGCGTCTTCCAGTTCCCGAACGGAGCATAGTCGGCAAAGCGACTTCCTTTGGCCGACCATCCGGTGCGTTTTGTCAGGCGCGTATTCGTGGAGGTCTCGTCGATAAAGATGAGCCGCGCCAAGGCTTTGTTGAAGAACCGCTTTCGACGGTTGATCCGCAGGTCACGCGCCTTGGCGATCTCAAGCCTGCGCTGCTCGCTTGCCTTGGGGCTTTTTTATTGCTCAGCCCGAGCCGGTGCAGAAATCGCCCTACCGTGGCACGTTGGACTTCAATGCCGCGCTCCGCGAACGCAACCCACAGTTCGTCCAAAGTCGTTACTCTACGGACAGACATCCGCTCGCGGACCCAATCCCCATGAGCCAAGAGATTCGCACCACCAGGCGGGTGGTCCTGCTTGGCGGCGATCAGAGAACCGGATTACTGATGCAGGATCACCATGTTGTTGACGAACCGAAGCGAACCCCGGAAATGCCGAACGGCTTCACGGTTGCCATGCCCCTCATTCACAAGCGCAACAACACGCTCACGCAACTCTATCGGATGCGGCTAGCCCATGGTGCATCTCCTTCCATGGGCAAAGTGAAGCATACTTCAAGCCAAACTGGAATCATGAATCCGGTTAACGGCGACACGCTTTAGAGCATCCCTGAAATCGGGAACCGGCTTCGGGGTAAAGACATGCGTAAAAACAAACGAATAGAGCATCTCCTACGATTCAATCAAAACAGGAAATGCTCCGTGCCTAAAATAGCGAAGGCGCCCGAAGCCGATGCTTCGAGCGCCTCACTATCAGACTATGCTGGAGGCCGTCCGATATCTAATCGTTTGCGCATCTTATCCGAAAACCGCTTCGCACTTTTCGGGACGCGCTTTAAGCGCCTGCAACTGCCATCTGGTCGCGAATGACCTTACGCAAGGCGTCAATTGGCTTCAGCGCGCCGTTTTCCTCGTAGTGCCAGAAAGTCCATCCATTGCAGGCATCAAAGCCCTGAACCTTTGCACCGATACGATGGATCGAACCCGCTTCACCGTTGGCAGCCAGCGTACCATCCGCGCGAACAATGGCAGCAAAACGGCGACGTTCATCACAAAGCACCGTGCCGGGACGAAGAAGCCCCGCTTCGAGGACGCTAGTGAACGCGACACGCGGTTCGGCCCGTTTGCCCGTCATCACCGTCAGTTCGGCTTTGCCGAGCGGTTCAACAGCGTCAATACGGGCCATCGCTGCATCGATATAGCTCTGTTCGCGCTCGATACCGACGAAGTGGCGTCCGAGGCGCTTGGCAACCGCACCCGTCGTTCCAGAACCGAAGAACGGATCAAGAATGACGTCGCCAGGCTTGCTGGATGCCATCATGATGCGGGCAAGCAATGCTTCCGGCTTCTGGGTTGGATGAACCTTGTCGCCATTTTCGTCTTTCAGGCGTTCAGAACCGGTGCAGATCGGGAACAGCCAGTCCGAGCGCATCTGTACGTCGTCATTGGCGGCCTTCATCGCTTCATAATTGAAAGTGTAACCTTTGCCCTTCTGATCGCGCGAAGCCCAGATTAGCGTTTCATGAGCGTTCTGGAAACGACGGCCGCGGAAATTCGGCATCGGGTTCGTCTTGCGCCAGATGACATCGTTCAGGAGCCAGAAGCCGAGATCCTGCAACTGCGAGCCAACCCGGAAGATATTGTGGTAGGAGCCGATGACCCAGATGGTGCCATTCGGCTTCAGGACACGACGGCAGGCCATAAGCCATGCACGCGTGAAGGCATCATAGGCCTGAAAGCTCTCGAACTGATCCCAGTGATCGTCAACTGCGCTGACCATCGAATGGTCGGGGCGATGCAAATCGCCGCCAAGCTGGAGATTATAGGGAGGATCGGCAAAAATAACGTCCACGGAATGATCCGGCAGGCGTTCCAGAGCCGCGACGCAATCACCTTTGATGATGGAATCAAGCCAGGCGGTACGCGGAGCCTCAATGGGCAACTCATGTGCAAGACGTACAAGAGACATGGGATACTCGATTACCTGTGGACGCAAAAAACTTGTCCTTATGGTTACCGGGTAGGGTAAATATGCAGTTAACGCCAAGTGATTGAAATCGTAAATCTTTTCTTAAGCGAGGTGGAAAGTCCGCAGTTCCGGGCTTTTCATGGTCAATTGACCCTCGACATTTTGCCGCCTGTCATCTTAACGCCGCGATCGCTATGCAATTGTAACTTTAACTTCTTGCCCTTGATAAGGCTTGGTTATCCCTTTTTGCCTATAATCGGCAGTCAACTTCTGAATTTGCGTGGCGGGCATGCGCGCCGCCACGCTTGTCCGGTGTATTTTATGATGAATATCGCTGAACTGCGGCATAACCGGTATTTGCGGGTTCTCTTTGTACCCTTTCGCATGCGTGCACTGGTTCGCGGCAGCGAAATAGGCCTCGTTATCGCCGGCACCGTCATCGGCATCATTTCAGGGCTGATGGTTGCCGCGATTGGCAGCATTTCCCAATGGATGCATCAGGCAATCTTCGCTCTTGAACCCGGTGAGAAACTGAGCTCGGCGGCATCATTGCAACCCAGCGCTTATATCGCGCCGCTCGCGGGCGGCATCTTGATGGGGATCGTGATCTGGGTTCTCGCGCGCTGGCGCAAGCGGCCCATCGTCGACCCTATCGAAGCAAATGCACTTCATGGTGGACGCCTATCGCTGACGGACAGTTTCATTCTCGTCGGACAGAACCTGATTTCGAACGGTTTCGGCGCATCGGTCGGGCTTGAAGCCGCTTATACGCAGCTTGCGAGCGGTTTTGCATCCCGTATCGGTCGGGCACTCAAGCTTCGTCGCGCCGATTTGCGAACGCTGGTCGGCTGCGGCGCTGCGGCAGCTATTGCCAGCGCCTTCAATGCTCCGCTGACTGGCGCATTCTATGCATTCGAACTCATCATCGGCGTCTATTCGATTGCCACGCTGGCGCCTGTCGTCGTGGCGGCGATCGTTGGCGCGCTGGTGACGCAGGCAATTGGCGGAGCGCCCTTTGTCATCGATATCGGTCAGATCAACGACATCACGCCGCGCGACTACGTGCCAGCGCTCGTTCTCGGCTTCTTTTCGGCAGGTATTGCCATCCTCATCATGCGTGGAGTCACTTTTGTTGAAACGACCGCCCGACGCAGCATAGTGCCCAATGTTTTGGCACCAGCAATCGGTGGTGCCGTTGTCGGTATGATCGCGTTCTTTTCTCCGCAAGTTCTGGCATCGGGCCACGGAGCGTTACACCTCGATCTGAATGCAAACATTACAATACCGGCATTGTTGCTGCTGATCTTCACCAAGTCTCTCGCTTCCGCTGTCTCCATCGGTGCGGGCTTTCGTGGGGGCTTGTTCTTCGCATCGCTGTTTCTGGGTGCACTGACGGGCAAGCTGTTTGCAGCCGTGGCCGGAGCCGTTCTACCTGCCGGTCTGGCACTTGCACCTGAAGTATATGCAGTTATCGGCATGAGCTCACTTGCCGTCGCCGTCGTTGGCGGTCCGATGACCATGACCTTCCTTGCACTGGAACTTACCGGCGATTTTCCAATCGCAATGCTAGTCCTCGGCGCTGTCGTCTCGTCCTCGCTGATGGTGCGGAAGACCTTCGGTTACTCCTTCGCAACATGGCGCTTTCACCTGCGTGGCGAGGCCATCCGGTCCGCCCATGATATCGGTTGGATACGCAATCTGACCGTAAACCGGATGATGCGTCACGATGTGCGAACCGTGCTGATCGATACCGATATAGAAACCTTCCGGCACGATTTCCCTCTCGGCTCGACCCAGCGTGTCATCGCGGTCGATGCCGATGGACGCTATGTCGGCATGATCCCAGTTCCGGAGGTCTATGCCGACAGCTTCGACACATCCGACGGCGAACACAGCATCAGCGAGCTTCTCAAATATCAGGACGAGTTCCTGTTGCCCCAGATGAATGCCAAGGAAGCCGTCGCCCGTTTCGACCGGGCAGAAAGCGAAGCGCTGGCCGTGGTAAACAATGCGCAGGAGCGCAAGGTACTTGGCCTTCTCAGTGAAGCACACACGCTACGTCGCTACAGCGAAGAACTGGACCGGCGGCGGCGCGAAGTTTCCGGGGAGGTCTGAATTCGCACCAACCCCGATTTGACGGCTTCGCCATAAAGGTGTAGCTCAATCGCGGTGTTTCCGGCTGCTGCCGGTGCCCACTCCTCCCAATAAAAAGGCTATGATCATGGCGGCACCGTCCCTCATCATTTTCGATTGCGATGGCGTTTTGGTGGATTCCGAAATCATCGCGGCAGAAGTCGAATCCGCCCTCCTCACCGAAGCCGGTTATCAGATCGCGGCTGATGAAATGGCCGAGCGTTTTGCCGGTCTGACGTGGCAGGATATTCTTCTGACGGTAGAGCGCGAAGCCGGAATTCCGCTTTCAGCATCACTTCTCGACAAATCCGAAAAAATTCTGGACCAGAAGCTTGAGAACGAAGTTCAGGCGGTTGAGGATATCGTGGAAGTGGTCTCGGCACTTAAACTGCCGAAGTGCATCTGCTCCAATTCGACCAGCCATCGGTTGGAAAGCATGCTGAAACGTGTCGGCCTTTACGAACTGTTTGCGCAGAACATTTTTTCGGCCAAGGAAGTCGGCACCAAAAAGACCAAGCCTGCGCCGGACGTTTTCCTTTATGCGGCCGAGCAATTCGGGGTCGATCCGAGAGATGTCATCGTGATTGAAGATTCCGCGCATGGCATTCAGGGTGCTCGCGCTGCTGGCATGCGTGTGATCGGCTTTACGGGTGGTGCTCACACCTATCCGGGGCATGCCGACAAGTTGACCGATGCCGGTGCGGAAACCGTCATCCATCGCCACAAGGACCTGCCGAGCGTTATCGAGGCCCTGTCCGTCTGGACCGATGCCTGAGTGAATTGATCCGACGCCTGGCTATTGTCAGGCGGCGGATTGCTTGTTGCGCCCCTTTGGCGGGGCATTGAGAATTGCCAGAAGCTCTTCGGCTTCACTCTCCGAGAGGCCGATCAGCATACGGGTTCCCATGATGACGGGTTCGCCAGTGGACGTATCGAAGATCGCCCAAGTGTCCGTCGGTTCGAGAATGCGTTCATATTTCTGTTTCATGAGAACACACTAGCGTAAATCTGTTGCCATTCATTTCACGCAGGCAGTCGCATTTAATTCGAATTTTATCGATGTGCATTTATTCACAAGCATTGTCGCAATCAAACTTTTCAGCGACGGCTTTGCTGCGCTTCTGTCTTGTTCTCCGCAAACGGATCGTTACCGGCGCCATACATCTTCGTGCGCGCGGCTGAACCACTCGTTCATCTGACGGCATACAGTCGTTTAATCTAAAAAAGAACATTAATTTCAATATGATCAACACATAATAATATTATCAATCGAAACTGTTGCAACGTTGATTAAATTTGCATAATCTGCGCCTGCAACAGCTTGTTGTAAATTATGTCGGTTATGTTGATATGATTGATTTTATAGAACTAAATAATGATCAGAGGCGTGAAAAGGTTAATTCCGATCAACGCTATGAAGCCTTTCAGCAAGCATCTGCAACGGTCAAAAGCTTCCGTGGTTCATTAGTTTGGCATACTGTTGGCGGAACCGAGCATTTGATGCGCAGCTATTATAATTCTGCCGGAGTCAGACGTCAAAAGGTGGAAGGTCGCCGCTCACCAGAAACTGAGGCGATAAAAGTCAAATGGGATGCAGCTCGTCAAGCCGCTCAAGAGGTCTTGAGCGCGCGCAAATCCCAAATGGAACGCCAGACAGCTGTTAATCGCGCACTACGGCTTGGCCGCGTACCTCATCTTACGGCTCGGATTATTCGAGCCGTCGACAATGCTGGCTTGCTTGGTGCCGGGATTCGGATCGTTGGTACTAACGCGATATTTGCTTACGAAGCAATCGCCGGTGTGTTTGTAGATCCAGGCATCACCGCCACTGAAGATATTGATCTGCTCATGGATGCGCGTCGTTCTCTCAAAATGGTCGTAGATGACGACATAAAGAATAACTCACTTCTCGGCCTTCTGAAGAAAGTCGATAAATCTTTTGAACGTACTCGTTCCAGCTATCGCGCCGCGAACCGAGAGGGATATTTGGTTGACTTAATCAAACCTCCGGCCAAACCCATTTGGAGGGAAAACCGTGAAAGCATTGGCAACGGTGAAGATGAACTTGTTGCCGCTGCGATCGAAGGGCTTGATTGGCTCGAAAATTCGCCACCCTTCGAGGCAATTGCGATTGATGAAAAGGGCGAGCCTTTGCGTATAGTCGCTCCGGACCCACGTATTTTTGCCGCTCATAAATTCTGGATCTCCCAAAGGGGAGATCGTGAACCAGTTAAGCGTCAGCGTGATCGTGCGCAGGCAGAAACAGTCGCCCAATTGACGACCACTTACTTTAAACATCTTCCATATGAGGCGTCCGAGCTACGTGCGCTACCACGAACCGTTTTCGAGAATGCAGCATCCTTGTTCATCGATACATAACCGCAAATTTATTCGACAACCAGGATCAAGAAAATCATGCCTGTTATATTGATACCGTAAAAGGTTGCGTTTCCCACAGTCTCTAATGACCATGGCATTCAACGTGCCAAGCATGCACTCCGTAAGTTTTTGTCGGGCCACTGAGCAAAACGTCAAGTCGACTGTTATTAAATGGGAAGGCCAAAATTAAATAATGCGCGGAAATATCTTTCCGCGCATTATAACTAAAAGAACGATTTCATGATCAAGCGCCTGACGGCAAATCATTATTTCGTGTCGTAAGGACCTTCGTCGAAGCCTACGAAAATCTGGATATTGTTCTTTTCCGTCATCGGCACGGTGATTGCCTTGTCATTGAAGACGAACTGTGTAGCGGTATCTCCATTGGCTATCGTAACCGCCTGCTTGTGCAGCTTGGAATAGATAACCTGATCGCCCTGGCGGACGGCAACGCGGATTGGCATGGTGATGGTGCCGCTCTTGTATTTTGGTCCGGGTACGACCTTGCCGGCAGCGGCAACGTCAATCGTCATAGTCCCGGCGCCATACTGGCAGGCACGGGTCGTATCGGTCAGAGCGGCCTGATAGATCACACGTGCGGGATCCTTATCACCACCTTTTTCATATGTACTGAAGAAGGCCGTACCGTCACGCAGCGAAACCGAGGGACAGAAAGCGCGCAACTCGGATTCCTTGATGCGCTGGTCGCTGGTAGAGGCGGGCGTGGTCAACGAAGAACCTGAGCCTCCGTCGGCGGCCTTATCAGTGCCACTGGTTGTGCAGCCTGCGAGGGCTGCGAGCAAAACCGTTGCAAAGACTGGAAACAACGATGAACGATTCTGTGGTGCTGTTTGCATAAACCGGGCTTCCCTGCACTGATCGACCTGTCTTCTACATCACGCATGTGTGTAGCGCGATGACGTTTTCCCGTTTTTTGCTCCGGAGAGCAACCCCATACACGTCAACATGCTTTAAAACCTTGCGGCTTTTTTAGGGAGGCTCTATTGCATTACCCGGCTCAAAACCGCGCCGATCTGAAATGAAGGCCCAAGAAATGAAATATGTAAGCACGCGTGGGGAAGCGCCGGTCCTGGGGTTCAGCGATGCATTGCTCGCCGGTCTCGCCCGGGATGGCGGTCTCTATCTGCCGCAGGATTATCCCCAGTTTTCGCCAGAACAGATCCGCGATCTGCGCGGAAAATCCTATGTGGATATTGCGCTGGCGGTGCTCACTCCATTTGTCGACGGCGAAATTCCGCATTCGGATTTCCGTCGCATGGTACATGAAGCCTACGGCACTTTCCGCCACGATGCGGTCTGCCCGCTGGTGCAGACGGGCGCAAACGAATTCGTGCTTGAACTCTTCCATGGTCCGACGCTCGCCTTCAAGGACGTCGCCATGCAGCTTCTCGCCCGCATGATGGATTATGTGCTGGCACAGCGCGGCGAACGTGCAACTATCGTCGGCGCCACATCGGGCGATACGGGCGGCGCAGCCATTGAAGCCTTTGGCGATCGCGACAATACGGACATCTTCATTCTGTTCCCGAACGGCCGCGTATCGCCGGTGCAGCAGCGCCAGATGACGTCGTCCGGTTTTTCCAACGTTCATGCCCTTTCCATCGAAGGCAATTTCGACGATTGCCAGAACCTTGTGAAAGGCATGTTCAACGACCTTCAGTTCCGTGATGCGCTGTCGCTTTCGGGTGTGAACTCGATCAACTGGGCGCGCATCATGCCGCAGGTCGTCTATTACTTTACGGCGGCGCTGAGCCTCGGCGCACCGGATCG
>Ga0182738_1008456_pt1 | contig 10217 bp, 7 predicted proteins | sample eDN5th30CBELigMG_FD_128876 | JGI IMG/M metagenome (GOLD analysis project Ga0182738, IMG submission 128876) | Enriched Miracle-Growth compost microbial communities from Emeryville, California, USA - eDNA 5th pass 30_C BE-Lig MG (version 2)... ... | reverse complement strand
TTTGTTGCTGCTGTTGTCCTTGAGGCGATGGGTTACTTAATCCCAGTCCTGGCATTTTTAAATTCACGCCTTCACAAGCCTAGAATTCTTTAGAAAAAAATGCGATATTCCCTTTTTACTTTTGTCAATTGGTCACATAAGAAGTCAATAGCTTGCTCAGCACTTTCTCTTTGCTTCAAAACCTCAGCGACCATATCTTCACGATCCTATCAATAAATGAATATGTTGAACCTAATTCTCCTTTACATCTATGAAAGCCCAGCATGCCTTTAAAATATCTTGAGGAGGCTGAGTAGGATGTCCCCATAATCTGAAGCACATGTTTGGAAGATGTGTATAGATCTATCAAAATATTCTCTTTACAAAATTTTATAAGGGCTATTTTTACGTCAATTTCTGAACGGCTTTCGCCAATCTTCTTGAGAACTTCTGCAGTCATTAATTGACAAGCACGACAGTAAAGTCTTGAGTTGATTTCTTCTGGCCTTGGGCGTCCTGTGTCTTTGATCTTCTTAGTTTCTGGAAAGGTGGGTTAGAAGAGGATTATGAAAGAAAAGAGACTTTTTTTGGTGGCAGCTTCGGATGAGGTGAGGATTAAGATGAGAAGAAGGAGAGTTAACGGTAAGATTTTCATGGAAAAAGAAGGCTGAGCAGTGAATTGAGTTTTGGATTTAGAGAATAAAAATTATTTTTTAAAAGATTTCTTGGGAAAAAAAAATTTGTTTACAAAAGATATCGATCACAAGCAAAATGATCTTCGCCCATCTCAAAAAATGGGGGGTTTATCCGTTATAAACAGATGGGATATGAAGTTAGCCTTGAGGGCTATTTGACAAAGACAGTGCCTTCTTCAGCCCTTTAATTTTCTTTATATAAAATTCTCTTGCTTTTTCATCAAGATTCCTCGCCAACTTCTCCTCAGCGACCCTTAACTCAATTTCGTAGGACTCCTCAATCTGTTCTCTATATTTTTGAGGATAGCGCTGAAGAGTATCCTCATGCATCTTAATCATTTGTTCATCCTTATCAAGATGATATAGCACCAAAAGATAATTCGGATATGTCATAATCTCCTCCAATCCATTTTTGATTATTTCCTCAAAGACTTCAAAAGATTTTTCAACCCTTCCAAGCTCATAATGAAGAGAAGCTATGTTGTTTATTGCATTACTATTTGTTGGCAAAAGCTTCAAAATATGTTCAAATTGGGCCAATGCCTCTTCGAATCGCCTTTGACGAGATAGAATATCTCCATATTGAAAATGTTGCTGAATGCTCATAGCATTCGTCTCGCTGGCTTTTTGATACTGTTCAAGAGCTTGAGGGATTATCTTTAGATTTTCAAGGATCTCAGCACTTTCAATATATAGCTCAAGGACAGAATTCTTGTCTTGAATCATGTCTGCAGTTTCTTGATAGAAAGCTGAGAGGTCTTGAAGACGATTTCGCCCCTTAAGAATCTTGATAATCAAGGAATGGAGTGCAGATTCTCTTGGAGACACAGATAAGGCCTTTTGAACAGTGAAAAAGCACTCATTCTCTTTTCCAAGTTTGAGGAATGAGTCGGCTAGGCAAATCTGGGCGACTGTGTTTTGAGGATTGATGGCAGTTGCCCTTTTGAGCAGAGCAAGACTTTTTTGGAACTCGTCTGAACTGTGCAAGAACTTTCCGATCGTTGAATATGGAGCATCAGCTCCAGATACTGAGAGTTTGAGAATTCTTGATTGGGCAACTTTTCTTTTAGCTAAAGAGTTACCTTGAAATCTGAGTCGTTGGTCTAACCTGAGATATATCTGTAGATCTTTGTTCTTATTCATAATAGAGAAATAATATTACAGAGTGAATATGTTTTGTAATGTCTCAGAATATAAGATTACTTAAAAAAAATTAATTTTTACATACAATGTTTTTTTAAACCTCGTCAAACTCAGATATAAAAGTTTGCTCTTTTCTTTCTTTTGAGATTTTCGGCTGTGAGATGAAAGCTAAAGTAAGTTTTTCTCTGCCTTTTGAATTTTCTCTAAGAAACTATAGAGCAATGAACAAAGAAAAATCAAGTTATTGCTAGGAACTTTCGAACAAAGATGACATCATATTTAAGGTTTTCAATTTCTTTGTATAAAGCTCTCTTGTTTTTTCATCAATGTCACTCTCCAATTTCTTCTCAGCTCTCATCAATTCAATTTTGTATTGTAGTTGTATCTCTTCTCTATTTCTTTGAATATAGTGCTGAGCACGATCCTTATACTTCTTGATCACTTCTTCATCCTTCTCGAGACATTCCAGCACTAAAAGTAAATTCAAATATGTCATATTTGTCTGTAATCCATTTTTCATAATGTACTCAAGTACTTCAAAAGCTTTCTCAACCCTCCCAAGCTCATAATGAAGAGAAGCTATATTATTTATTGCAAGTTCATTGGTTGGGTCGAGCTTCAAAATATGTTCAAATTGGACGATTGCTTCCTCTAATAACCCTTGACGAATCAAAGCATTGGCATATTGAACGTAATGTTGAGACCTCATAGCATTAGCTTCACTGGCTTTTTTATATTGCTCAAGTGCTTGGGGGACCATTTTTAGATTCTCAAGAATCTCAGCACTACGTAAATAAAGGTTAAGGACAGATTTCTCGTCTTTCATAATGCCTGCAGTTTCTTGGTAGAAAGATGAGAGGTCGTGAAGGCGATTCTGTCCTTTAAGGATCTTGATAATCAAAGAATGAAGTGCAGATTCTCTTGGAGAAATAGACAAAGCCTTTTGGATAGTGAAGAAGCACTTATCTTCTTTGCCAAGTTTGAGGAGTGAGTCGGCTAGGCAAATCTGAGCTATTATGTTTTTGGGGTTGATGATAGTTGCTCTTTTGAGCGGAAAGAGGCTTCTTTGGAACTCGTCTGAACTGTGCAGAACCTCTCCAATCATTTTATATGAAACATCAGCTTCAGTTTGTGAGAGCTTGAGAATTCTTGAGTGTAAAAGTTTCGTTTTCTGAGGGGAGGGAGCTTGATACCTCAGTCGTCTGTCCAAGTCGGAGTAGATTTTGAGATCTGTATTTTTGTCCATGATCGATAAAAACTGAACAAAATTAGTCTGTACTCGAAAAGATAATATTAAATAAATTTTATAGAAGGTATATTGTGTTTCTGATCAAATTCCTATAGAAAGTCCCTTCTTTGGATTGTCTTAGAATTATAAGCTGCTTTGTGCGCTTTGGGGCTTTCTCATGATACATCCTTTCATCAAAAGAGAGAGAGCAAAAAAGTTGTTGGTCAAGGATAAAAAAAACGATCAATTAACAAAGAAAGAGTTTGAAGAATAAAATTATTGTTGAGAGCTCTTTGGCAACAAAGATAACACCCTCTTTAACGCTTTTAATTTCTTTGTATGAAACTCTATAGCTTCTTCATCCAGATCACCCTCCAACTTCTCCTCAGTTTCCCTTAATTCAACTTGAGAGAATTGTTGCATTACTTTTTTATTCCCTTGGAAATAGTGCAGAAGGCGATCTTTATAAAACTTAATGATCTCATCTTTGCCAAGATGATACAGCACCAAAATAAAATGCAGATATGTCATATTTGTCTCCAATCCATTATTCATAATGTATTCAAACGCTTCAAAGGCTTTCTCAGCCCTCCCAAGCTCATAATGAAGAGAAGCTATATTATTTATTGCAATCCTATTTGTTGGATCAAGCTTCCAAATATGTTCAAATTGAACAATTGCCTCTTCGGGTAGGCCCTCACGAATTAAAACATGAGCATATTTGAGATGATGCTCAGAGTTCATAGCGCCAGTTCCAAAGGCTTTTCTATATTGCTCAAGTTCTTGGGGGATCATCTTTAACGTCCCCAGAATCTCAGCGCTATGAAAATATAAATGAAGGACAGCCTCCTTGTTTTTCATCATCTCTGCAGTCTCTTGATATAAAGACAGAAGGTCTTCAAATCGATTGAGCTTTCCCAGGGCCAGAAGTGCCAATTTACGGAGTTCAAGTTCTTCGGGAGAAATTGACAGGGCCTTCTTAATGGAGGAAAAACATTCATTCTCTTTTCCAAGCGTGAGGAGTGAGTTGATAAGGAGAATATGAGTAGATGGATTTCTAGGATTGATAATGAGGGTTTTTTTAAGTGGGAAGAGACTTTTTTGGAATTCTTGCGAACTCTGGAGGAGCTTTCCAATCATTGTGTATGAAATATCAGCTTCAGTTTTTGAAAGCTTGATAATTCTTGAGAGCAAAAGTTTTATTTTCCCAGGACAGGGGCCTTGCAACCTAAGACATCTGTCAAAGTAGAGATAGATTTGCAAACCTTCGTTTTATCCACGGTAGATAGGGAATACAACCAATAGATTTGTTTTATGAGATCAGACACAGGCACAAAAATATTAATTAAGAAAATTTATTTAACCATCACTATCTCGATAGATGGGGGATCTGTGAAGTAGATCAGTAAACAAAAACTTCTTGTCATCTTAATCTTTTTCGATTGCAGCAAATAAACCCAGCACTTTACTAACGATAATTGATTTTTCTTCCATTGTCTTTGAACGTTTCTTTGATCAAATGAGGAGAAACTCTGCCGTGAATTTCAGTTGTTAGAGAATTCAGAATGAAATTTGGGCAAGAAAATTTAGAGTATTTTGAAAGAGTCTTCAATACAGGGTTCAGCATTGTTCGGATTTTGAAAAACGTTTTCGAAATTTCTTGTTTTTCCCTGAAGGATTTTGAAAAAGCCTTTTTCTTTTGGAGTTTTTCTATTTTTTACATGAAAATTTTTTTTTCCCGAAATGAAACAAAATGAAAAAAAAATTCCTCAAAAAAGAAAAAATTTGTTGGTTGAAATTTCTCAAAGCAAAACTTCTCAATTGAATCTTTGATCATAATCGATCAAGAAACTATCAGAAAAACCTCTTTATTCTTGAAAAATATTTGGAGGGTTTGCCCAGATTTGTGAGCCTACAAACTCCAGATTTCACAGTAGGCCTGTCTGACTTTTCATCGACTCAAATTCCGAACCTGCTTCAATTTAAAAAAATGACTGAAAAAGCTTAACCAGGTTCATGATTTCTTTGAAATATAACAAGAATCACAAAGGATTGTATTCTATTTTTTTCATTCAAGTGGAGAATTTTTGTTTTAAAGGAAATTTTGGAGAGGAAAAAAATAGAAAGTTTCCTCAATAAATATCTTACTTGAAGAGTAAATCCAACACTTTACCTAATCCCTTTTGCTTTCTTTCATGAAAATTTCGGATTTTATCAACAATATCATCCCTTTTTAGTGAAGCTTCAGTTCTCCTTCATTCTATTTGGGAGATTTCTTTTCGACAATTCCTTTCTTCATGAAGAAAATGATAAAGCTGAAGCTGCTCTTTAGATTCTCTGATCGCTTTTTCATCTCTTTCAAGCTGATTCAACACCAAAATAATCCCTGAAAATGTCCCAAATCCCTGCAGGTTATTTTTTTATTATGTGCTCATATTCTTCAAGAGCCTTCTCAACCCTACCAAGACAATAATGGCAATAGACTATATTATTAAGAGAAAATCTATCATTTGGCGAGACCTTGAGAACGTTTTCAAACGGTATGATCGCTTCTTCAAATAAACCTTCATGAACCAAAGCCAGGCCATACTTGGAATGCATACGCTCCAAATAGAGTTGGGAAGAGTCTGAAGTATTAGTCTCTATGGCTTTCTTATAGTTCGCAAGAGCGGGAGGATATATATTGGAGAGTGAAAGATGTTCTGCACTTTGAAAAAAGAAAATTGGAACGTAGAAAGGGTCCTTCATCATATTTTGAAGAAAAAAAAAAGTAAAAAAGAGACTTCAAGGATTCAGAAGAAATATTCAACGTCAATGGATTCGTAAAGGAAGTGAACCGAAAAGTTGACACTTTGGAAACGTGAAAAACTATTTCTTTGAATCTTACAAAAATTGAAAAGTCAAAATCTTGCATTTTCCTTTTGTAAATTGGAGGAACGAAAAGAGATATTTATAATAAAAACCAAGAGAGAAAAGCTTCAAAGCCCAAGAAACAGCTTTTTCTTAAGAATACATTCATTAAAATTAGTGCATTAAACAGTTTGTTTCAATGAGAAAACATCGAAATCTCATCTTGGAAAATTACCAGAAAGAAACCTTGGAGATTTAGTTTTAAAGCAATTTGAAAGCATACTGTAGTGATTCTTCTCTTAAATACTATTGTATAGAAAAGAAAAAAGTCCTCAACAAAAAGAATGAGATTGTTATCAATTTAAGAAAGACAAGACTAGATTTATTCCCTTTAATTTTTTCTCATAAAATCCTCTCGTCTCTTCATCGATATCACTCTGAAGCTTCAATTGAGCTTGTCTTAACTCCTCATTATAGATCATATTCAACAACGAATGGTTTCCTTGGATAAATGGCAGGAAAAGATCTTTATACATATTAATCACCTCCTCATCTTTGTCAAGATGATGCAAGACCAAAATTACATTCGAATATGTCGCACATTCCACCAAACCATCTTTGATGAGAACCTCATACTTCTCAAGGGCTTTCTCAACCCTTCCAAGACAATAATACATAAAGGCTATATTATTACAAGCACGCTTATTCCCTAGGTCCAGTCTCTTTACATGTTCGAATTGCTCTATTGCCTCTTCAAAAAGCCCTTCATGATACAAAGCCATTGCATACTGATAATGATAGTGAGAATCCTTTTTCGTTTTCATCTCAATAGCCTTCTTATAGCACCCAAGAGCTTGAAGGTGATGATTGCAACGTACAAGAGACTCTGCAATTCCATAATAGAAAAGGGGAATAGATTCTGTGTCTTTGATCATATTCGCGATTTCTTGACAAAAAGAGTCTATTTCATGAAGCTTTTGTTGCTCTTCCAGCGTCTTGACCAGAAAGCTCTGGAGATTATAAGCTGTGGGAGAAAGAGACAGAGCCTTCTTCATTGAGGAAAAAGCTTCGTTTTCTTTGTTAAGTTTCAAGAGAGCGCTAATGAGGTCAACATGGGCTTTGGAGTTTTGAGGATTGATTATAATGGCTCTTTTGAGTGGAACAAGACTTTTTTCAAATAGTCCTGAATTTATCAATGTTGATCCGATTATCCAATAGAAATTTTGGCTTTGAGCCGAAGAAAGCTTGAGGATTCGAGTCTGAATAACGTTGTTTTTGTGCTCTAAGTCAGTTCTGGATCTCATTTGCCGGTGCAGGCCTTGATATATTTCAAAATCTCTCTTTTTGTCCATAGTATGTGAAGATTACAGTATTTGGACTGGGAAATTTTTTTAAAGATAAATAAATTTTTTGTTTATAAAATCATTTTTGATTCTGATCAAATCGAATCAGAAGTTTAGTTTATCGTCATTCTCCCTAACTAATTTCAAAGACATTCTTTTTCATGCTAGACTCACCTTTAAAAGTCATAATTTATTTTGTAAGTTTGGAAAAAAAACATTTAAAGAAACCTCTACAGAACTGAATATTTAACGAACCCCAAGAAGACAAAAGAGAAATTTAATCTTGATAAGTTTACTGTATTCAAAAGAAATGTAAAAGAAAAATCGTTTAAATAATGAGTAAATCCTTAAGCAACAGGAATCAAACTTTTGGGAAAGGCCGGGACAGAAAACTTTCTTTAGTTTATTAAAGAAAGCGCCATCTCTAATCCTTCCAACTTCTTTTCATTAAATCTTCTGGTTTCTTCATCAATATCGTTTCTATCCAGGATCCTTTCAGTGAGCCTAACCTCCTCTTTATAAAGGTTTCGCAGCTTCAAGCTATCTGTTCGAATATATGGCTTGACAAGACTCTTATATTTATCGATAACTTTCTCATCCTCATCGAGATGATATAAAATCAAAAGGAAATGCGAATATGTGGCATACATTCCTAAGCCATTTTCGACTATTTTCTCAAGTCCTTCAAGGGCCTTTTTGACCCTGCCAAGACAATAATGAAGATAAGCGATCTGATTTCTTGCAAGCTTATCGTCTGGACTGAGCCTCCAAGTATGCTCAAATTGAACAATTGCTTCTTCAAATTCGCCTTCATGATGTAAGGCCATCGCATACTGATAATGGAAGTAGTGGTCTTGTTGAATACCGCTTTCAATGACTTTTTTAAAGCTTCGAAGAGCATGGGAATATTTATTGTAATGTTCAAGAACTAGTGCGCTTTCATAATAGAAAAGCGGAAGATCTTTTGGGTCTGTGAGCTGATTAACAATATCTTGATAGAAGGACTCGATTTCTTCGAACTTATCTTGTTGTTCAAGCGTTTTGATTAAAAAGCTATGAAGATCCCAAGATGTTGGTGAAAAAGATAAAGCTTCCTTCAGACAAGAAAAGCATTCATTGTCTTTTTGAAGGTTCCATAGTGCCTTCGCTAAACTAAGAGTGATTTCGGACCTTTGGGGTCGAATACTGATAGCTTTTTTGATATAAATGATGGCTTTTTGAGATTGTCCTAAATCTAATAATGCCATTCTAAGCTGTCCATAGACAGAAGAATATTGATTAGGGCAAAGCTTGAGCATTCGAGTCTGATAAACCTTTCTTTCATTGGCTTCAAACCGATTTTGTGACCTCATCTGACTTGATAAAATAAACAAGGTCGAGATTTATTTATAATTTACTGAGAGAAAATAGAAAGACCATGAATCTGTTAAAAAGGGATCAACAACATTTCATAGAAACAAAATTTCAGCATCCTGAGAAAGAGAAAGATGTCATAAATACTGCATGCAGAAGACAGAATCTCAATCGAATTCTAGTGAAAAACTTCATATTTCCTTGCCTCAGTAACTGAAATGATGTAAATGGAAAATATGTTGTAATTCAGGCAATAAAAACATCATGAAAAAACTTCTTCATATTAGATAACAAGATACAATGTTATTTGAAAGATACTTCCAGAGAGTTTACACAAAACTTTCAATAATATATTCAATTCTCTTCTTCTTGATTGATGAACGAGAGAACCATGTTTATCCCTTGGAGTTTTTTGGTTTCAAACTCCCTAGCTTTTTCGCCAATTTCACTCTGAAGTCGCAGTTCAGTTTGCGTCAACTCCTCTTCATATATACGAATGAGCATCGGGCGATTTGGCTGGATGTGCGGCTGAAGAAGATCCTTAGCTTTATTGATTGTTTCCTCATCTTTGTCAAGATGATATTGTATCAAAAGAAGATTCGAATATGTTACACATAGTTCCAGTCCATTTTGAATGATATACTCAAACTCTTCAAGAGCTTTCTCAGCTCTACCAAGGCAATAATGAAGAAAGGCTATATTATTTTTTGTCAGATTCTTGCCTGGATTGAGCCTCCAAGCATGTTCAAACTGGACAAGTGCTTCTTCAAATAATCCTTCATGATACAGGGCCACTGCATAGTGATAGTGATAGAGATAACGAGGTCCCTCTACAGGGCTGGTTTCAATGGCTTTTTTATAGCTTATAAGAGCTTGTGAATACTGATTCAAACTCACCAGCACTTGTGCACACTGATAAAAAAGACCTGGAATGAGCTTCTTATCTGTCATCATACTTTCAGTTTCTTGGTAAAAAGACTCAAGGTCTTCAACTCTTCCTTGCTTTTCGAATGTCGTGATGATAAATCTATGAAGATAATAATTGTCATGAGAAATACAAAAGCCTCTATGCATCGAAGAAAAAGCCTCCTTTTCCCTTTTTAGGTGTAACAAGGCTTTGATGAGGTCGACATGAGCCCTGGCGTTGTGGGGATGGATTATTGTAGCCCTTTTGAATTGAGCAAGACTTTTTTCGGATTGTCCTAATTTTGTCAATGCCAGTCCGATCCTATGATATGCAGTTGGACCTTTAGTTGAAGAAAGGTTGAGAATTCGGCTGTGAAGGACATGCTTTCTACCGAGGTGAGAAGTCCGGTACTCCAATTCATCATATCTTCGGAAATCAAGGCCTTTGTCCATAGAAAATAAAAAAATGAATAATTAATGATTTATCAGGGGCTTTTTTTGATAACATTATAAAGAGAATTTTTTAAATGAAACCTGTTCTGATCAAACCAAGTCAAATCGGATCATGCCCTCTGAGATGAGAATTTTGTTGTTGTTTAAATCTTCTTGTTGTTGTTCATAGGGAATCAAAAAGGGACTTTGTCATGTCAGACTCAAAGAAATTCTTTATTACATAAAGCTGATCTGGTTACAGAAACTGGAGAAATACTTTGTTTGTTG
>Ga0182738_1008454_pt1 | contig 10218 bp, 7 predicted proteins | sample eDN5th30CBELigMG_FD_128876 | JGI IMG/M metagenome (GOLD analysis project Ga0182738, IMG submission 128876) | Enriched Miracle-Growth compost microbial communities from Emeryville, California, USA - eDNA 5th pass 30_C BE-Lig MG (version 2)... ... | reverse complement strand
TAGGTAACTCACTGACCACTACGCGATGGCCCGCCCCAACACCGTCAACGACACACCCGACATCAGGTCCGGCACCGTCCGCCCCCGGCTCCCGAAACCCCACCACGCCAGGGGACTTACCCCTGCTGCCAACCCAGGGAAAAGTACAAAATAACCGTGACCGAACTCCGCGCCTAGTGCAATCGCGGTGACATACAGCAGCACTACGCCCTCCACAAGGAGGCGATCTCGGGCTACCACGATCTGACCGGACATAAGATTCACCAGACCTGAAGTAGCGCCACGGGACGTTGCCGAAAGTAACGTCCCGTGGCACGAGATCTGCTGGCGGACCACAGCATCATCCCCAAGCTGATTCGATCGCCCTTTAGACGGCGTCGCCACTCTCCAGCCAACGACTGCATTCTGGGCCGAGCCTTTCCAAGGCTTTGCGGTCAAATCGTTCAATCTGCTCTGGAGTCAACTCGGTACGATAGTCGCGCTTCGGGCCCTTGTGAAAGAAGGCTTTGGCGCTCAACATGTGCTCGCCACCGAACGGTGCCATCTTTTCCGCGCGACCCTTCATGTACTCAAATGAAGAGTGCCGAAGAATGGCGTCCACCCGCAACGTTCCCGGATCGATGGACAAGAACTCGGCGATCCGCACGATTTGACCTGGCAAGTCGTCTTTCAGCTGCCGGTAGTGAACCAGAAGCACATTGGGTTCCTCCCTGAGCTTCCACCACGACGCCATGATTCCCAGCAGATCGCAACACTCGTAGCCGTCGTTATCAAGCCAGAGATCAAAGAATTCCTGCATATCATCCGGGATCACGAGAGGTGTGGGGTCGGTCGACCACCCGGCATGTATTCGATTGATCTCCGACATCGTCTCAGCCGAGAAATTCTTGAGATAATTGTGGAAGCTGATGCCAAGATCCTTGCCGTTCCGGCCCACAAATACATAGCGCGGTTCCGACGCGATCGGAAGCGCGTCCGCCGGCAGATGGGACTTTATTACGCGCCTGATTCCGTTCTCGCGCTGCTCCCCCAAGGTGCGGAGCATTTCGGCGTGCTTTCCCCAACTCGAGTCCAACCAGGGCGACGTATCCGACAGCCCGCCGTCTTTTTCCTCGCCGTTGTGCAGAATCTGTTGCAGGATCCGTTGAGTCCACGTGGTTCCAGCCTTGAATGGGTCCGCAACGACGATATCGCCGTCAACGAAGCCGCCCTGTGCCAAAAACTCTGCCCACACAGTCGAGTCCGAGCGGTAGTCCCGGAGGACCCGCTGGGGGGCAATCATTTGTTTCTCCACGATCAACGCTCCTTCGATGCGCATGTAGGTCCGGCTTCGCGGGCCGATGCAGTCCACCGCACAACCCGCCGAAATATCACCCAGTAATCCGCGACCGCCCCTTGCAGCTAGGGCCCGGGCTCGGCCATCCGACCAAGCTCTCTCTACGACGCCGCAGAGAGCGGCCGCCTGACATCAGGCGCCGCAGGGCTCCAGTTCATGCCAGGGTTTTACTCATGATGATTTTTAATAGTGCTCGCGCGACCTTACGGTTGCCTGTTGCCCGGTTGGCGGATTCCTGCCTGTTGCGCCGACCCTGACCGCCGCGCGATAGGGAGGCCAGCCGGTCGGGTTGCTTCGACACGAACCGGCCGAAAGGTGACGATAAGCATGGTTCGAAATCCCAAGGACCACTTGCTGAGTTGCCCCGGACGACTTTGCCTATACGGCCGGCACATAGGCCCTCCGTACCGGGACGCAAGGAGTGTGGCGAGCGCCAGTGCAGGTGCCTACCGTTGCTGCGAACTCGCAGCTATCGTCCGGGATTTGTCAACCGTGGCCACGTGTACAGCGTGGATTCCCGGCTTGTGCTCCAGCTCGGACAGCAGTGAGTCGAGGTGTTCGGAATCGGTATGCCAGTGCTGCACGCTCTCCGGCTTCTCCGCCATTTCGGCTACCAGACGTTGCAGCCCCGGCGACGACCGGCGATCCTGAACGTCTTTAACGGTCTTGAAGTCCTTGCTCATCGTGGCGCGGCCATTGCTTCCACCACCGGCCAGGCCGCGGGTGGCGGCGGTACCGGCCGCACCCGCGGCCATGCCAGCCAGGGCAGCGTTGCTCAACAGACTCCCCTCGCTCACCGCCGCGGCCGAAACCGCATGCCCGGACGACGACAACACCGCAGCCACGGTTCTGATCGCGGGGGTGGCCGCTGTCCAGGTCGGTGGGGTGGCCAACACACCGACCATTCCCGCCTGGCCGACACTCGCCGCCACCGCCGTGGCCCCTGCCGTCGAGGGGACCGCGGGCGCGGCAGCCGCCGCGGCCCCCGCTGCGGCTCCGACTGCAATGTCCGACAACCGTCTTCCGGCGATCACCAGGCCCATGATCGTGCTGATCATGACATCGTTGGCCGGCAGGATCAGTTTTGGCAACAGCTCGACCTGGGCGGCTATCGGCGCCAATGGAGATGAGTTGATGGAGTTCAACAAATCGGTCAGCCAGGTGATGGGGTCGGTGGCGGCCGCCGGGGATGCGAGGCCCTGCAACGCGGTCGGAGCCGCCGACATCACTCGGGACAGCACCGATGAGGTGTCTGATGCGGCACGGTTTCCGAGGCCGGACGCCACCGCGGCGGCCTGATTCGCAGTACCGGCCGGATTGGAGTTCTGCGCCGGCTCGGTGAAAGGCGTGATCCTGGTGGCAGCCGCGGATTGCCCAGCGTAGCCGTACATTGCGACAACATCCTGCGCCCACATACTCGCGTACTGAGCTTCGTTAGCCGCTATCGCCACAGCGTTCTGGCCAAAGATGTTGTTAGCAACCAGTTCTGCCAGGACAGCGCGGTTGGCTGCAATGACCTGCGGCGGGATTGTGGCGGCATAGGCGGTTTCGTAGGCCGCGATCGCAGCCCTAGCCTGACCGGCGGTCTGCTCGGCTTGCGCTGCAGTGGTGGCCAACCATGACGCAAAGGGGGCGGCTGCGGCCGACATCGCCACCGATGATGGACCAGTCCAGGCAGTGGTCAGACCGGAGATTACCGACGAATACGAACTCGCCGCAGCGCGCAAATCGACTGCCAGCAGGTCCCAGGACGCCGCTGCGGCCTGCAGCGATTCCGGTCCGGGTCCGGCATACATGCGCGCTGAGTTGATTTCTGGCGGCAAAGCTGCAAAGTCCATGGCTAGCTTCCTCAATCCCTGCAGAACGACATCAGTCACCCTCGCGAAGCACGAAGATGTTGACCGTGGTGGCGAACTCGGTTGCTGGGGCGAATTCCTTCGTCGACGCCTGACTCGCCGCAGCCATCTGCCGGGCAGCCGGTTCGCTGGCTCCGACCATGCCCCGGCCGGCCAGGCTGGAGACGGCGATGTTGTTCAGCAGGCCCGATTCACTGTCCGCCGCGATGGCCGTCGGGGCGAAGGCGAAGTTGCTTTCCGGCAACATCGCGGCCGCTGTTTTGACCGCGGGCGCAGCTGAGAACCATCCCGGCGGGACCGCCATGCCCGCGAGGCGACCCGCGCTTCCGGTCTGTGCGCCCACAGTGCCCATTGCCGTCGAGGCGAGCGAGGGCGGCTGCATCCCCAGCACTCCCGCTAGTGGTTCGCCGACCACATCGTAGGGAAGTTTGGACACCTTTTCGGCACCGGTGGTCAGGTTGGCAGCGGCCTGGGGAAGGAGATAGCTCTGGACTCCCAACAGGCCCGGCACCCCGCCTATGGTGAATAGCGACGCCGGTGACAGCGGGCCGACAACAAAGGAGTTGAGAGCCGTCAGCAACGCACCCAGATCCCCCGCTGCTGCAGGACTCGTCGCCGCTGAAACCGGCGTGGCAAGGCCGTTCAACGACGTAGGAAGCGCCAGGAGGAATTGGGGCAACGACTGCGCGTGCGACACGGTCGTCGTCGCGGTGGATTGTGCGACAGACGCGGCTTGAGTCGTTGCGCCAGCGGGGTTGGTCGTCTGCGGAGGCTCGCCGAATGGCGCGACGCGCGCAGCAGCAGCCGCTGCGCCGGCATAGCCGTACATAGCGGCCGCGTCCTGTGCCCACATTTCGGCGTAGTGAGCTTCGGTAGCCGCAATCGCAGTGGTGTTTTGGCCCAGGATATTGGTGGATATTAAAGTCGCCAGCATGCTGCGGTTCGCCGCAATCACTGCCGGGGGAACCGTCGCCGTGAACGCCGCGTCGTAGGCCGTGGCTGCAGCCCTGGCGCCGGCGGCGGTATGCCCGGCCTGGCTCGCGGTACTCGACATCCACGTCACATAGGGTTGGGCTGACGCCGCCATTGCCTTCGAGGACGCGCCCGTCCATTCGTTGGCCAACCCGGACACCACAGAGTTATACGCAGAAGCCGTGGAGCTGAGTTCTGCCGCGACTGCGTCCCAGGCTGCCGCGGCCGCCAGCATCGGCCCGGCTCCCGGCCCGGAATACATCCGCGCTGAGTTGACTTCGGGTGGCAACGCTCCGAAATCCATGTCGCTCGCCTTCCGTTCGGCAACCGGCGCTTGCCGGCTAACTACCAGCTATGACGCCTCGCCAGATTGGTCGGGTTCGCGCGTATTCGCCACGCCTGGAACCGAATACGTACTCGGTGTTATGGCCTGGGCCGAACCAGGACGTGTCCGAACACGAGGGCGGGAGTAAAAGGTTGGCGGCCAATCGAATACCGGACCAGCGGCCTAGTCCGCCAAAGGCCACGTTGCAGCAGATCAACCCGATTGTGGGTCTTGTGATGGCCGACTGTAATGGTGCTACGTAAGGCATCCGTCAGCCTCCTGCCTACTAACACGCGCCATCCAGTAGGTAGAAGCCATCAGCCGAATCGGCGGTTATGGCGAGCCTCATCGCCATCGTCAACTATAGGCCTCGACGGCCCCGCATACTGCAACTCACCGGAAACGCGACGACGACGCCAAGGAAATATCAAACAGGGCGGCGATCACGGTGCTACCCGACACCGCCCTGCTCCGCGGCCTCCCGGGTGATCTGCTCGAACTGCTGCGCCATGGCCTCGGCTAGCGCGGTGGCCGCCGACAGCGGCCGGACCATCACCACGAAGTCGTCGATCTTGCCGTCGTCGTCGAGATGCAGAAAGTCGCATCCGGTGATTCGTTTGCCGTCCACCGACGCTTCGAAGATCAGGGCGTGGTCACGCCCTTGCGGGTCACCGATCTCCCGCACGTAATGGAAATCCTCGAAGACACGCATCACCGCGCGCAGGATCGCCGCGGTGACCGGCTTGCCCGGGTACGGCTTGAACGCTACCGGGCTGGTGAACACGACATCGTCGGACAGCAGCGCCTCGATGGCCGCGGCGTCACGGGCCTCGACGGCTTGCCGGAATGGGTGCATGCCATGCCTCCGCTGGTCAGTTGGTTCGGCTGACCCTCACGGTAGACCCACCCACGCTGGCGGCCGAGGAGACCTCGGAGCCCTCCGGTCGCAGCACCTGCACGGTGGCCATCGGGCCTGACGCGGTCTCGGTGCCCGTCTCCGGCGACTCGCGCCGCCCGGCCGGCAGCACGTGCGGCGCCGCAGCGATCGCCAAGACTGCGGCACCGGTGGCGCCCAGGGCCTGCGACCAGCCCAGCGGACCCACCGGGACGCAACCCAGCAGCTGGCTGATTCCGGGCAGGCTGATCATCGCCGCGAACGCGGCGAAAGAGCCGGCGGCGGTGAGCAACACCAACGGTGCGCGCGAGTCGACCAGGGTCTGGGCCAGCTCGGTGGTGACCAGGGTGATCAACGCGACGGTGGCGGCGCGTTGGCGCCGTCCAGTCAGGGAGGCCATCCCCCACGCGACGCTGGCCGCGGCTCCGGTGATCGCCCCGCGGACCGCGACGGCGCGCATCAGGCTGCGTTCGTCGATGCCGTGCACCACCCGATGCGACGAGCCGGCGGGCGTGCTGACCGCGACCGCGGTGGCCGGCAGCGCGTCGGTCAGCATGTTCATCAGCAATAGCTGGCGGTTGTTCAGCGGCGAGGTCCCCGACAGTGCGGTGCCGATGACGCCGAAGATCACCTCGCCGACATTGCCGCCGAGCAAGCCGGTCACCGCCAGCTGCACACCGCGCCACAGTCGCTGGCCCTCGTCGATGGCATCCACCAAGGCACCGATGCGCCCGTCGGTCAACACGATGTCGGCGGTGAGGTGCGCCGAGTCGCTGCCGCGGGCGACCACACCGAGACCCACACTGGCGGCCCGGATCGCCGCCGCGTCGTTGGCGCCGTCGCCGACCATCGCGCAGACCCGTCCGCTGCGCTCTAAGGTCTGCACCACCTGCACCTTGTTCTCCGGGGACATCCGGGCGAAGATCACCCGCTCGCCGACCGCGCGTTCCTGATCCTTGCGCGACAGCGCGTTCCACTCCGCTCCGGTGATGACCTGATCGGCAGCGACCGGTACCCCGAGTTCCGCGGCGATCGCGGTGGCGGTGACGGGGTGATCACCGGTGATCAGGCGGATGCCGACGCCCCGCTCCGCCAGGTCGGCGAGCAGTTGCGGTGCTTCGGCACGCGGGGTGTCGGAGATACCGAGGAAACCGGTGAGTGCCAGCCCGGCCTGGCACAACCCGGCGAGGGTGTCCGGGTCGTCGGCGAGAGACTTCAGCTGTGCGGCCGTGAGCCGACGCTGCGCCACCGCGATCACCCGCAGCCCGCCGGCCGCCAGTTCGGCGACCGGCGCGTCACTGTCCGGGCCGAGGCCGGTGCAGGCGGCCAGCACCACTTCCGGAGCACCCTTGATCATCAGCTCCGTGCCCAACACCGATGCCGAGAATGCCCGGCCGGAGCGGAACGGCAGGTGCGCGTCCGGCGTGGTCCACAGGGGTGCCCCGCCATCGGTTATCCCGGCAGCCGCCTCGGTGACGGCCTGGTCAGTGGCATGCGCGTGCGGGTCGCCCTCGGGTGCGGGCGCGGCGTTGGCGGCGCACCGCAGCACGTCGTCGTCGCTGTAACCCGCGACCGGATACACCCGGGTGACTCGCAGCCGGTTCTCACTCAGCGTTCCGGTCTTGTCGAAGCAGACCACCTCGACCCGGCCCAGGGCCTCCACCGAGCGGGGAATGCGGACCAGCGCACCGGAATCGGTCAGGCGCTGGGCCGAGGCATGTTGGGCCAGGGTCGCCATCAGCGGCATGCCCTCCGGCACCGCCGCCACCGCGACCGCGATCGCGTTGCCCAGGGCCAGCCGCAGTCCACCGCCGCGCAGCATCCCCAGCAGACCCACCATCAGTCCACCGGCGGCGCTGGCCGGGAATGCGCGACTCATCAGCTGACTGAGCTGATGCTGCAGGCCGACCACCGGCAGATCCCCGGCGGCCAGCTCGGCGGCACGACGGGCCTGGGTGTCGGCGCCGACGGCGGTCACCACGGCCCGTGCGGTTCCAGCGACAACCGTCGTCCCGGCGTAGAGCATGCAGCGCCGTTCGGCGAGTTCTGCCCCAGGTGTCGCCGCGGTCTGCTTGTCCACCGACAGTGATTCGCCGGTGAGCGACGATTCGTCGACTTCGAGGTCGGTGGCCTCGATCAGTCGCGCGTCGGCCGGCACGACTTCGTTGCTGCGGACCTCGATCACGGTGCCGGGGATCAGGCGGTCCGCGACGATCTCGGCGTAGCGGTTGGTGCCCGGCTCGACGGTGCGGGCGGGCGGAGTCTGTTGGGCCAGTAGCCGGTTCAGCCGGTTCTCGGCCTGTAGTTGCTGGGCGGCCGCGAGCATGCAGTTGCCGATCAGCACCGTGCTGACCATCAACGCGTCTACCGGCGAACCCAGCATGGCGGTGGCCACCGAGCTGAGCGCCAGCACCGGCATCAGCGGATCGGACAGTTCGGCGCGCACCGCCTTGATGAACTGCCAGGCCATGTGCGGCGGCGCGGCGTCGAGTTCGGCGGCGGCACAGGCGATGTCAGGGACCGGCAGGATCGCGCGGACCTCATCGAGCGACATCGCATGCCACTCGTAAGCCGGTACTGGTCGCGGCGCCGGCGTCCGAGCTACCTGACGAGCCAGCAGATATCCCGACAGCAGTCCGGAGGCCGCCCCAGCGGTGACCGGCCCGGGACCGCCTCGACCCCGGCCAGCCTGCACCCCGGGAACCATCAGCAGCGCACCGATCGTCGATGCGCCGGTGGACAGCGAAATGCCGCGCTGGGCGGCCGCGCGCGCCGCCGGAATCGCATGCAGAACCCGCCAGGCGCCGGCCAGGTCGGCCAGCAGCAGATCCGCTTCCCACGGCGGCGACGTCTCCGCGTCGTCGGGCACGATCCCCAGGCCCACATCGGCGCAGGCGAGTGCCCGCGCGCCGGTCGACGTCAGCACCGCAACGGTGCGGCCGTCTTGCTGCCGTGCCGTCAGAGCGGCGGCCAGCGCCTCGTCGAGTTGTTCGTCGTCGGCAGCGATATCGGCCGGCGCCAGTTCGTCGAACGCGGGACGCAGATCACCCAGAGACTCGATGTCGAGGGTGACCAGTTCCGCGCCGGACGCGCGCGCCTCGGCCAGCAGCGCCGCGGCCAGTGGGTGGCGTGCGTTCGCATGGGTGAGCAATCGCGGATCGATGAGGACGGAGTCGACGCGATCGAGTCGGCGCACGCCCTCGGGGCGCAACGGCAACGCCGAGTGCTGTTCGACCAACGCCCGGCTCAACGTGGCCGCGAACGATTCCGTGGTGGTGCGCATGGCTTTCGGGCCGGCGACCACGGCCGCGGTGGCTGCTGTGGTGACGTTGCGGGTGAGCACTCCCACCAGGCCGGCCCCGAACAACTGGACGTAGCCCGCCCGCCTGCCGTGCCGGTCGATCACCCCCTCCGGCAGGGGCACCGGCCGCGACGGCACGTGTACCTGCGCCTGGTCGGCGTGCCGGGCCAGGTGCGGCTCGTGGCGGATCCAGGCCTGCGCCGCGGCCTGAGATTCGGCGGCCTTGACGCCCTGCAATGCCAAGTCCACGGCCAGCGTGGCCGGCGATAGGGTGGCGATCCGCGCTCCGGTGGAGATCAGCGACAGCACCGTGTCGGCCGGGCCCCGACCGATTCGTTCGGCGAGTTGTTGGCGCAACCACGGCTGGTAGTTGGCCAGCGCCGCGACGGCGTCGACGGTGATCGGCGCCTGCGGTAGCCGCAGCGCGCGCCCGGCGACCGCGATGGCCAGCCCGGCGGCATTGACGCCGACCATCACGCCCCGCGCCATCAGCAGCAACCCGTCGCCGGGCAGGACGGTAGCCGGCGCCGCGCCGGTCGGAGTCGGTGTGTCTTCGGAGCGGCGGTGGCCGCGTTCGACCCCGGCGATCAGGCGGCACAGGTCGTTCAGTGATACCTGCGCACCATCGACTCCGAGTTCCACCACGACCCGCGACAACGGGCGGTTCAGCCGCGCCGACACCACACCAGGTTCGGCGACGAGCGTGTCGAGCACCCGCTGCCCGAGTTCGAGCGATTCGCTCAAACCGCGGACTTCGATCCAGGCGCGGTTCTCCCCGCGCCAGCATCTGCGGGTCAGCGTCGCCGTGGTCGATTCGCCGGACAGCACCCGACTGGCTTCACGAACTGGCAGCGCCGCGACCTGCAGTCCGGCCGCGGCGATGGCCCCGACCGCCTCGGTGGTGGCCGATGCACTGCGGGCGGCGGCGCCGACTACGGCTGAGGCCGCACGGATTCCCAGGGTGGCCGGGCGCAGCAACAACGATGTCGGAATCAATTCGGCAGCAACCCATCCTGTGCTCTGACGGCGGGCCTGGACTGCGCCCGCCGGGCGGCCTACGTGCCGCGTGAACTGCCCAATTCTGGCGACACTTTGGCAATTGCGCAACTATATGAATGTGTCGTTCGGCGAATCCCTTCATGGGAGTTGGGACACAATGAATGCCGACATGGCTAACGATGAAGAACGGCTGTCCGAAAAAATCAGTTCAGTCAACCGGCCCGACGAGCCCACCCAACCCCAACTGGCTTCCGCCGCGAGCACATTCGCGCTGCTCAGCAGTCCGGCACGCCTGCACGTAATGTGGCTGGCCGCCCAGGACGCCTACGACGTGACAACCCTGGCGGGGCGAGCCGGCGTCAACGTCGCCACCATGAGCCAGCACCTGACCAAGCTGCGACTGGCCGGTTTGATCAACGCACGGCGCGACGGGCGCCACCACATCTACACCGTCGACGATCCGCACATCTTGACCCTGCTCCAGCAGATCTTCGCCCACATCGCCCCAGACGGCAGCCTGGCGCCCGACCCGCC
>Ga0182738_1008451_pt1 | contig 10222 bp, 5 predicted proteins | sample eDN5th30CBELigMG_FD_128876 | JGI IMG/M metagenome (GOLD analysis project Ga0182738, IMG submission 128876) | Enriched Miracle-Growth compost microbial communities from Emeryville, California, USA - eDNA 5th pass 30_C BE-Lig MG (version 2)... ... | reverse complement strand
TCCTGCTAAGATTGTTCCTTTTTTATAAGCTTCTTTTAAAATTGTATCAAGTCCCCACTCTTTCCATAAAGAAAGCATATTCCGTGTATTACCGCCGCCTACATACAAAATGTCATGCTGCATCACATATGCTTTTAAATTCATAAAGTTTTGAGAAAACAGCGATAAATGAGACGGTGTGCATATCAACTTCTCAAACGCTTCATAAAACCTTTCTATATAATTATCCGCATCTCCGCTGGCTGTAGGGATAAAACAGATTTTCGGCACATCTGTATGAGCTTGTGAAAGTATATATTGATCCAGCAGCAAGTTATCCGGCTCCATCGAAAAACCTCCGCCGCCCATGGCTATAATTTGTCTCATTTCAATCATTCCTTTCAAAAAAGTGATATAGAAAATTTAAAATCATACTATTTCTCATAGATGACTTTCCGTATAATGGAAGAGTGAAAAAGGTGGTGCAAAGCTTTTGAAAATAGTACGAACACTTTTACTAATACTAGGCATTTTTATTATTTTATTTTGTATTTTTGGCTATATCGATTATAACGGTCAAAAAATGGAACTAGGAGCCAAACAAGAAAAACACATTCCTTCTTCCATTAACACTGACGGAGGTACCATTACGCTATCTGCTGTAAGCGAAAAGTACGATAAAACGCAGTTTGGCTTTTTTGTTATCCAAAACAATTCGACGCATACCTTAACGATTCCTTATGAAAATACGGCGGATCACTTAAAAGACGGAAAGTGGTACGAAGTTGTGCTAAACGGATTAGAGTTCCCTGATAAAACCGTCACGCTAAAGCCAGGGAAATCATTCAAACAAGATATCGCAACACCTAACTACAAGGTAGGAAAATACCGTTTTGTACAGCACTTTAAAGATGAAAACGGAAAAGAGTATGTGTTAGCGGCTCCTTTTGAAATCGTTTGGCCGAGTCTTAAGAACGTTCTCGGTCAGTTTGATTAAAGGTAAAAAAGCACTTACCCGCTATGAGGTAAGTGCTTTTTATCAGTTCTGATTTAAAACGCGAAGAGTAACTTGCTTTGTTCCGACTTTTACCGTCTCTCCGTTTTTAATAGTTTCTTTCACACTGAGACTGTGCAGCAAAAGATTTTCTTGAAGCAGCGTTTCAAACTTCGCGACGGCTTCCTTCACTTCTTCGTCTCCGCTAAGCTCTAAATTAATACGTAAATTCACGGGTAAATCCAGCTTTTTACGATAATCTTGAACCGCTCGAATTACTTCACGAGCGACTCCTTCCTGCACGAGTTCTTCCGTTAACGCCGTATCCAACACCGCAGTATACATGCCGTTTGATGCCACTGCAAAACCTTCTTTTGGCACTTTTTCAACAAGTACGTCTTCCGTTTCAAGCGTTAGGTTCTCTCCTGAAGCAAGCGTAACACTTAGCTTGCCTTGTTCAACAAACTCTTTCCCTTTCTCTTCTGAAAGGTTTTTCAGCGCTTGGTTGACCTCATTCACTTGTTTTCCAAACTTTGGTCCAGCCTGTTTAAAATCCAGTTTTAATACGTATGAAACCAGTTTATCGTCGTCTTGCTCCACGTTAAAGTTCTTTACATTAAGCTCATCTTTGATGACATCACGATATGCTTTCCACTCTACATCTTCTTCCGTTACCACAAGTGAAAGACTCTGCAAAGGCTGCTTTACTTTTAACGAATGCGTATTTCGGATGCTTCGGCCTAGTTCCACTACTTGAAGCACCGCTGCCATTTCTTTTTCCAGCTTTTCGTTCACTTTCGTTTGATCACATGCAGGATAGTCTGCTAAATGAACGCTTTTCCCTGTTAGATTTTCATGAACATCATCCGCAACAAACGGCGTAAACGGGGCTAATAGTTGACTTAATGTCACTAGTACTTCATGAAGCGTATCGTAAGCTGCTGCTTTTTCGCCGTCCATTCCTTCTGACCAAAAACGATCGCGGGAACGTCGCACATACCAGTTGCTTAGCTCTTCAATGAATACAGCGATTTCACGAGCCGCGCTTGTAAATCCGTAATCTTCAAGATGTGCTGTTGCGCGCTTGACCGTGCTGTGCAAACGTGAAAGAATCCACTCATCCAATTTTGTTTTTTTTAATTCATACGTTTGCTCCGGATCATAGCCGTCAAGCTTAGCGTACAGCACGTAAAAGCCGTACACGTTCACAAGTGTATCAATGACTTTTGACTTCGCTTCTTGCACGACACGCTCTGAAAATTTCTTCGGATTCCAAGGTGCACTGTCTGCTAAAAGCGCCCATCTAAGCGCATCAGCACCAAATATATGAATAAGATCAACAGGGTCTAGCGCATTTCCTTTACTTTTAGACATCTTTTGACCGTTTTCATCTAAGACGTGACCAAGAGACAAAACGCGCTTATACGGTGCTTTTCCTGTAAAGAGCGTTGAAACTGCCATCAAGCTGTAAAACCAACCGCGCGTTTGATCAATTCCTTCTGCGATAACATCTGCTGGAAACTGCTTTTGAAACAGCTCTTTGTTTTCAAACGGATAGTGATACTGTGCAAACGGCATCGAGCCGCTGTCAAACCAAACGTCAATCACTTCCGGCGTTCGCTTCATTTCTCCGCTGCAGACCGGACACGTTAGCTGCACGTCATCTACATACGGCTTATGAAGTTCAATGCTGTCATCCACGGAATGAGACGCATGTTTCTGAAGTTCTTTGATGCTTTTTGGAGCTACTTGATGCTGACATTCTCCGCATTCCCATACGTTCAGCGGCGTTCCCCAGTAGCGCTTTCTGCTGATGTTCCAGTCCACCATATTTTCCAAAAAGTTGCCAAAACGACCGTGCTTGATATGATCCGGATACCACTTCACGCTTTCATTATTTTTCAAAAATTGTTCTTTTAACGCCGTCGTTTGGATAAACCAGCTTTCATTTGCGTAATAAAGAAGCGGCGAGTCACATCTCCAGCAAAACGGATAGCTGTGCTCATGCTTTTCTTTATGATACAGCACGTCTTGATTCGCTAAATAGCGTACGATATCAACGTCGCAGTCTTTCACGAAACGTCCTTGAAACGGCGGCACTTCAGATGTGTACTGTCCTTTTTCATCCACAACGTTCACAAATGAAAAGCCGTTTTCTTTTACAACTCTGTAATCATCTTCCCCGTAAGCAGGTGCTAAATGAACAACGCCCGTTCCGCTTTGGTCCGTTACATAATCAGCCGTTACCACTTCATGCCCTTTTTCCACTTTCACAAAATTAAACGGCGGCTCATACGACATTCCTTTTAACTCATTTCCTTTATGATGAGATAAAACGCTATATTCTCCTTTTAACACTTTGTCTGCGAGCGCTTCTGCCACTATATACACGCTGTCGCCTTGCTCGGCGCGAACGTAGCTCATCTCTTCATGCACCGCAAGCGCCACGTTTGATGGAAGCGTCCAAGGCGTTGTCGTCCAGCCCAAAAAATACTCATTATCGCGGTTTTTCACTTTAAATTTGACCGTTACCGTTAAATCTTTTACATCTTTATACCCTTGCGCCACTTCATGCGAACTCAGCGACGTTTGACAGCTCGGGCAGTAAGGTGATACGCGGTGGCCTTTATAAAGAAGTCCTTTATCATGAATCGTGCCAAGCACGTTCCATACACTTTCAATGTATGAATTCTCCAAGGTGATGTAAGGGTCTTCCATATCAACCCAATAGCCAAGCTGCTCCGTGAACGTGCGCCACTGCTTTTCATACACAAACACACTTTCCTTACACTTGTTAATAAAAGCTTCTACGCCGTATTTTTCAATATCATGCTTTCCTGAAATTCCGAGCTGCTTTTCAACACCGAGCTCAACCGGAAGTCCGTGCGTATCCCAGCCTGCTTTTCGAATCACTTGATGCCCTGTCATCGTCTTATAACGAGCCACCACGTCTTTAATCGTCCGGCCTAGCGCGTGCCCAACGTGAGGCAAACCGTTTGCTGTTGGAGGCCCTTCATAAAATACAAACGAAGGATACCCTTCTCGATTTTGAACCGACTGCTGAAACACATTTCCTTTTTGCCACTGCTGCTGGATACGCTGTTCGCGCTCTTGCGAAGACTCCCTTACATTCACTTCTTTCATGTGATACCACTCCTTTTAAAGTTAAAAGCACACAAAGAAACCCGTCCCTATGACTAGGGACGGGTTTTAACCGCGGTACCACCCTGGCTTCTATTGATCCGTTCATCAATAGCACTCAGCAACGTACAATCATACGCGTTCTTTTTAACGGTAGACTACCGTTCAAACTTACTTACAGTTCAGTTTGACTTCTCAGAGAGGATATTCCCCTGCAGCTTGAACACCGGCTTTCAGCTATCACCAGCTCTCTGTGGAACAAACTTGCAGCGTACTGATTCTCTTCAACGAATTTGTGTGCTTTTATTAGTAGCTATTGTATGCGGTTTGGAAGGGAATGTCAATGTTTATGATATTTATGTATGTTTCTCCGTATAACGTAGCCATCTATTGATAAAATAACTGCTTACCACTGTTTGCTGTCTTTTTCACGCTCTCAGGAAAAGGAAATATACACAAAAAACCACCTCATTTAAGGTGGGTATTATTTGGCTCTCCGACTTGAAAGACGCTCTTTAAAACCAGTTAATAAACGGCGGGATGCTCTGAGGGAAATGAAATAGATTGCACGGATCATATGCTCGTTTCACTTCTCGAAGCTTTTTAAAATTCTCTCCATAATACGCCGTTGGCCAATCTCTGATGAGCCGGTCCGGCCAGTTCACATAATCTCCAGTTGTATATCTCGATAAAGCATTCCTTAAGTCTTCAATCCATCGAATGTTTACTCGCTCTTCAGAAGTATGGCTCCATGTAGCAAGGTACTCCTGTGCGATAATAGCATCTCTATAATAGAAGGCCGTTTCATTAGAGGCAACTTCCTCCACTGCTCCCCCAAGAGACTGGTGCCAAATACTACATTTTTCATTTGGGGCATTTTCTAAAAAATGCTTCATTGTTAAAATAGCGTCTTTTGGAAAAGATTTATTAAGAAAAGAACCTGACCTTTTTCGAGGGGCGGGTTGGTTTCCGCTCGGATCGTCAAAAAATTGTACAGCTTCAATATATGAAACTTCCTTTATTACTACTTTTTTAGGACAACCCACGTCTATTAAAGGCTGCAGAAGTTCCTTTAACTTGAATGATGAACCAACAAATTCACCTTGAGCGATAATCTGATTTGCTTCTTTCGATTTTAACTCAATCTCCGAAGTTAAGCGCTTATCGGTATTGGTGGCCCAGTGCTGCCATGCATCAAAAGCAGCTTCAAAATCTTCCCATTCCCATGTAATGGAGAAGATTGACACCTTCGAGATAGGCTGCACCTTAAATGTAAGGGACGTAACAATACCAAAGTTTCCGCCCCCACCGCCGCAACACGCCCAAAAGAGATCACTGTTGTGATTTTTATTTGCCTTAACGAGTTCAACTTCTCTCTGTTCATTTACGATCGCCATTTCAACTTCAACTAAATTATCACAGGTAAGCCCAAACAGCCTTGATAACATCCCAATTCCTCCGCCAAGCACAAGGCCTACAAGACCAACACTGCTTTCCGTTCCTGCAGGGATAGTCGTTCCCTTTTTCCATAATTCATTATATACTTTCCCTAGATTAGCTCCTGCTTCTATTTTCGCTGTCATGTCTTTAGAGTTGAACGTGATTCTATCCATTTCACTGACATCAATCACTAATCCACCGTTCAATAATGAAAAATTTTCATAGCTATGCCTGCCGCTCCTTATTCGAAATGGGACATGATTTTCCTTTACCCACTTCAATGCATTTACTACATCGTTTGTATTCTGACAAAATACAATTATTCTTGGAAATTTAGGTACACCTAAATTATTATTTGTTCTAGCCTGATCATAGTCCGCATCATCAGGTGTAACGATTCGTCCAGTAAGCTTTGTTTCCTCCACGATATAACCCCTTTCTTAATACAGATAAGATGCTATATCCTATGAATTTTCTTCAGAAAAGACACACAGTTTAAAGGGAAGAAACAGAGAATAGAAAACTCACTGGAGGGGTTCAGGATAAGTGTGCTAATTTATTTTTGACGTGATAACTTTCGTGTTGTAGATTAGCCTGCTTCTTTGCAGTACCATAACAAGTATATTAACTATTAAATTATTACTTTTTAACCCTATGTATCTTTAATTAAGATTAACGCCTTTTGCTTCAAGCCTTTTTGAAGTTTGTACTTTCCAACTTTCTTATCACCCATTATAAACAGAGTATGTACATATTAAATGCCCACACTGCTAATCAAACATATCCTCTTCTCGTTATATTTTTATATACTTAATGGAGCCTTTCCTCGTATGCTTACCTACATGACCCCACTCCTACATAATCAGTAAAAGAGATACTCATACCTCTCCAACACATCAAATAAACATATACAGAATAATACCTCTCATGAGATTCGAAAGGAGAAATCACCTTTGACAAAATATCGGATTATGACCTTTGATGGAGGCGGTACTTTAGGTGCTTTAAGTTTACAACTTTTGAATAGATTGGCTCATCAAAATCCAAAGTTAATTAGTGAAACCAATGTTTTTTCAGGAAATTCCATTGGTTCATTCACTGCTCTTGCACTAGCAAGCGGAAGATCACCAGAAGAGACGTTTCAGTTTTTCAAAGATCACATCTTACCGGCGTTCAGCGTTTCCCGACCGGGCGGACCTGTTTTTAACCAGCAACTACCCTATTCTGGTTTTATTAAAGCCATACGAACGTTTTTCCCCCGAGACCTTCGCCTTAGAGACTTAAAGAAACGAATTGTTGTGCCTGCCTTTCACTTATTTTCACCAGAGCTGAATCGTTGGAATCCTGTGTTATTTCACAACTTTCCTGGTTCCCCTTATCTTAATGAAAAAGCGAGTGACGTAATCCTGCGGAGCAGCGGTGCTCCCGCGACGCAAAGAGCTTATCAAAACTACGTGGATGGGTATACAGTAGCAACTAACACCAGTACAGCTAGTATCGCCTTTGCAGTGGGAAAAGCAAAGCAGCCGTTAGATCAAATTGCCGTATTATCCATTGGAACAGGTGAACAGCCAACTCAATTAAGAAGAGATACAAAGGGATGGGGAATGGTTAGTGCCGATAACATACGCCCCGAAGATATAGAGGACCTTCCGCCGAATTGGGGAGTGCTTTTAGACCGATCTCCAAATGAACCGTTGCTGCCGTTTCTTCAGATTATCTCTGGTGGATCGAGCTACTATGAATCAATGGTTAGCTCTGAACTTTTAGGCGATCAGTTTTTCCGGTTAAATCCGAGGATTCCTAATTTCTCTAAAACGGATCCTTCAGTGGTACCCGCTCTTATTTCAATTGCTAATAAAACGAATTTATGGCCTGCGTTTCATTTTATCGAGAAAAACTGGAATTAATACAATTGTACTATAAATGAACTTTTTGTTTTTATTGCACCTATTTGGACTTTTTATGATAAGATCTCCACGCTGGCAGCGTAGAGATCACCCTAACCTCAATCACACCAACCAACCACAACAACCGCTAGCTCCCCAAAAGGAACTAGCGGTTATCTATAATCTCTCAGAAACCATTCACTCTTCCACCGGCGTCTGCTCATCTGTTAACGTATCAATTTTAGTAATTTGAAGTTTGTCTTTGCCAGCAGCTTTAACATGATAAATTCGTTCTTTCTTAAACTGCGTGCTTGCATCATATGAGTCGGTGAACGTGTATACTTCGTTTGTATAAATGTCGTAGGTTCCGTCGTCATGTGATTCTGTCTTTTTCACTAGAAACTGATCGTTAGCAAACGATACGTTTTTTCCGGCGAGTGATGTGATATAGCTTTTTAGCTGTTTATAAACTGGCTGACCCGAGTCAATATAAGGCGCCATCCCACTAAAGTCTCCGCTGTTTAAGCTTGAAAAGTAAGCAGCTTTATAAGAAATAAAAAAGTTTTCAAGATCCGTTTTGCTTACAGTAGCTGGTTTGACCTCTTCATTTTTTAACGGTTTCGTGCTGGCCGTAGCTTTTACGTCTGAGTCTGTTTCTAACGTTTGATTGTCACGATTTATATATACAATCGTCAGCAATAAGACAAAGGCGATAGCGCCTCCTATTAAAATAGGAAAAGTGCGTCGTGATGATTGCTGCTTTTTGAGCACGGGAAAATCTGCGTAGGCTGGCAGCGTAACAGGGTTTATACTTAGCTTCAACCGAGATAATGCCCCTGGTATTTCCGTGCTTTTTACACTGGCAAGCGGCTGAAGTGCTAAGAATTCTTCATATGCAACAATAAACTCGTTTACTGCTATTCCTTTATACATGCCGTAAATTCGATTCCACAGTTCCTGACACCGAGTATCCTTGATATCTTCACTCAGTTCGTTAAAAAATGGTCGTGATTTTTTAATAAAAGCCGCTAACCACCTTTGATGAACGTCAACTTTTTGGACTGCATTTAGGTCGTTAAGTGATTGCTTTAACTTGGCGTGTTCATTTGCATCGTTTTGGCTAATGATTTCCATACTGCGTTGCATTTCTTTCAGCACAGTAGAAAGACTCTTACTCATTTTTTCTTGTAGCGTATCAAACTCATTGCAAACATCAGGCCAGTGAAGTTCGAGTAACTGTTTTTGTGCAGTCGTGGCTTTTCGAATGCTTTCATTTAGCTCATGCTGCTTTGTGCGAAAGGCGGTTGCTTTTTGTTTGGTCACTACTTTATTTTTGCTTAGCTGCTTCCACTCTTGCTTTAAGCTCTTGTCTTCTTCGAGTACTGTGGCGGTCGCTTGTTTTACATGTTCATGCTTTTTTTGAAAGTCAACGAACGCCGACAAATAAGTATTCCAGCTTTCCTTGATTCCTTTTAATGATGACGTGTTAGCGTGTTTTTCTGTTAGTTGAAAAAAGTCGTTTCTAAACGCTACCATATCAGCTTCAGAAATGAGTTCTTTTCCGAAAAGCTCTGTAACACTTCTATGTATGCTTGTTAACTGTTGGAGCTGTTTCATATTGCTTTGACGCTTGTTTATGTACTCCGGATAATCGTTTGAAAGAAACGTCACCATTGTATATTCAATGTTGCTCATATTATACTCTGTACGTTCTTTTTCCAGTTCGTCATACACTTTCTGCAGCTGACGTTCTACTATGGAGAGAAATTTTTCTTTATCCATCCCGTCTACTTCTTCTTTTAGCATGTTTAAAGATTCCGTTTCTCCAATAAGAAATGTTTTTTCTTTATATAGCTGTATCCACCTTTCTAGTAAATGTGCTGCTGATTCATTCCAATGGCTTGTATTCATCGTTTGCTTCACCTGTTGTTTTTATTTTTATTCTTTCTTAACTATACAGGAATTGAACAGAAATTCTATTACAGTTTTATTACTCTTGAAAAATGAGGTTTAAGCTTTCTAGAGCCGCTTCTAACGTTTGTTTGTCTCCTTGATCGTAGCTGTGTGCCACTAAGACTACAGTTGTAAACACTGCTTTCCATTTTGCCAGCCTGTGCGTTTCTTCATCTACTTCTCCGTATTCTTTAAAAAAACGTGCTCCTCCTTTAGGAGGTAAAAAGCTGTAGGCAATCGCTAGGTCAACTGCCGGGTGACCAATATGAACGTCTCCCCAGTCAATAATGCCTGAAACCATATTGGTTTGATCAACAATCATGTTTTTAATATGAAGATCTCCGTGAACTAGTACATGTTTTTCTTGATAGTGAATTTCTTGTATGTCATTTACATAGTCTTCAAGAATCTCTTGTTTTGAATAAAGACTACGCTCTTTCATTTGCTTGACATACTTTTCTAACGACGGCTTTCGCTTCATCATATCAAGTCGATTCAACTCATCAAACGGCACGCCGAGCTTTTGGACTTTTAAATGAGGATAGTGATGCAGCATGCGAAGAAATCTTGCTAGTACAGAAGCAGATTGTATACGTTCTTCTTCTGTTAATCTTGCAGGCGGAGTTCCTTGCACGTAGTGATAGCCCGTAAACGGCCAAGGATAGCCTGCATTCGGCTTACCGAAAAAAATAGGCTCTGCAATGGATATCGGCAATTGAGAAGCAAGACTTGGTAAAAGCTGATTTTCTGTTTTTAATAGTCCTACTGCGAGTTCTCTTCTTGGAAACCGAAACACAAAGCGGTCATTTACTTGATAAACCGTATT
>Ga0182738_1008450_pt1 | contig 10223 bp, 8 predicted proteins | sample eDN5th30CBELigMG_FD_128876 | JGI IMG/M metagenome (GOLD analysis project Ga0182738, IMG submission 128876) | Enriched Miracle-Growth compost microbial communities from Emeryville, California, USA - eDNA 5th pass 30_C BE-Lig MG (version 2)... ... | reverse complement strand
CGGACGATCGCCGAGTTGAACGCGCCGGAAAGGCCGCGCTCGCCGGTGCAGACCAGCAGCAGGTGGACGTGATCCTTGCCGGTGCCGACCAGCAGCGGCGACGAACCGGGGGAGCCGGCCGCGGCGCTGGCGATGTTGGAGATCACCGCGTCCATCTTTTCGGCGTAAGGCCGCGCCGCTTCCGCGGCGCTCTGCGCGCGCCGCAGCTTGGAGGCGGCCACCATCTGCATGGCCTTGGTGATCTTCTGCGTCGCCTTGGTCGAGGCGATGCGGACACGCATGTCTTTTAGAGAAGCCATTTCGTCGGTCTCTGTTCATCCCCTGGGCACAGCCTGTCCCCTCTCCCGCTTGCGGGGAAGGGTTAGGGAGGGGGCATCTTACGCGCGAAGACCCCCACCCGACCGGCTGCGCCGGTCGACCTCCCCCGCAAGCGGGAGAGGTTAAGAAATTTAGGCGAACGTCTTGGCGTAGCCTTCGACGATGTCCTTGAGCTTCGCCGCCGTCTCATCGCTGAGATCGCGGGTGTCGCGGATGGTGTTGAGCACATCGGCGTGCTTGCCGCGCAGCAGCGACAACAGGCCGTCCTCGAACGCGCGCACCTTGTTGAGCGGCAGCGGATCGAGATAGCCGTTGGTGCCGGCCCAGATCACCACCACCTGCTCTTCCATCTTCAGCGGCGAGAACTGCGGCTGCTTCAGGAGCTCGGTGAGGCGCGAGCCGCGGTTCAGCAGGCGCTGGGTCGAGGCATCGAGGTCGGAGCCGAACTGCGCGAAGGCCGCCATTTCGCGGTATTGCGCGAGCTCACCCTTGATCTTGCCGGCGACCTTTTTCATCGCCTTGGTTTGAGCGGAGGAGCCCACCCGCGAGACCGACAGACCGACGTTCACCGCCGGGCGGATGCCCTGGAAGAACAGGTCGGTTTCGAGGAAGATCTGACCGTCGGTGATCGAAATCACGTTGGTCGGGATGTAGGCCGACACGTCGTTGGCCTGGGTTTCGATGACCGGCAGCGCCGTCAGCGAACCGTTACCCTGCTGATCGTTCAGCTTCGCGGCACGCTCCAGCAGGCGGGAGTGCAGATAGAACACGTCACCCGGATAGGCTTCGCGGCCCGGCGGACGGCGCAGCAGCAGCGACATCTGGCGATAGGCGACGGCCTGCTTCGACAAGTCGTCATAGATGATCACGGCATGCATGCCGTTGTCGCGGAAGTATTCGCCCATGGTGCAGCCGGTGAACGGCGCGATGTACTGCATCGGGGCCGGATCGGAGGCGGTGGCCGCGACGACGATCGAGTACTCCAGCGCGCCCTGCTCTTCGAGCACCTTCACGAACTGCGCGACGGTGGAGCGCTTCTGACCGACCGCGACGTAAACGCAGTACAGCTTGATGCTCTCGTCGCCGGTGGCGTTGAGCGGCTTCTGGTTGAGGATGGTGTCGAGCGCGATCGCGGTCTTGCCGGTCTGGCGGTCGCCGATGATCAGCTCGCGCTGGCCACGGCCGATCGGGATCAGCGCGTCCACCGCCTTGAGGCCGGTGGCCATCGGCTCATGCACCGACTTGCGCGGAATGATGCCCGGCGCCTTGACGTCGACGCGCTTGCGCTCGGTCGCCTGGATCGGGCCCTTGCCGTCGATCGGATTGCCGAGCGCGTCGACGACGCGGCCGAGCAGACCCTTGCCGACCGGCGCGTCCACGATGGCGCGGGTGCGCTTGACGGTCTGGCCTTCCTTAATCTCACGGTCGGCACCGAAGATCACGACGCCGACGTTGTCGGTCTCGAGATTGAGCGCCATGCCGCGCGTACCGTTCTCGAACTCGACCATCTCACCGGCCTGAACGTTATCGAGACCGTAAACACGGGCGATACCGTCACCGACGGACAGCACCTGCCCGACCTCGGAGACCTGCGCCTCCTGGCCGAAATTCTTGATCTGGTCCTTGAGGATCGCGGAAATTTCCGCGGCGCGGATGTCCATCAGCCTGCCTCTTTCATCGCGTGCTTGATCGAATTGAGTTTGGTGCGAAGCGAACTATCAACCATGCGGCTGCCGAGCTTGACGATAAGCCCACCGATGATCGACGGATCGACCTTCACGTTCAGAACGACATCCTTGCCCGTCACCGACTTCAGCGCGGCCTTGAGGCTGTCGAGATTCTTGTCGCTCAGTGCCTCCGCGACGGTGACGTCAGCGGTGGCTTCACCCTTGTACTTGGCGACCAGGGCGCGGAACGAGGTGATGGCGTCGCGAATCGCAAACAGACGGCGGTTCGCCGCCAGCACCTTGAGGAAATTGGCGGCAATGCCGGTGATGCCCGCCTTCTCCAGCACGGCGGCCAGCGCCTTGCCCTGCATGTCCGAGGAAAAGACCGGACTGCGAACCAGCCGCTCGAGATCCTGGCTTTCCGCCAGCATCGCATCGAACTTGTCGAGGTCCGCCTTGACGGCATCAACGGATTTCTGGTCGCGGGCGAGGTCAAACAAAGCCATCGCATAACGACCGGCTACGCCGGAAACGGGTTGATCTTCTGCTGCCACTCGCGCGCTCTTTAAGCTGTCAAATCCGCAAGGGAAAAACCGTCGCCGGAAATTGCGGCGCCAATCGATCTAAACCCCTGGAATTCAAGCGAAACTTTGATTTTCGACCGGAGCGGAGCACCCCGGCGACGTCAAAATCGCGGCTTTGCTAACATAGCGCGCGCGCAGGCGCAACATGACCGCCGCAAACATGACGGCGATGTCGCAGCCGCCCCGCGCGCGGTTTGTCGCATGCCTTCGCAAGTCGAGGGCGGACCGCCTATCGCCCGTATTCAGCCAGCGCCTCCACGACCGGCTCGGCTTGCGCAGACATTGGCCGCGCAGCAGAGGCGCCGCTGACGAATACCTGCGCAGCCACAATAACCAAGGGGCAATACTTCGTGATTTCTAGAAGCGAAGTATTCATCCATTAAAACTACTGAGGTCCGAAGTCATAATTGGTTAATGATGCGTTAACCACGGCGGCAGCTAAATCGTATCGGCCCTTGCGGAGCCATCACAAGATATTTCAAGGGTACATTGCTTGCCGGTATCGCCGTTTTTACGCCTTATTAAGCAGCCAACGCTTTCGCCGCCAACAGGTATGGGGGTTCCACTTGCCGCGTTCGCGGCAATACTTGTTCTGAGGGTCACTCTAGAATGCTTCAATCCAAATCATCTGTAGTGCGTCGCCTGGACCGGTCTCGCACGACGGTCGTCCTTGTCGCCGCATCTCTCCTGCTTGGGGGCGGCATCACAGAAGCCTCGGCGAAAACCCGCCAGCATCGCCATCACCACCATCATCACCACAAGCATAAGGCCGAGAATTCCTGGCTGAATGCCAACGCCTCGCTCGGCTCCGGCGGCGGGCGCAGTTTCTCCGGCATCGCCTCCTACTATGGCAACGAAGCCGGCTCGAAGACCGCTTCCGGCCAGCGCTTCAACCAGCACGCCATGACTGCAGCGCACCGCACGCTGCCTTTCGGCACCAAGCTCAAGGTCACCCACGGCGGCCGCAGCGTCGTCGTCACCATCAACGATCGCGGACCGTTCATTCGCGGCCGCGTGCTCGATCTCTCCAAGGGCGCCGCGCATGCCATCGGCCTCACCGGCCGCGGTGTCGGCCGTGTCGTCGCGGAAGTGATGTAAGCACGTCGCGCAGGAAGTTGCGTAAGCGTTGCGTTGACTAGCGTCGCGTTGAGTTCAGTCGAGTTCACGTCGCGTTGAGTTGAAAAGGCCGGTGCCGATCGCACCGGCCTTTTTCTTTCATAGCGACCCGGATTGGCGCCTCTCGGTTCGTCATGGCCGGGCTTGACCCGGCCATCCACGCTCTTTCCGCTCACTTTGCAAAGCAAGGCGTGGATCAGCGGGACATAGGCGAGCGAAGCGACGCCGTTCTTTGAACGGCTATGCCCGGTGATGACGGGGAGTATGTTGCGACGATCCGCAATGACGCTCTAGCGAATTGGGTTTTGACGGAAACACCTATCCGTCATGCCCGGCCTTGTGCAGGGCATCCACGTTCTTTCTGAAATCTCGCAAGAGCAGACGTGGATGGCCGGGACGAGCCCGGCCATGACGAACTGTTGGTTCTAACTTGTTCTAAAAAAAGCTCTGCGGATCGACATCGACTTCCAGTTTGAGATTGCCCTTGGTCTTCGGCGCGACTGCGAGCCAGTCGCGCAGGTAGCCGGAGAGATCGACGCCGCGCGCCGACTTCACCAACAGGCGGAAACGATAGCGTCCCTTCACCACCGCGAGCGGCGCTTCCGCCGGGCCGAGCACCTGTACCGCCTCGTCGCGCGGCGCGGCCGACGCGAGCTTGCGCGCGAAACCTTCGGCGGTCGGGCGATCGCCCGCCGAGACGATCATGCTGGCGAGCCGGCCGAACGGCGGATACAGCGTGCGCTCGCGCAATTCGATCTCGGTGTCGTAGAACGCCTGCCGGTCGCTCGCGACCAGCGCCTTCATCACCGGATGCTCCGGCTGATAGGTCTGCAAATAGCCGACGCCGCGCCCCTGCTCGCGGCCGGCGCGCCCGATCACCTGATTGAGCAATTGAAAGGTGCGCTCCGCCGCGCGCGGATCGCCGTTGCTCAAGCCCAGATCCGCATCGACCACGCCGACCAGATTGAGCCGCGGGAAGTTGTGGCCCTTCGCCACCAGCTGCGTGCCGATGATGATATCGACGCGGCCTTCCGCGATCTCGTTCAACTCCGCGCGCATGGTCTCGATCGAGGTGATGAGGTCGCTCGACAGCACCATGGTCCGCGCGTCGGGAAACAGGCTAGCGGCTTCTTCCTGCAAGCGCTCGACGCCGGGACCGATGGCGGCGAGCGATTCCTCCGCGCCGCAATGCGGGCACTGATGCGGGCGCGGAATCGAGAAGCCGCAGTGATGGCACACCAGCCGCTGCCGGAAGCGGTGATCCACCAGCCATGCATCGCAGATGTTGCAGGAGAAGCGATGGCCGCAGGCGCGGCACAAGGTCAGCGGCGCATAGCCGCGCCGGTTGAGGAACAGCAGCGCCTGTTCGCGGCGCTCGACGGCATACTGGATCGCCTCCGCCAGCGGCGGCGAGATGAAGCGCCCGCGCGGCGGCGGCGCGCGGCGTAGATCGATGGCCTCGATCTGCGGCATGTGCTGGCCGCCGAACCGTGACGGCAACGGCACGCGCGTATAGCGCCCCTTGCGCGCATTCACCTCGGTTTCGACCGACGGCGTGGCGGAGGCCAACACGATGGGAATCTTCGCGATGTGCGCGCGGACCACCGCCATGTCGCGGGCGTGGTAATGCACGCCGTCGCCCTGCTTGTAGGCCTGGTCGTGCTCTTCATCGACGATGATGAGCCCGAGTTTAGCATACGGCAAGAACAGCGCCGAGCGCGCGCCGACCACGACATGCGCTTCGCCGGCCGCGATCGCCGCCCAGCTGCGCGCGCGGGTGCGCGGCGTCAGTTCGGAGTGCCATTCGATCGGCTTTACGCCGAAGCGCGATGCGAAGCGGTCGAGGAACTGTCCGGTGAGCGCGATCTCCGGCATCAGGATCAGCACCTGCTTGCCGCGCTTTACTGCTTCCGCGACCGCCTCGAAATAGACTTCGGTCTTGCCGGAGCCGGTGACGCCGTCGAGCAGCGCCACCGCGAAAGCTTCGCCAGCCGCCAAGTCGCGCAGCGTCTGCGCGGCGACCTGTTGATCCGGTGAAAAATCCGGCTCGACGAATGCCGCGTCCGGCGCCGGCGGTGGCGGCGGCTTCGGCAATGGTTCGATCGCCAAGGTGCCCTCATCCACCAGTCCATCGATGACGCCGACGCTGACGCCCGCCTCGCACGCCGCATCCGACTTGCCGTGCAAGAGGCCATCGCTCAGGCATTCGATGATGCGGCGGCGCGCGGGCGTCATGCGTTGCGGCGGCGGGCCGACCAATCGCACGCCGGGGCGCACGCGCTCCGGGCCGAGATGCTCGCCCATCCGCAACGTCATGCGCAGCACCATGCCGCGCGGCGACAGCGTGTAATTCGCGACCCAGTCCACCAGGGTGCGCAGTTCCGGGCGCAGCGGCGGCACGTCGATTCGTTCCGCCACGTCCTTGAGCCGGTTGTGCAGGCGCGGATCGGGGTTGCGATTCTCGGCCCACACCACCGCCGTCACCTCGCGTGCGCCGAGCGGAACGCTGACGACATCGCCAGGCTTCAGATCGAGCCCGCGCGGCACGCGATAGGAATAGGCGCGGTCGAGCGCCACCGGCACCAGCACGTCGACGACGCGCGGCCCTGGCGACGGCTTTTCGGGCGGTGGCTGGTCCATGCGGCAGAGGTTAGCGAAGGATCAACGAAGAAAGTGCGATATACTCGAAACGATTCACGGTCATCACCCTATGGCGAAACCGGCCTCCAACCCAGCCCTGTTCGAGCTCGCCTGCGTTGAGCCGCAGTTGCGCGCGGAAGCCGTGCGCTGGCAAGCCTATCTGCGCACCGAGCGGCGGCTGTCGCCGAAGACACAGGAGGCCTATGCGCGCGACCTGCGCCAGTTCCTCGGCTTTCTCGCCGGGCACTGGGGCGGACAGGTGACGCTCACGCGATTCGCGAGTCTGGAGGCCAGCGACGCCCGTGCCTTCATGGCGGCGCGGCGCACCGACGACATCGGCAGCCGCTCCTTGATGCGCGCGCTCGCAGGGCTCCGCTCATTCGGGCGATTCCTCGAGCGCGAAGGGCGCGGCAAGGTCGGCGCGCTGTCGGCGATCCGCGCGCCGAAGATCGGCAAAAGCCTGCCGAAGCCGATCGGGGTGACGGCGGCGAAGCTGTTGGCCGATGCCGACATCCGTGCCGGCGAGGACCGCGAACAATGGGTGCTGGCGCGGGATGCCGCCGTCATGGCGCTGCTCTACGGCTCAGGGCTGCGTATCTCGGAAGCATTGGGCCTGAAGAAGCGTGACGTGCCGCTGCCCGGCCAGGGCGATACCCTGACGGTGATCGGCAAAGGCAATAAGACCCGGATGGTGCCGGTGCTGCAGAACGTGCTGGGGCTGATTCAGGACTACGTCGCGATCTGCCCGCATCCGTTACCGGCGGACGGGCCGATCTTCGTCGGCGCGCGCGGCGGACCGCTGAGCCCGCGCATCATCCAGCTCGCGATGGCGCGGCTGCGCGGCGGCCTCGGCCTGCCCGACAGCGCCACGCCGCACGCGCTGCGCCACTCTTTCGCCACCCATCTGCTCGGCCGCGGCGGCGACTTGCGGGCCATTCAGGAACTGCTTGGCCACGCCTCGCTCTCCACGACCCAGATCTATACCGGCATCGATACCGAACGCCTGCTCGAGGTCTACAAGACGGCGCACCCCCGCGCCTGACCGCGCTGCGGATTTCCGATCACAGCGAAAATATTTCATGCGAAGTGAGCACCGCCCCTCTTGCGGACGCGGGGCGCTCGGATGGATCGTGCGCGCCCTTTCATCAACGGAAACCGCCAATGAGCGCCCACGAAAGCATGGAACATGCCGAGCACGTCGAACACGCGTCCGGCTCGAACAAGAAGATCGCGTTGCTGATTGCCGTCATCGCGCTGTGCCTGGCGCTGTCGGAAACGCTCGGCAAAGGCGCGCAGACCGAGTCGATCAGCGAGAACGTCGCATCCGCGAACCTGTGGGCGTTCTTTCAGGCCAAGAGCATTCGCCTGACCACGGTGAAAACCGCCGCCGAACAGCTTCAGGTGCAGGCGGACGCCGCCACCGACCCTGCCGTGAAGGCCGCGCTGATGAAGCGCATCGAAAGCTGGCAGAAGACCGCTGCGCGCTACGACGACGAGCCGGAGACCGGCGAGGGCCGCAAGCAACTCGCCGAGCGCGCCAAGCATGCCGAGCACGCCCGCGACTTGGCAATGGCGAAGTATCATCACTTCGAGGTAGCCTCGGCCGCGTTCCAGATCGCCATCGTGCTGGCGTCGGCGACCATCATCACCGGCATGATGGTGCTGGGCTGGGGCGCAGGCCTCCTGATGCTCGCCGGCATCGCTTTCACCGCCATCGGCCTGTTCGCACCGCATGCGGTGCATTTGATGTAGCAACTCCGTCACCCTGAGGTGCGAGCGGAGCGAGCCTCGAAGGGCGACGGACCATCCTTCGAGGCTCCACGCTTCGCGCGGAGCACCTCAGGATGACGACAGATAGGGAATGCTACCGCGCTGATTGCACCCGGTGGCGGATGCGTTGGATCATGCGGACCCAGCGCGAGGACGATCCCGCGCGCAGCCATTGCAGCTTGGCCTTGATACGCGCCATCACCGGCGCCACCAGATCATGCGCCTTGGCGCGGATCATCAGCACGAATTCATAGAGCCACTTGAACCAGGCCATCTGCAGCAGCTTCGGCCGCGTCACGTCGAAGATGAAGGCGGCGACGCCGACACCCAACAGCTTGGCGAGCACCACTATACCCATCGCGCTGAACCAGTAGTGATGCGCCAGCAGCCAGAGGCCTGCGACCTTCAGCGGAAACAGCAGCGCCGCCGGAATCAGGAAGACGATCAGCGTCAGTGGTGGCGACAGGTGTTCGATTTTCTCCGCGATCCACGCCTTGATCTCGCGCAGCGGAATCCACGCCACCACCCGCGCGACGACAGGCTGGAGATGGTCCCACAGCCACGCCTCGACCAGGAAGATCAGCGCAAGCAGAAACCAGACCGGTTGCAGCAGGCGACGCATCGGCAAGCTCCACCACCCGGCGGAGCCCGGATGTTGATGTCCGCTACATATGGACGGCGCGCTTGCCGACCGCAAGCGCGGCTTCCTTGACCGCTTCCGAGCGCGTCGGGTGGGCGTGGCAGGTGCGGGCCAGATCCTCGGCGGAACCGCCGAATTCCATCAGCACGCAGGCCTCGTGGATCATCTCGCCGGCCTCGCGGCCGATAATGTGACAGCCGAGCACGCGGTCGGTCTTGGCGTCGGCCAAAATCTTCACGAAGCCGTCGGTGGTCTGGTTGACCTTGGAGCGGCCGTTGGCGGTGAACGGGAACTTGCCGACGGTATAAGCGACACCTGCCTGCTTGAGGTCTTCCTCGGTCTTGCCGACGCTGGCGACTTCGGGCGTGGTGTAGACCACGCCCGGAATGACGTCATAGTTCACATGCCCGGCCTGGCCAGCAAGGATTTCCGCGACCGCGACGCCTTCGTCCTCGGCCTTGTGAGCCAGCATCGGACCACGCACCACGTCGCCGATGGCGTAGATGCCCTTCACATTCGTCGCGAAGTGATTGTCGATCTCGACACGGCCGCGATTGTCGAGCGCGACACCGGCTTCCTTGAGACCCAGCCCCTCGGTGTGCGGCGCGCGGCCGATGGCGACCAGCACGACGTCGGCGTCCAGCGCTTCAGCGGCACCGCCGGCGGCGGGCTCGACCTGCACCTTCAATGTCGCGCCGCTGCTATCGATGCTGGTCACCTTGGCGCCGAGCCTGAAGGCAAAACCCTGCTTCTCCAGCAGGCGCTGGAATTGCTTGGCGACTTCGCCGTCCATGCCGGGCAGGATGCGATCGAGGAATTCCACCACGGTGACCTGTGCGCCGAGACGCCGCCACACCGAGCCGAGTTCGAGGCCGATGACGCCGGCACCGACGACCAGGAGCTTGCCCGGCACCTTCTCCAGCGCCAGCGCGCCGGTGGAGGAGACGACGCGCTTCTCGTCGATCTCGATGCCCTTCAGCTTGGCGACATCGGAGCCGGTGGCGATGACGATGTTCTTCGTCTCGACGGTCTGCGCCGCGCCGTCGGCGGCCTTCACCTCGACCTTGCCGGCGGAAACGATGCGGCCGGTGCCGCGCAGCACATCGATCTTGTTCTTCTTCATCAGGAACTCGACGCCCTTGACGTTGCCGTCGATGCCTTCCTGCTTGAACTTCATCATCGCCGGCAGATCGAGCGACGGCTTGCCGACTGAAATGCCCATCTTGGCGAAGGAATGCCCGGTTTCCTCGAACAGTTCGGAGGCGTGCAGCAGCGCCTTCGACGGCATGCAGCCGACATTCAGACAGGTGCCGCCCAGCGTCGCGTTCTTCTCGACAACAGCGACCTTCATGCCGAGTTGCGCCGCGCGGATCGCGCAGACGTAGCCGCCGGGGCCGGTGCCGATGACAACGAGATCGTAGGAAGCCATGATATCAATCCTGTTAGTACCGAGGCGGAATCAGCGTCCGCCGGAGACATTTATCGTCG
>Ga0182738_1008449_pt1 | contig 10224 bp, 6 predicted proteins | sample eDN5th30CBELigMG_FD_128876 | JGI IMG/M metagenome (GOLD analysis project Ga0182738, IMG submission 128876) | Enriched Miracle-Growth compost microbial communities from Emeryville, California, USA - eDNA 5th pass 30_C BE-Lig MG (version 2)... ... | reverse complement strand
TTTCCAAATCTCTTATAGAAGTTAATTCTATTTCAAATTCTGAAAAGTTGATTGATCAGTTCACAAAATTGTTAAATTTAATTTGTGCGCTTGAACGACGTTTTTCTTCGCCCCTTCCAATTTGAGAACGAAATTAATTAACTTTTAAACTATGCGGTCATGTCATGGATCACCCTCATTGCGTCCAAACTTCTCAACCAGTGCTTGAGGCACATCACCAAACCGATCTGACAAGATCTCCTTTAGAAATCGAAGCTGAGCTCTTCCAAGTTGATCTCTTGCTTATTTCTCTTTTTCTTCATATTTGTTGAAAAAATGTTTGGAGAGAAAATATTGAAGACGGTCAGCAGATTGAAATTTCAAAGGAGTGAGACCTTTTGATCCAAGAAAATTTAATATTTTTGGACTAATTTTAGACTACATTATTTGAAAAACGGATTTATAGAAGGTTTCACATTTAGAAATTTATAAAATTTAAAAATCAAAACATTGATTCTGATTCATGAAGCAGCTCAAGCGCCCCAAAGAAAACTTCGACTCCAAGCATGGAGCCCTTAAAACTACCAATATATTGCAAAATACCAGTCCAAATATCCTCTCTAAACTTTCAAAAGATTTTAACCTCCTCAAAGGAGAGACTTTCTCAGCAAGATCTCCAGCTCAACACATTGATCGTGATAGCCTCTTGACTCATTTCGTTGGTATTTCCACAGAGTTCTGGAGCCAAAAATTTGAGGAGGGGATTGAAAAACTTCAAAATCCAAACCCCTCCTCAGAATTACAAGCCTCGACTCAAACCCTCGAAAAATCAAGAAAACTAGCCTTATTAGGCTGCTTGGATCTCTCGAGAAAAGTTTCAACTGAGAGTTTGCCTCCCAATACCTTTAGAAAGGAACTAAACTTTTTAAATTCAATAAAAATTGAACCAAAAGTATCATTGGACAATTTAATAAATTTGCCAGTACAGACTCTGAATGAAACTCATAAAAAATTAAAATGGACTTCTTCAGAAGACCAGACTCTCCTCAAACTGGCCTTTGAACTTGGTGAAGATTGGCCCAGAATATCTGAACACTTCTCCTATTTCAAACTCTCTGCCAGTGACTTGAAAGACTACTATGAAAAGCTCAAAGCCCGGATTCTCTCCGAAAAAAGGAGGTTTACTGCAGAGGAAGACGGGAAAATCCTCAAATACTACAAAAAGTGTGGCGCCAAATGGCACATTATCGCCAGTAAACTCGAGAGAAGAACAGCCGCCTCCATTAAAAACAGATTCTATTCAAACCTCCGCTATGGGATCAAAAAACCTCTTCTCTCCTCCAAGACGATCATAACCACGTCTCCTCAAGCCTCAGTGGGCCAGACGTTGCCATCTATGGGGCCAGAAGCCAAAATTCAGAGTCAAGATTTTCAACAAGATTCTAATCATCCTATTATGCCATCAGAAAATTGGACTCTTCCCTTCCTTGATGTTGATCAGTTCTTTTTCTTTGAAGAAAATAACGATTCATCATCTAATCAAGATCAAATCAAGTTTGAAGACAGTGAAGATTTGAGATATCATCACTCTGACTATTTTGGATATGAAGACTTTGAGCCCAAGAAAAAACTCAAAACTGAAGCTGCTTCGGGATTTGAACATGAAAAGAAGCCCAATGAAGAAGGTTTAGAAGTCAAAGACCTTCCAGAAGAAAATGTTAAAGAGGAATTTCAAGAGGAAGAAGAAGGAGATCAGAAAATTCAATTGGTGTTATCACCAGGATCTCCAAGCACTGATCTGGAGAGTCAGAAAACAAGCTCGCAAGACAAGTTAGCAGAGCTTAGTAACAAAGTAAATACGCTGTTCAGTTCAATGATGAGCCTTTACAATCAGATTCAAAGTGAATTTGATAGAGTGAAGGAACAAAGAGTGTGAAAAGTTTGCCAATGTTGGTTCTATTAGGTAGATCATTTTCAATTTTCAATCCTGCCAAAGGACAAGAAATATTTCCTGGGATGTGTCTAATAAATGATTAATTTGCTAATTTTAATGCTTTTATTAAACAGTTTGAATACTACAGTCTATATTTATTAAATTCCATTATATAAATTCAACAATTAACTTTCAAAATTTGTTGAAAGTATACAGAGAAAATATTCTTATTAAATCAATTCATTCGTAAATATAATACGAATTATAAAATTTCCCAAGCAAAAATGTTGAAAAAAAAATTCTCTCTGGACATTTTATTATTTTTAGACTACTTATTTCTTGTGACATTTAATTAAAAAGACATTTGTTTTTCTTTTTGATAAGCTATTCTAAATCTTTGCCAAATTCAACCACAAAAAAAAAAATAGAATATTTTCAAAATTTATTTTCTGAAGACTCAGCCATCTTCATGAAATTCAACTAGGAAAAATTTTTTAAATTAAAACATTTCCTTGTTTTTCAGCAAAGATAAAATGAAATCATAACTTTGAAGCCTTTTCAAAGTTCAATCAAAAATCTTTGAGGAAGCGAGGTTGAATTTGGCAAATATTTCGAGTAAGTGTTCAAGAAAACATTTTATTCAGGAAAAGGCAATACCAAGAGCTGATAAAAGGCAATAAAAATATTTCTGGGAGTTCTTTTAAAATTTCAAAGCATTTTGATTTTGCTACACAAAATACAATAAACTTTTGAAATAGCCAGTCACAAAAAGAACTTTTCAGAGGGGTCCAGGCTAAATCTAACGAGTTCAATTTTTGCTCGGTAACCCTCAAAACAAAAAGGGAAAACAATCATTGTCAAATGCAAAAAAGCAAAGTTCAAAAACATCTTGCCAAGAGATTAAAAAAATAATTAAAAAAATTGTTTGAGGTTGCTTTTACAAATGCACAATGGTCTGAAATTTTCAGCAACCTCCAAATATCGTAATTCTCTGAGAAATAACAACATCCAAAAAATTAGGTTTCAAGTAATTGGTTTCTTTTCTAAATTACCTTAAAGGCCTTCCATTTCAGTTTCGTTTTGAGTTGGGTTTTCTTATAAAAACCTAAGATCTGAACTTTTTTTCTGAATTGATTCTTGAAAAAACGTAAATTTCAGTTTTATCAACTTTTTCTTTTGTTTCTCATTTATTTTTTGTTTGATTTTTCTTTTTTTCTATTTTTGGTTTTTGTCTGAATATTTTTCTTGAATATTTTTTTCTCCTTCCTATTCACTCAGGAATAAAAGAGAAGTGCTATGTTAGAATAGCTCCGCTGTGTTTTATATTCACCCAGGGCTTTCTGAATTTTATTCCTGAACAATTTTTTTTTCTCACTTTTACTTTCGAAGTTCGTAAAAACAATCTTTCGAGTCTTTTTCTTCCGTCTGAAAGCAAAATGAACGTCTAGATTTTTCTTCTTCTGTTCTTTCATATTTTTTCAAATCGTCTTTTCAACCAAAAAAATGATTTGAGAATAATTTTGATATTTCTTAATTCGAACAAAATCCCGAATTCTCTTTAAATTTTTTTGGGCTTTGATTCACAAAATTTCAGAATGTATCTTCACTCTAAAAGTCATAAAATATGAAAAACTGTTTGATTCCATTTTCTCTTTAATTTTACGTTCGATTTTTGAGACAATAAGAAAAAGGGTTTCTTCAACTATTTGAGAGAAACCCACTCAAATAAATGGAGAGTGTTATGAAAAAATTTTTAACGAAGAGAGAACTTCTCCATAATTGATCTAAATAGGAACTCTTGCAGTGTTCATAAAATTTAGCTTTAATTACTCTTATTTCTTCCTTGTCTTTAAATAATCTCAGAAACTGTTAGTAAGCACAATAAAAAGGTTTTTCAAAGATCTTCTGCAATACAAGGTAATTGAAATAAATTTTTTGAATGATTTTTCACATTAATTTTTATATTCAAAATGAAGGAGGCTACAAGCTTTCAAAAAATCAATTTCATGTTCTTTTCATTCAATATTTCTCATAGAAGTTTGCATCTGAAGAGCTGCAACATGATTAGGGAAGAGATTCCCAAAATAACATCGAAAAAATATTTCAATATATTTTAAAAGGGATTTCTCCGAACTTTTGATATTCGCAAAATGAAGGTCTCAGATGAATTTTCAATTGGACTCTCTGAAGAAGAAAAAATGCTTCGGTGATTTTGATGGCTGAGAAGATCTCTTAACATCGCTATCAATTCAATGTCTAGGATGTACAAGAAATTTTTGTTTTGAAATTTATGACCAAAATAAAATTTCAACAAAAAGTTTTTCTTCTCTTTTTTTCTTCCCGACTGAGAAGAACAATCAAATGAATGAATATCAAGGATAACAAGATAAAATTTTTCTAAATAAATTTCTTGAGAAGTTCTTTCTGAGAAAGTCAAACAGTTAAGGAGTATAAGCCTTTAAGAGTTGTCAAATAGTTCAAGAGCTTCAATATCAAGTAAATTGCAATCTAAAGGCTTTTGAATGTTGTTAAACATTGGAGTCTGCCCCAGTAACCAATATAAACACTCAGAATCAATCCGGCAATTTTTTCCCCAAAAAAAGTTGCAAACGCTTTTTGAAATAAAATTTCGGTGTTTGAATTTGAACTTCAACAAAATAAATCGAAGATTGAAAAGAATTGCCGACATACCCGAATATGTGAAAGCAACAACCTTTATTGTCTTCCTGACTCAAGTTTGAAAATGTATTCCTCTTGGATAATTTATTAGGAGAAATTCCAAGTTTTTAATCCACAATTCTCCATTGAAAACCTTTCTCCTTCAGAAAATCAAGCCTATCTTCATATGAAACTATGATAATTTGCAGTCTATTGACTCCTTGAGCCTTTTTACAATTATCTTTCTTGAATCTTCCTCATTCAATTTTGTGTAAAACATAGAGTTAGCCTCTCAATTATTATAAAACATCAAAAGAATATTCAAAAAATCATTGAATAATCTTGGTGTCAGGATGCTAAAAGAAATCGATAAGAACCATTTTGGACGGAGAGAATCATCAAGATCTCTAGTCAAGGATATTCTCTTTACTCATTTTTTCATATTTAAAAATTCTTAAGTTGTTTCCTTTCTATTCAAAAAATGGATGACATGACTTCGATGCTTGATACTTAGATAATCAATGAGATCATCAGAGAAACAAAGGCTCTCTTGAGTGCAAGCAAGTTCCAAAAAAAATCCCTCTGTAAGTTAAGGCAGCTACCTCGAGATTGAAAGAGAGGAGTTGAACCATACAATCCTTGGTTTTTATTTCAAGGAATTAAAAAGTCAAGCTTTGAAAGAAAAAGCTTCGACCCATCAAATCTTTCGAAAGGCTCTTTCCAGATCCAATTTGATCATTCTATATTAATAGACCCAAACTTGCTTTTTTGTGGGTTTATTTAAAAAGTGCTTTCAAACTTTTTAATCCTGATTCGTACTGTTCCAAACTGAAAAAATTTCTCAATAAATTAAATTTTCACACTGAGAAAGCCAAGAGATTTCAATCCAAAATGAACAATATTTTAGTGTTCCTTTCAATGTTTATCCCTTTTCATTCTTCTGAAATTTATTTTGAGGGTCATTTTATTTGCCTTGAAATTTTGTCTCCTTTTGTTTTCAATCAAAAGAATTTTGGAACTAAACTTCTAACCTCCTCTTATCTCCTCCTTAACATTGTTTTCCTGATCAAAGCGTCTCTCAAAAATAAAAAACTATCCACTTTTTCAAGTCAAAACACAAATTATTCTCTTTACGTTTAATTTCTTTCACTTCCTCAACATTAATCTATGCTCTTTTTTTTATCTGGTTAGGAAAACTCTTGAGAGAAGCCCAGATCCTTATGGGACCTCACTCTTGATATTCTCGACTAATCTCCCCACTTATCACCTCAAGAAAAATTCCATCTTAATCTCATTAAAAATGTCAAGAGTTCTTTCTTTTTCAATCTCATATTTTCTGGAAAAAACTTCAAAGATGAGCTCATTTCATGAACTTTCTTGTGGCTCCTTGGAATTGAACAGCTCAATAGCATTTCACACCAATTTCGCCTGAGGTATTTGTACGTTGAAAGGAACTCTATAAAACTCCATCTCTGGTCAAACTAAATGACTACAAAAAGGATCTAAACTTCCAAAAGGGATGAGGAATATTTAATATTTGATGCTACAAAAGCGCTCTAAAATGGGATAAAAATAATTATTTGCAAGCGCTTTTTTCAATTTTTCAAAAATTGAAAATGGAAATCTCACAGAATTCATAAACGCTCTAAGCATTTTTCTCAGTTTCAAAAGTTTTCCTCTTTTTAAGCGATGTCTTTGGCACTCCTTGTTTCTTTTATTGTGAATTTCATGATTCCTATTCAGACATCTAGCTATTTTGAGGTGAGTGGGTAATTTCTTTTTCATCGAATAAAATCAATTTTTTCCATTCAATGGGTGATTCAGGGTTTCAAATCTTGATTTGATAAATTTTAATCAAAGGTCTTTATCATTCACTGCGTTTACATATTTTAAATTTAGCTGTCAATGAGATGTCATCCAAGTCAACCTTGGACTGAGAAGTTAAAATCCATAAAGAAGCTCACCTCTTTGTCTCTTTAAGTGCACATTTCTCTTATTTTAAAATAATTTTTATTGAATCATGGCAGAGTTGAGGAGATTTTTGATAGAGACCGATGAGGGAAATTTAAATTGTTTAGGAATGGAACAAAATTATGTGCTGCTGATTAATTTTAGCCTATTCCTTTGTAGCCTTATAAATCAGACCCAATATTAAAAAGTTTATTTATAAATAATATTCAAATCTCAGAGAAAGAACCCACAATGACTGATATCAAAGACATCCAGGAAGAACCTTTAAAAATGCCTAGGAATTCAGCTCAAAACCAACGACAAGTCGAATTACTGAATCGATACGTTGGGATCTCCATAGAGTTCTGGACCCAAAAGTTCAATGAAACCTTTAAGAAGCTACATAATGAAAGTTCTCTTTCAAGCCCATGTCATACAAAATCAGAAAAAAGAGGATTCTCAGCTTCACAGATTGCTCCAAACGCTTTTAGAAAAGAGCTAGGAGTTTTAAATTCAATAAGCCTTGAACCTAAAAAGCGTTTAGATAATTTGGGAGGTTTCTCGGAACAAAATAAATCCGTTAAAAGACCCAAGTGGGGCTCCACAGATGACCAAACCCTCATGAAGCTGGCTTTTAGACTTGATGAAGACTGGTCAAAGATAGCCCAACACTTTTCTCGTTTCAAAGTGTTACCTCAAATCTTGAAAGAACGTCACGATAAACTCAAGAACCAGGTTCTTCCTGAAAAAAGGAGATTTACTGATGATGAAGATGTCCAGATTCTCAAATATTACAGGAAACTTGGACCTAAATGGAAGTTGATTGCCAGCAAGTTGTACAGAAGAACCTCCGCCTCTGTAAAGAGCAGATTCTATTCGAATCTCCGCTATCGAATCAAAGAAGATCTCCACATAGAAAAATCACACTCCCATACTCCTCTTGATACAGAGTCAGTGACCTTAACAGCTCACACTCACCACCATTCTGAAGCTCAACCTGAGATTGGAGCCACAATGCCATCAGAAAATTGGGATGATTCTTTCATTGATATTGATCATTTCCTCTTTTCTGAAAAGAAGAACGAATCAGCAATGAAACATCATCAGAGACTTCAAGAAGAAGAGGAAGAGATCTACCTCGACGGAGACAGCAATTCAAGGCATCAATCTGAAGATCTTGAGGACGATCAATGCTGTGGATCTAGAAAAAAATTAAAAAGTGAAGCCTCAAGATTTGAGTATTCAGAAGATTTCTCAGCGCTTGAGCTGCCTTCATTTGATAAACAACTTGACTTCAGTCATTGTAGCGAAGCTCAATATTTCAGCAGCCCAATGACCCATGATGAAGATATTATTGGAGACTTTTTATTATGTGATTCTGAACTTCCAGAATTCGAAGGTTTTCAACCTGCTGAAGAAAAGGCGCAAATCGAAGAGATCAACCAAGTTTCACAGTTCTCTCAGGAATCTCAGAAGGATTCAAAAGATGTTATTAAAAACCTTCATAGTCAAGTGAGCACATTAGTGAGCTCTTTACAAGGCGTTTATGATCAAATTCAAAATGAGATTGAAAAGCTTAAAGCGAACAAAAAATAAAAGAAAATTTTGTTGGAAAATCTTGGTTTGATGTCATTTCAATTTCTCATACAAACATCTAACTATGGTTTATACAGAGTGTTTTCATAGTATTATGGCTTCAATCTCATTGTATCAAATAATTAACAAATTCTAATGTATTCTTATTATCCATCTGGCAATAAATTTTCTCAAAAAAGCCTGAAAATCGCTTCCTCACATTTCCATGAGCATATTTTGTGATTCGTCTCCCTATGCCCGCCTCGAGAATCGGTTTTTTTAGACTTTTTATGAAAAATCTTCCCCTGACTGAAAAAGCGTTTGGAGAAGTAACAGTAATCCAATGATGAGTTCAATAATATTTGTAACTGATCTGGATAAAAGTATCGATGATTCATGCCTTTCAGAATGTTCAAGAAGGTTGAGTTGAATTTAATGTTTCGTAAAAGCAAATAAAGGGCTAGGAGAGTTCGAGTTACTGTTTTTCTCCTCTTTAGGTCCTAGGGAGCTAGATTACTTGAACCTTTTCAAACCGAACCAACAGTTCTCTTGAAACCAAATTAAGGACATCAAATTCAATCATTCACATAGTGACACCAAGGTTTCTCAAAAAAGAAGATTCTTTGAGATCTCAAAGATATTCCAAAGAGCGTGTGCTTAGTTTTTCTATCAGTGAGATTTGCTAAAAGCCCACCTTAGTAACTCTGAAGACAAACTAGTTTTCATTGAAAAACCAGCAAAAACTCATTTTCTAGAAATTTCAACTGCACTAGGTGAATAACGGGCTAAAACTAACAAGGGCTTTTTTAGCTTCTTTTCCAGAAGATCTCCTTTAAAAATGGATATCTTCATTTGAGTTCAAGAAACTTCTAGTAATTTTTTGAGCAGGTTGAAGAAGATTCGATATCCTTTTTTGAATTGAGTGAAATTCTCAAAAGACATGTGATGGAAATGTTCTCATGAAAGAAGGGCTTCATGAGAGCAAAAGGGAGCAGAATCAAGGAGCATTTCTCGATCTAAGGCACTTTTTGAGAGACAAATGCCTTGTGGACCAAATGTTCACTCAAAATTCGATAAAGATTTTAAGGCTAATTCATGGCATAATTAAACTGATTGCATTGAACGAACCAATTAAAAATATTCCTTTATTAAAAAAAGCCAACTTTTTATGCGAACACATTTTTGCTTTCAAATCAAATTTGGCGCAATTTTCCCTCCTAAAAGCCTCTTTAAACTGAGACATTCTCTTCAAACTTTTCGCGATGTCAAAAAATTGTTTGGGAGAGGAATCAAACAGAATTCTTAACCTCCTTAAAGGCACAAAATAGAGCTCCTCAAAAGTTTTTGAGATTTAACTTTTCACAGCCTTTTGATAAAGATTTCAAGAACTTTCTACACTAAATATTATGGAGTTTGAGTCTTACAAAAGATCTTGTTTAAATAAAATTTTTCATGCAATGATTTATACCCATATCCCTCACGATAATCTTCCTAGAGTCAGAAAAGAAGAGTTCAGGAATCTCAGAAGCCTTCTCGTTTCAAGACCGAATAAAGAGTTTTTGAAATAAATAGATGCTTATGTTTTCTCTCCCCATAGATTTCAAACTTTTCTCTCAAAAAAGTTTTGAGTCTGTTAAAATTGGAAAATGAGCTTTGCCAAAAAATAATTTCAACTGAGCTTTTGACTTGTAAAGCTCAGAGAAAGAAGAATCTAGAAATTGTGTCCTTGCAGAATCTCTCTTTTTCTTGATTTTGCATCAAAATACAGTTAACAAAAAATAATTTCAGTTGAAAACTTTGTGTTTCCCGTTCAAGTTTCAATCAATTGTTTGATTGTATTTTCGAATATTCTCACTTTTTCCGAATCAAATTTTTCTGAAAAAATTTTTGAAAATAAAAGTATTTTCTTTCACTCTCTTGGTGAAAAAGCAAGCAAGACACTTTGGAAGCACGCTGGCTGTCTTATGAAACATTTCCTATGGAGTCTTTCTCATAATTCTCATAATTTTCGTAGTTTGCAAGTCGAACATTTTCTAGCATAAAAACAAATAAAAATAAACTTTCTAGCTCTGCCAGCAGAAAAATGTGGAAATGAATAGATTTTGGTTAAAGATTTCGACAAGGCGCTT
>Ga0182738_1008448_pt1 | contig 10224 bp, 10 predicted proteins | sample eDN5th30CBELigMG_FD_128876 | JGI IMG/M metagenome (GOLD analysis project Ga0182738, IMG submission 128876) | Enriched Miracle-Growth compost microbial communities from Emeryville, California, USA - eDNA 5th pass 30_C BE-Lig MG (version 2)... ... | reverse complement strand
TTTGATGAACTTTACTTATACTACAATCACTTTATCAATACGATTTCACAAGAAGTGACGGAGAAGAAGCTATTGCCTCTAACAGATCTTCAACCTTCTGGTAAACTTGTTGGTTATGAATTTGAACCATCACAAGAAGAGATTTTAGAAGTATTACTTCCTCAGTATGCAGAGAGTTTAATTTACGGCGGCCTACTTGACGGAAAAGCAAGTGAGCATGCTGCTCGTATGACAGCGATGAAAAGTGCAACAGACAACGCAAAAGATCTTATCAATAATCTTACATTGTCATATAACCGTGCACGTCAAGCGGCAATTACCCAGGAAATTACGGAAATTGTTGGCGGAGCGGCAGCGTTAGAATAGAAAGTTTAATGGAAAAGCAAGTTAGGAGGGAACACGATGACAAAAGGACGCGTTACTCAAATCATGGGTCCAGTTGTAGACGTAAAGTTTGACAACGGACACCTTCCGGCAATTTATAACGCCCTTAAAATTTCACATAAACCGAGCAGTGCAAGTGAAGTTGCAATCGAATTAACATTAGAAGTTGCGATTCACTTAGGTGATAACACAGTTCGTACAGTAGCAATGTCATCCACTGACGGCTTAGTTCGTGGATTAGAAGTAGAAGATACAGGTGCAGCAATCTCAGTACCAGTTGGTGACGTTACGTTAGGTCGTGTATTTAACGTATTAGGTGAAAAAATCGACTTAGACGCCCCAATCGATGCAGGTGCACGTCGTGATCCAATTCACCGTCAAGCACCAAAGTTCGAAAATCTATCTACACAAGCTGAAATTCTTGAAACAGGTATTAAAGTAGTAGACTTATTAGCTCCTTACATTAAAGGTGGAAAAATCGGTCTATTCGGTGGTGCCGGTGTAGGTAAAACAGTATTGATTCAAGAATTAATCAATAACATTGCTCAAGAGCACGGCGGTATTTCAGTATTCGCTGGTGTAGGTGAGCGTACGCGTGAAGGTAATGACTTATACCATGAAATGACAGATTCTGGTGTTATTAAGAAGACGGCTATGGTATTTGGACAAATGAATGAGCCACCTGGTGCACGTCAACGTGTTGCATTAACAGGATTAACAATGGCAGAATACTTCCGTGACGAACAAGGTCAAGACGTATTATTCTTTATTGATAATATCTTCCGTTTCACACAAGCGGGTTCGGAAGTATCAGCATTACTTGGCCGTATGCCATCAGCAGTAGGTTATCAGCCAACGTTAGCGACAGAAATGGGTCAGCTTCAAGAGCGTATTACGTCAACAAGCGTAGGTTCTGTAACATCGATTCAAGCGATTTACGTACCAGCCGATGACTATACGGATCCAGCTCCAGCGACAACATTTGCTCACTTAGATGCAACAACAAACTTAGAGCGTAAATTATCAGAGATGGGTATTTACCCTGCGGTAGATCCATTAGCATCTACATCTCGCGCTTTATCTCCTGAAATTGTTGGAGAAGAGCACTATGCAATTGCGCGTCAAGTTCAACAAACGTTACAGCGTTATAAAGAGTTACAAGATATCATTGCAATCCTAGGTATGGATGAGTTATCTGATGAAGATAAACTTGTTGTACAACGTGCTCGTCGCGTTCAATTCTTCTTATCTCAAAACTTCCACGTAGCAGAACAATTTACAGGTCAAAAAGGTTCTTATGTTCCTGTAAAAGAAACTGTTAAAGGATTTAAAGAGATCTTGGAAGGTAAATACGATCATTTACCTGAAGATGCGTTCCGTTTAGTTGGTCGCATTGAAGAAGTTATTGAAAATGCGAAACGTATGGGAGTAGAAGTTTAATTTAAGGGACATAGGAGGTTTTTTAAATGAAGACAATCCATGTCAGTGTAGTGACTCCTGATGGCCCAGTTTACGAATCAGAAGTGGAAATGGTAAGTACCCGAGCACAGAGTGGTGAGCTTGGTATTTTACATGGCCATATTCCGATGGTTGCTCCTTTACAAATTGGAGCCGTCCGCTTGAAGAAAGCAAGCAGTACAGAACTTGTGGCTGTTAGCGGAGGATTTCTTGAAGTAAGACCTGACAAAGTAACAATTCTTGCACAGGCTGCTGAAACAGCTGAAGAGATTGACATAGCTCGTGCAGAAGAAGCGAAAAAGCGCGCTGAAATGCGCCTTGATAGCAAACAAGATGACGTTGATGTTAAGCGTGCTGAAATTGCCTTAAAACGGGCAGTCAATCGTTTAGATATTAGTCAACGTAAGTTCTAAAAAAAGCCCTCTCAAACGAATGAGAGGGCTTTTTTGCTCTATTATACAAAAAGGGAAGAGCAAATAGCATTGATCTATGATTATATATTCCATTTAACTAAGCGCATCTATCTTCTTTATTTTGCTCAATAGTGGAAAAGGATCTTAAAATAGGGAATAAAATAAATGTTTTTCATGTTACCGTTTACGAATTTGCATAATTGTGCTTTAATATGAAAAGAAGAGACGATGATCGTCTCTTCTTTTCATATGGTGTTTAAAAGGAGTGCTTTTATTGTTTGGAGGAATTGAACAGCAAACGTTACTAACCATGATTTCACATTTGATTTTTATTGTGATTACTTGGTATGCTTTGCAAGGCTTTCAAATTGAAAAGCTGATGAAACCTAATCATGTGTTTCAAGCAAAATTAATGCTTATTTTATTGACCATTACGATTTCATCAACAGTAAGTAATTTCTTTTTGGATTATTTATTTTGGTCACAGCGCATTCCCTCATTTTTTCAATGATTGGCAAGCTATGAGTCTATGATAAAATAGGCGTTCATTCATTGAAGATATACGAATTTATACGCTAATGTATGTCGCTATGTCTAAATATGACGACCCTTTTCATGTATGTATCATCGCCTTCTGGAAAGACTGATGAGTACGGAGAGGGAGTGGCGAAATGTTTAAAAAAATTAGTGTCTTTTTGGCTATTTTCATTACTGGCTTATTCGTATATCATGGAAGTTATGTGAGCAATGCCCAAAACAATGAAACTACTATTGAGAAGATTGTTCACACCTTAAATAAGCAGCATGTTTCGTTAACGGAAGTATCGTTGTATGCAAGAGAAGAAGTAAAAGCTGTTACTGACCAAAAAACCTTTTATTCGCAAGCTAAAAGTATTAAAAGTAATTTTAGAGGTTTTAAATGGGAAGTGAAGAGGGAAAGAGACCTATGGAAAGCAATAGGTACACGCAAAAGTGAAGATGTGAACGAAGTCATTCTGTTAACTTATGCGATCGATGAACACAGCAATGCGTACATATCGTATCATGTAACGGGACAAGGTTTGAAAGAAAAAAATATGACCCATTTTCAAAATGTATTTCAGACAAATTATGAAAAAATTTTCCTATCAGAACCCATAATTTTCTCTTGTGTAACTGGGGAAATCAATGATAAGATGGAAAGTGTTTTGTCTGTTGAAATTCAAGACCTATTACGAGCTTTCAATGCTAAACCAGTGGAATCTCTAGTGGAAGAGTCATTTACCTCTGTTTCAGCATATACTGGACTGTGGAAAGAAGCTCTTCAAACGAAAAAGCAGGAAATGAACTTACAAATTGCATTACGCAAGACAAGAATGGGCGGTCAAACAACCATAGTTGTTGGCACACCTATCATTACGTCTGAATATTAATATAGAGAAAATGGACGCGGAGGGGAATACCTTGGAAAAAATCATCGTCCGCGGTGGAAATAGATTAAGCGGTACAGTTAAAGTTGAAGGAGCAAAAAACGCCGTTTTACCTATTATCACTGCAACCTTATTAGCTAGTGAAGGAAAAACAATTCTAAATGATGTACCAGCTCTCTCCGATGTATTTACGATTGGCGAAGTTTTAAGACATCTGAATGCAGAAGTAGATTTTGAAACAAATCGTGTAGTTGTAGATGCATCAAGAGAGTTAAAAACAGATGCACCTTTTGAATATGTAAGAAAAATGCGCGCTTCAGTACTTGTAATGGGTCCTTTATTGGCGCGTACAGGTGAGGCTCGTGTAGCTTTACCTGGCGGATGTGCAATTGGATCAAGACCGATTGATCAGCATCTTAAAGGCTTTGAAGCAATGGGTGCTAAAGTTCAAGTAGGAAATGGTTTTATTGATGCAAAAGTTGAAGGAAGACTAAAAGGTGCTAAAATTTATTTAGACTTCCCAAGTGTAGGCGCCACAGAAAATATTATGATGGCAGCAGCATTAGCGGAAGGCACTACAATTATGGAAAACGTAGCAAAAGAACCTGAGATTGTCGACTTAGCAAACTTCTTAAACGCAATGGGTGCTAAAGTTCGCGGTGCAGGAACTGGTACGATCCGTATTGAAGGTGTTAATAAATTATATGGTGCAGAACATGCAATTATTCCAGATCGTATCGAAGCTGGAACATTCATGGTAGCAGCAGCTATTACAGGTGGAAACGTACTTGTACGCGGTGCAGTAGCAGAGCACATCAGTTCACTTGTTGCTAAAATGGAAGAAATGGGTGTTGAAATTACTGAAGAAGGCGACGGCTTACGTGTTGTAGGACCTGAAAAGCTAAAATCAGTAGATATTAAAACAATGCCTCATCCAGGGTTCCCTACAGATATGCAATCTCAAATGATGGCATTATTGTTAGCAGCAGAAGGCACAAGTATGATTACAGAAACAGTTTTTGAAAACCGCTTTATGCACGTAGAAGAGTTTCGCCGCATGAACGCTGATATTAAAATTGAAGGGCGCTCTGTTATCATTAACGGACCTACTCAACTACAAGGCGCTGAAGTAGCAGCAACAGATCTTCGTGCAGCAGCAGCGTTAACATTAGCAGGACTTGTAGCAGACGGCTATACGCGTGTAACGGAATTAAAACACCTTGATCGTGGTTATGTAAATTTCCACAATAAATTAGCCGCTTTAGGCGCTGATATTGAACGTGTAAATGATGAAACAAAGCAAGTAGAACAAACTCAACAGGCTTCAGACGTCAAGTAAATATGTCATAAAAAAAGCATCTCATAGCGAGATGCTTTTTTTGTCGTTGGACGACCCTTATGGCCGGTTTGCTGTCATAAAAGGTTGTCCACCTCCATACATATGAAATATAGGGATATAGGTGTTCCTTGTCAAAATAATAGATATGGAGGCTAGGCGTTCATGAAACAAGCAAAGCCAATCGTCGTACTAGGAGTCATCTTTTTTTTCGTTGTGTTACTCATCCCAACACTTCTCGTTGTTCCTTTTACTGAAAAGACAGATGGAAAGCTACATGAAAATGTCAAACAGACCCCAAAAACCGAAAAACTACAAAAAGTGACAGCGTCTCCTCTTGACGTCAGTGTTTATCGTACGGAAACGAAAAAAGTAGAAAAACTGCCGCTCGAAGACTATCTTGTAGGGGTAGTAGCAGCTGAAATGCCTGCTACTTTTGAGCTTGAAGCACTTAAGGCTCAAAGTTTGGCAGCCAGAACCTATATTGTGCAAACTATGATGAATGGAAATAGTCATCTTCCCCAAGGAGCGGATGTGACTGATACCGTAGAGTACCAAGTATATTTAAATAAAGATGAGCTAAGAAGCAGATGGAACAAAGACTATGATTGGAAAATCAAAAAAATTCAAGAAGCAGTGAAGGACACCCAAGGTCAAATTCTTACGTATAAAAATAAGCCAATTAACGCTACGTTCTTTTCTACCAGCAATGGTTACACTGAAAATTCAGAAGCGTATTGGAAGAATTCCATTCCTTATCTAAAAAGTGTAGCTAGTCCGTGGGATAAAAAATCCCCTGAATTTACAAATCAGAAAGTAATGTCTGTTGCTAGCTTTGAACAGAGGCTTGGAGTGAAATTAACAAACACTGGATCAGTAGGTGAAATTGTCTCTAGAACGCCGGGTCAGCGCGTAGATTACGTAAAGATAAACGGTAAAGAGCTGTCGGGAAAAGATGTTCGAGAAAAACTGGGTTTATCCTCAGCCGACTTTCATTGGACAAAAAAAGGTAATGAAATTATCATCAACACAAAAGGATATGGACATGGTATTGGGATGAGTCAGTACGGAGCAAATGGTATGGCACTGGAAGGAAAAACGTATAAAGATATTGTTACTCATTATTATACAGGTGTTGCGATTACCCCTAACGATCAGTTTGTTGCACAATTGACAGCTAAACGCTAATTCAAAGACCCTTATAGAAGGGTCTTTTTTTATGTTTTTCACTTTTTTTAAATAAAATGTATATTTTAGATTCATCTGTTGAAAAATAATCGAAAAAAATTTTTTATCGCTGTGTATATATTCATTCAATTGTGTTCAGACTGATTGCTGAGGTGATGATATATGAGAGAGGAAGAAAAGAAACGTACTTCTCCAAAATCGAAAGTTCAAAAATTAGTTAGAAAGCGTTGGGTGTTCCCGGCTATCTATTTAGCGAGTGCAGCAATTATTCTTACAGCAGTCCTTTGGTTTCAAGCTAATGGAAACGATATTAGCAAAGAAGACAAAAGCGGCTATAGCCAAGACGGTACGGCTTATCGAGACGACGCTGTAGAGGTAAATGCTTCGCTTGAAAATTTAAAGATGCCAGTTGCTAGTGAAGCATCAGCTATCGTGAAAAAGCCTTTCTACGACGATCAAGCATCTGAAAAACAGCAAGAAGAAGCACTAGTTTTCTACAACAATACGTATCATCCAAACACAGGTGTTGACTTAGCTGTTAAGGGAGATAAATCATTTGATGTTGTAGCAGCAGCTAGCGGTACAGTAACAAAAGCAACAAAAGATCCTTTACTAGGTTATGTAGTAGAAATTGATCACAAAGATGGTTTAATCACACAGTATCAATCTCTTGAGAAAGCTGATATAGAAGTAGGAGATATTGTTAAACAAGGCCAAACCATCGCAAAAGCTGGAAAAAGCTTATATAATCAAGAAGCAAAAACACATGTACATTTTGAAGTTCGTAAAGATGGTGTAGCAATTAATCCAAGCAGTTATTTTGGAAAATCTGTTAGTTCTATCAAAGAAGTCAAAGCAGCTGAAGTGACAGAACCAAAAGACGACTCTTCTTCTGAAGAATCAAAGGATAGCGAAAAATCATCTGATGAAAAGACTAAAGAAGATAAAGATTCAAAACACCCTTCAACAGATACGTCTAAACCAAATGCATAAGGCAAGACCATAAATACGAAAAGAAGCTGGATAAAATCGAGCTTCTTTTTTTATGAATTTTTCTAAAATGAGATGCATTATGTCAAAAAAGTAAATAAAAAACACTAAATTTTCAAAAAAATATAAGAAATCACTTGTCCTTACTGACTTTTCTAGCATATATCTGCACACAAGCTAATAAACTGTTACAAACCTATAAAGAGAATGTTAGAAAAGGGATAATATATACATTCCCTTGGATACTTCTCATATCCAATTTGGGGAGGGCGAGTAGTGTGCACGATTACATCAAAGAGAGAACTATCAAGATTGGAAAGTATATTGTAGAAACAAAGAAAACAGTTCGTGTAATTGCGAAAGAATTTGGCGTTTCGAAAAGTACTGTCCATAAAGATTTAACAGAGCGTCTACCAGAAATAAATCCTGAGTTAGCAAATGAAGTAAAAGAAATTCTTGATTATCATAAATCTATTCGACATTTGCGTGGGGGAGAAGCAACAAAATTAAAGTACAAAAAGGAAGAAGAAACTGTAAAATGAAAAAATGCCCCATATTGCCTTTTTTATAGAGGTAGTATAGGGCATTTTATTTTTTGGATAAAATAGGTATATAATAAATATTTTTGCTAATAACAACATACATATACAAATTGTGATAAAATAGTAAATTAGGAAAAAAGAATGGTTATCATGCAAAGATATGTAAATAGAAGGAGGATTTAAGGTATGTTAGCAAAAGACATTGGTATCGATTTAGGTACAGCTAACGTCTTAATTCACGTTAAAGGCAAAGGAATTGTGTTAAATGAACCGTCTGTTGTGGCGATTGATAAAAATACAAATAGAGTGCTAGCAGTAGGGGAAGAAGCGAGACGTATGGTAGGAAGAACGCCCAGTAATATTATTGCCATTCGTCCCTTAAAAGATGGTGTTATCGCTGACTTCGAAATTACAGAGTCTATGCTCAAACACTTTATTAACAAATTAAATGTAAAAGGTTTTTTATCCAAGCCTCGCATTTTAATTTGTTGTCCAACAAATATTACCTCTGTTGAACAAAAAGCCATTCGCGAAGCTGCTGAAAAGAGCGGTGGAAAAACCATTTATTTGGAAGAAGAACCAAAAGTCGCGGCCATTGGCGCTGGAATGGATATCTTTCAGCCGAGCGGAAATATGGTCGTAGATATTGGTGGAGGTACAACCGATGTGGCCGTCCTTTCAATGGGCGATATCGTAACAGCAGCTTCTATTAAGATGGCTGGTGATCGTTTTGATGCCGAAATTTTGCAGTACATTAAGCAAAAATATAAGCTCTTAATCGGAGAGCGTACAGCAGAAGAAATTAAAGTGAAAATTGGTACGGTGTTTCCTAAAGCTCGTAATGAAGAGCTGGACATTCGAGGGCGAGACATGGTTTCAGGCCTACCTCGTACGATTACTGTTTATTCTGAAGAAGTAGAGGAGGCACTTAGAGAGTCTGTCAGCGTCATTGTACAAGCTTCGAAAAGTGTATTAGAGCGTACACCTCCTGAACTTTCTGCCGATATTATAGACAGAGGCGTTATTTTAACTGGCGGTGGAGCATTGCTTCACGGTATGGATCAGCTGTTAGCGGAAGAGTTAAAGGTGCCTGTGCTAATTGCAGAAAACCCAATGGGTTGTGTAGCTGTTGGAACAGGTATTATGCTCGATAATATTGATAAACTATCTCGTCGCAATATTGTTTAAATAAATGAAGACTCCTCTATTGGCTCGTTTCATACAGAGGAGTCTCTTCTTTTATCTATTATACTCTGTGAGCTGGCTATAACGAGCAACGTTTACTTGTAAGGAGGATGAAGTATGTTTAAAGGGTTTTACACGGCAGCAGCGGGTATGCTGTCTCAACAGCGTCAAACTGACTTATTAACGAATAACATAGCAAATGCTAATACGCTGGGATTTAAAGCAGATCAAGGTACGTTAAAGGCATTTCCTGATATGTTGCTGCAGCGAATGGAATCTGAAGATTTACCTACTGACCGTAGCATCTCTGTTCAGAACAAAAAAGAAATAGGTACGATTAATACGGGCGTGTATATGCAAGAAACAGTTCCAAATTTTACACAAGGTGATCTTCAGCAAACGTCTCAATCAACTGATATTGCATTGATGGAGCAAAATATGCCTACAAAAGAGGGCGGACTATTTTTTGTGGTACAAAGCCCTGATAATACGCCTCAATATACAAGAAACAGTAATTTTACATTAGATCAGCAAGGGTTTTTAACTACGTCTACCGGAGCTTATGTATTAAATACAAATAATCAACCAATTCAACTAAAAAATGAAAACTTTACAGTTGATTCACAAGGTAACGTAACGGAAAATAATCAGCAGGTTGCACAAATCGATATTGCTTATGCTAGTGACTTACAAACGATTAAAAAGGCAGGGAATGGATTGTATGAAACGCTGAACAATCAGCCCTTGCCTTCAGCTAGGAATAATCCAGGCATTTCTTATCAGTTAAAGCAAGGATTTGTTGAACGTTCCAATGTAGATGCTGCTCAAAGTATGACTGATTTACTAACGGCTTACAGAGCTTTTGAGGCAAATCAAAAAATAATGCAAGCTTACGATAGAAGCATGGATAAAGCGGCAAATGAAATTGGGCGTGTGCGCTAAAAGCAACAGGGGAGATGAGAAGGATGAACCTTACAATGATAACAGCGGCTAATACGATGGGACAGCTGCAGCAGCAGCTTGATGTCATTGGCCATAATCTATCTAATACAAATACGACAGGATATAAAGCGAAAGATGCTTCATTTAATGATATGCTGTATCAACAAGTGAACAATCAAGAAGATAAGGGAACAGAAAAGCGGCTTACGCCAGCTGGAATTCGGCAAGGCACAGGCGCTTATTTAGATCAAACGAGCTTGAATATGACGCAGGGTGCTTTTCAGAATACAGATAAACTATTAGATGTAGCTGCATCAAATCCAAACGTTTATTTTCAAGTTGCCGTAAACGATTCCCAACAGCCTGTACAATATACG
>Ga0182738_1008446_pt1 | contig 10225 bp, 7 predicted proteins | sample eDN5th30CBELigMG_FD_128876 | JGI IMG/M metagenome (GOLD analysis project Ga0182738, IMG submission 128876) | Enriched Miracle-Growth compost microbial communities from Emeryville, California, USA - eDNA 5th pass 30_C BE-Lig MG (version 2)... ... | reverse complement strand
CCCTGAGCGAGACCGGCCACTGGGAACACTTCTGGCACACCCGCCCGAACACCATGACCGGCACCCGCCCCTCCGCCCGCAGCAAAACCTGATTCCAAAAATCACAAACCCCGTCCCGCACCCCGAATGCAGAGATATTGTCACGAATTGTGGGCAGCGGGCCTCCCCCCCGATTTGCCGGGAATCGTAATCTTCAGTACAAACCTGAGTGTTTGAGGGGCCAGGGCACCCGGATTTCGCCTTTACTGTTAACTCATTTTGTATTAACAGGTTACTTTGTATTAGAGCGTATGACTTCCGTATTGGCCGCGTTCCGCCACGCGGCGAGCAGTCTTTCATCAAGTGAAACGCGCGCTACGCGGGCCCAGGCCAGAGCAACTTGCTCTAACAGTTACGAAAATGTAAGTGCCATTCACCTCTGCCCCTGACTTCTGAACCCTTTTCTCCACTCGATCAAACTTGGAAGTACTGTATGATGTCACATCTGGAAGACACGATGCCGGAGACTGTTGCGATTATTCTGGCTGCCGGAAAAAGCAAACGAATGCAGTCGGAAACGCCAAAGGTGCTGCATCAGGCGTGCGGACGGCCGATTGTCGAGTATGTGATGGACGCTGCCCGTCAGGCCGGAGCATCACGGCTCATTCTGGTTGTGGGACACAAAGCAGATTTGGTGCAGCAGGCATTGCAGCATCATCCCGATGTCGAGTTCGCTCTGCAGACCGAACAACTGGGAACGGGCCATGCTGTGATGTCCTGTCGCGAGCATCTGGCGGATTTTCGGGGACAGGTCCTGATTCTGGCGGGCGATACCCCTTTGTTGCGGGGAAGCTCTCTGCAGAAATTGCTGAAAGAACAACAGGTTCAGCAGGCAGCCTGTGTGGTTGGTACGGCACGAACCGAAAATAATCAGGGGCTGGGACGTATCGTGCGAGGGGAGCAGGGCGAGTTTCTACGAATTGTCGAACAACGGGATGCCTCCCCGGCAGAACTGCAGATTACGGAAATCAATACCGGATGCTTCGCCTTCGATGGAGAATCGCTGTTCTCAGCCCTGCAGCAAGTTCGTCCTGAAAATGCACAGGGTGAATATTATCTCACGGATTGTCCTGAAATTCTCAGTCGACAGGGAAAACGAGTGATCGCAGTCTGTACTCTGGATCTTCAAGAGGCATTGGGAGTCAACACGCAAGAACAACTTGCTGAGGTCGAAAGGATCATGAAGCCCGGGGAAGGAAACGCAAATCCCCGGACCAGCTGATCCGTAATACCCGGTGACCTCAGTAGTTCAGGAATGGCAGTAGTTCAGGAATGACAGTAGTTCAGGAATGGCAGTAGTTCAGGAATGACAAGTAGTACCAGGTTCGGCAGCTTGATCCGACTCGTGGATGTTATAGGGATGTTGTATTGCCACGAAAGCGGGCAGCAACATCCGATCCCGCTGTATCTCGAAGCCGGCTGATCATCAACAATCCTGCTCGATTGCGTGAGATGCCCACCGGCCCCCTTAAAAATCAAGCACACGGGAACATCGTGCCCTGTCAGAGCTTGGTCTTGGGGTGCGTCATCACGAACGTTCTCCGTTGTCGGACTTTGCGTTAAGACCTGCCCAAATTTTTTAAAATTGACAAAGCAGTAGTGAGCAAACCTACTGCCCGATTCTTACGGAGGAGGACTTTACGTCGACAACTGGGGAGCCTGGGTGAATTTCTTCTACTTCTTTTGTCAGAGGCAAAGAGATTTCCATGGTCGTGCCCTGCTGCGCAATGCTATGGCAGACGATCCTGCCACCGTGAGCATTGACGACTGCCTGGCAAATGCTCAGTCCCAGGCCGGTTCCGTGAATCGCCAGCGACCGGGACCGGGATCGATCGGCCCGAAAGAAACGCTCGAAGATGTGAGGAAGATCATCGGGAGCAATGCCGATGCCGGTGTCCTGAATCGTCAATTTAGCAATTTTTTCAGCTTCCAGATGCTCCAGATTCACGTGGATGCGGCCTCCCTGCGGGGTATACTTGATGGCATTATCCACCAGATTGTTCACCACCTGGCGGAGATGCTGCCGATTTCCAGCCACGACCACCTGGTCAACTTTTTCCAGAGTCAGCTCGATATCTCGACTTTCTGCAACCCCCAGAAACATGTCTACTGCCCGGGAAACCACTTCGTGAAACTGGACACATTCAAACTGCTGAGACGAGTGATCTGTTTCCGCTTCCGTTTCGGAGAGTAGCAGCAACTGATTCACCAGCGTTTCCAATGCAATGGACTGGTCAATCAGGTCTTCGAGGACCACTTCATATTCCAGATTTGTCTGGTCCCGGTTGAGAGCCACTTCGATAGAACTGCGGATCGCAGCCAGCGGTGTTCTCAGTTCATGAGCGGCATTGGCCAGAAAGTCCCGTTTGGCCTGAAGATAGACGGCGATGCGATCCAGCAGCCCGTTAATGGTCTGGGCCAGCTGGTCCAGTTCATCTTCGGTGCCTTGCAGTTTCAGGCGCTCATCGAGGTGGCTGGGACGCAAGCGGGCAGCGGTATGGATAATGTCTCCCACGGTACGAGCGGCACGTCCCGCCAGCCAGTATCCGCACAAGGGAGCAATCAGAACCAGTGTGGCAGCTGCGATAAACATCAGCCGATCCAGGTGGGCAATATCCCGATAGATGGAATCCAGTCTCGCCCCTACGCGGATATCCGTAATGCCAAATGCCCTGGAGGGGACATGCATTTCAATGATTCGCAACTGACCGACGGAATAGGGGACGAGACTTCGTGCCGACACCGGAGAGACTGGCGGGAAGGGAGCTTCATGGCTGGACCAGATGGCCTGGCCCTGTGCATTAAACAGCTCGGCAAACCATCCGTGGTGCTGATGTCCGACCGATTTACGAGAAAGTTCCTCTTCGACCATGGTGAATTCATTGGCGCCGGCATCGCCAAGTGAAAGAGAAATCTCGCGGGCCTCTTCCAGCAGCATCTGGTCAACTTCGTGAAAGACAGCCCAGCGCACTCCCTGTCGAACGCCAACCAGCATCACCAGGGCAATCACTCCAACAACCAGAGCGTTCCAGGCCGCAAGTCGAAACCGAAGCGTTCGCCAGAGATGTCGAAATTGAACGGGGAGTTGCAATAGATCTCCGATCCAGCCAGATTTCCCAGAGGTCAACTTTTCCCGCTCCAGTTCCTGTAGAGAAGTTTATCCATCTTCCAGCTCCTGCAGCAAATTGCTCAGGCCTGAGCCCGTGCAGCACGCATTTCGGCTGATAAATGGCAACTCGCCACGTGGCGGAATGCGGTTGATACGGGGTGAATCCACTCTATCTAACTCAGGCGGAGAACATAACCCCGTCCTCGGACAGTCTGGATCAATTGCTTTTCGAAGTCTCGATCGATTTTACCGCGCAGCCGGTTGATGTGCACTTCAATCACATTCGTGACCCCTTCCCAGTCCGACTCCCACAGGTGTTCGCACAACATTTTGCGTGTCACCACCTGATCGACGTTCCGCATGAGGAATTCCAGCAGGCTGGATTCCGTGGGGGTCAGATCGACTTCCTTCCCTTCGCGGGAGAAACGTCGGGTGGAGAGATCCAGGGAAATGGGGCCGACCCGCAGATGCTGTAATGCGGGCTTTTGCGAGCGCCGGGTAATGGCCTTTAATCGGGCCAAAAGCTCGGGCAACGCAAACGGTTTGAGCAGATAATCATCCGCTCCCGCTTCCAATCCGGTCACCCGTTCCTGTACAGATCCCAAGGCTGTGAGAATCAGCACGGGCACCTGCACTCCCTGTTGTCGCAGGTTTTTCAGGACTTCAATTCCAGACAGGTCCGGCAGCATCAGATCCAGGATGATCGCATGGAACTTCTGGCTGGTGGCCAGTTCCAGTCCTCGTTGACCGCTCCGCACCCAGGAGCATGCCAGTCCGGCATCCTCCAGCCCGCGAGCGACCGCTTTACCAAGAATCCCATCGTCTTCCACCATCAGAATTTCCAGGACGGCGGGTTCGCTGGGCAGATAAGATTGAATGTCGGGAAGCACGGTTGCCAGATCTTTCATTCGAACCTCGGAGTGAATGTCAGGATCGCCCTGGGATGACGTTGGTCTTGGATGAACGAGAACCTTGCCACGAGCACGGCGACAACCGTGTGGGCAATGCCCGAACATCCATCAGAACAAAAAGTGGTCAGGCAGAACTTCCAGGTCTGACAGGCTATTGAAGAGAGAGGTCAGGGGGGCGGGGCAGGGGGCAGAAAACTCAACAATCTGCAGGTCTTTTCTGAACTCTGCCCCTTCACCTGTGAGCCCTCTTCTCCGCTCGAAGAAACGTGGAAGTACTGTCACATCACCCAGTGTTGCAGGTCATTCGAAATGGTCACCCGCAAAACCATCGTTTCTAACCGAAATGTAACACTAAAATCACGAACCAGAATTGTCCTTGTCGTGACCTCCCGCACTCACTTTTCCCATGAAGTTCAGGGGGGACGCATTATCAGTTCAGGACGTTTCGCGGCTGCTCACCCCGCAGGACTCGCAAACAGTTTCGCGAACCTTTGATCCGCATATCATTCAACCCTTCTTCAGAATAAAAGGCGGAATGGGGATTCAAAATAATACGATCAAACGCAGGATGCGCCGGATCGCGCCAGGCCCGAATCAACGGGTCTGCGGAATCGGGAGGTTCCACTTCCAGGACATCCAGTGCAGCCCCTCGCAAATGTCGACTCTCCACCGCCCGCAGAACGGCATGCGCATCGACAACACCACCCCGGGCGGTATTAATGACAAATGATCCCGGACGCATCTTAGCAATGGCAGCATCATCAATAATATGTTGTGTTTCTGAAGTACGTGGGCAATGAGCACTCAGAATTTCAGACTGCTGCAAGAGTTGGTCCAGCGTCTCCACCTGTTCAATTCCAATCGCCTTATCACATCCGTCTGGAGCGTACGGGTCATAATAAATCACGCGCAGTCCAAAAGCCTTGGCTCTTAATGCTGTCGCGATGCCAATTCGTCCCAGCCCCAGCACACCAAATGTTCGTCCGCGCAGGCGATGAATTGGAACCACCTGCTCATAACTCCAGGCACCGACTTCGCGTTGCAGACGGCTGTTCGCATAATGCACTCCGCGGGTGAGCGTCAGCATCATGGCCATCGCGGAATCAGCCACTTCCTCAGCCCCATAATCGGGCACATTCGCCACGGGAATACCCACTTCGCGGGCGGTACGATGATCGATATTGTCGATCCCGACGCCGCAGCGGACGATCAGTTTACATTTCTTCAATCGACGAATCGTAGCTTCTGATAAGGTAATAAAATGATACATCATGATCGCGTCGGCATCTTCAATTCGTCCCTGCAGATCTGCCTCACCATTCGCATCGAGTGCAATTACATTCGCAATCCCCCCTAAAATTTCGTTCTCGATCATTAATGGGGGTTTAATAAAATCGGTCACAATCACCTGATAATCTGGCATGCTGATTCTTTCCGAAATGAAACCGGATTTTCTATCTATTTATCGAACCGCTCCGCCATTGGCGTTCACCACTTGTCCTGTGATGTAAGAAGCATCCAGGCTGACCAGAAACCGGGCCAGTCGGGCAATATCTTCGGGCAATCCCCAGCGGCGTAATGGTGTTTCACTCATCACCCGTGATTGCCATTCTTCGCTGGCGGTTTCTCCCCAGGCGGTCTGAATCCATCCGGGAGCAATACAATTGACGCGAACCTCCGGGGCGGCAGTCATGGCTGCGGATCGGGTGAATCCCATAATCGCGTTCTTGGCGGCAGAGAAAAGTTCCGCACTCTCGCCTGCCATCCCTCGATCCGCCTGGTCCCAGCCGATATTCAAAATGACTCCCCGACCGGCCAGCTTCATCCGTTGCATGGCGGCGCGAGTCAGTATAACGGTCCCAGCGACATCAATTTCCCAGAGCAGTTTGAGTTTTTCGGCAAATTCCCACTTGGCTTCCGGTCCCGTCAGCAGATCGACACCGGCGTTATTCACCCAGACGTCAATCTGGCCGGACCGTTTCCAGACAATATCGGCGAATTCCTCAAACCTGCCCTGCAGGAAGTCATGTCGAAAGAGAGACGCCTGACGCCCCAGTGCTTCAATTTCCCGAGCCAATGCTTCGGCAGCGGTTGCGGAACGGGCATAATGCACCAGCACATCCGCACCGGCACGGGCAAATTCCAGTGCAATTGCCCGGCCAATCCCTGAACTGGCACCAGTGACGAATGCTTTCAATCCCGTCAAATCCGCAAAGGGTCGCTCTGAGGAATTTTTCAGTTGGGAACCAACGAATGAGATCCCTTTCAACGGAGGACGTTTTACGATCACTCGCCCCAAATCCAAGCCCTGGCAGGGCACTGCAGATTGAGGAAGATTTTGAAGGCAGAGAACACAACGGACTGCGGAACGCTGACTCGTGTGAAGCCAGGTGCCCGTGGCGGTGCTCCCCCCCAGACAATCATTCCTCTTCACGTAATTTTGCAAGCACCGTGTAGTCTTCCAATGTTGTGGTATCGCCCACGTTCTCTTTGCCGGCTGCGATATCCCGCAATAGCCGGCGCATGATTTTTCCGGAACGGGTCTTGGGGAGTGCGGCTGCAAAGCGGATCTGATCCGGTGTGGCCAAGGCACCAATCTGCTTGCGCACGTGGGCGATCAGCTCTTTCTTTTCCGCATCGCTGGGGGTGACTCCCTTGGGAGTGACGAAGCAGCAGATCCCTTCACCTTTGAGTTCGTGCGGGAAACCGACCACAGCCGCTTCCGCCACCAGTGGATGGGAAACCAGTGAGGATTCGATCTCCATCGTACTCAGCCGATGTCCGGAGACGTTCAGCACATCATCCACTCGCCCCATCACCCAGAAATAACCATCTTCGTCTTTACGGGCTCCGTCTCCGGCAAAGTACTTCCCTTCGATTTTGCCGAAGTAGGTTTCGAGATACCGTTGATGGTCCCGGTACAAAGATCGCAACATGAACGGCCAGGGCTGCGTCATGACCAGCAGGCCCCCCTGATTGGGTTTCAGTGGATTCCCGCGATCGTCCACCACTTCCGGTACGATTCCCGGCAGCGGCTTGGTGCAGGACCCGGGTTTGGTCGCGGTTACGCCGGGTAGCGGGCTGATCATGATGCAACCCGTTTCCGTCTGCCACCAGGTATCGACAATGGGGCAGCGTTCTCCACCAATCACACGGTGATACCACATCCAGGCTTCCGGATTGATCGGCTCACCCACGGAACCCAGCACGCGCAAGGAGGAAAGGTCGTACTTTTGCGGCCACTGGTCGCCCCATTTGATGAACGCACGGATGGCAGTGGGGGCGGTATAGAAAATGTTGATACGATACTTCTCGATGATCTCCCAGAACCGGCCTTCATCCGGCCAGTTGGGAGCGCCTTCAAACATTACCGACGTCCCCCCGTTGGCCAGAGGACCATAGACGATGTAGCTGTGTCCGGTCACCCAGCCGATATCCGCGGTACACCAGTAGGTGTCTTCATCTTTCAGGTCGAACACCCAGCGTGTGGTCAACATGGCTCCCAGCATGTAGCCGGCCGTAGTATGCAGCACCCCTTTCGGTTTGCCGGTCGATCCCGACGTGTACAGAATGAACAATGGATGCTCGGAGTCCACTTGTTCCGCTTCACAATCGGCATCCACCTGAGACATCAGATCGTGCCACCAGTAATCTCGATCCGGCACCATGTCCACTTCACCACCAGTACGCCGTACCACCACGACTTTCTGGACGCTGGGAGATTTCTCCAGAGAGACATCGACATTGGCCTTCAGGGGAACTTCCTTGCCGCGTCGCCATCCGCCGTCTGCTGTGACCACGACTTTGGACTCGGCATCGTTATTGCGATCGGAGATGGCGTCTGAACTGAAGCCTCCAAAGATGATGGAATGAGTGGCTCCAATCCGTGCACAGGCCAGCATGGCGATGGTGAGTTCCGGGATCATGGGCATGTACAACGTCACCCGATCGCCACTGACCACTCCCAGTTTCTTCAGCACATTGGCGAATTTGCAGACTTCGTGATGCAGTTGCTGATACGTGAGCGTGCGGGTATCGCCCGGTTCACCTTCCCAGATAATGGCTGCTTTGTTTTTTCGGGAGGTCTTCAGGTGCCGGTCCAGGCATTGATAAGAAGCATTGATTTTCCCGCCCGAAAACCATTTGGTTTCCGGCATCTGGCCTTCCATCACCGTGTCGAACGGTTTGAACCAGTCCAGTTCCGTCTTTGCCAGATCGCCCCAGAATCCGGCAGGGTCCTCTTTGCCCCGCTGCCACATCTGTTCGTATTGCTCTTCAGAGGAAATGTGCGCAGCCTGAGAGAACTCGGGAGAAGGGGGAAACAGTCGTGTTTCCTGCAAAACGGATTCAATTGCGGCCATTTGATTTTAAGGGGGGCTAAAGTCAAGGAACGTCGCGATGGACCATGTCAGCAGACGGACATGTCATTCGCTTCCATAGGTTTGATCTGCCAGCTTCCTGAATACGTGAACACCATTTTGATGAAAGGATGCGATGCAATCGGGTGCTGAGATTTCTGATTGGGGAAATGGATCATGATGGACTGATTCATTGGAATGTCGATGCTACGGTGAGTGTCGTCATGTTTCAACGCTGCACCTTTAAAACCCATGGAAAGGAAGGAATTGGATTGTGGTGGCTGCAATTTCTCTCATGCTGCGAAAGATCTTGACCTTTTCCGTTCATTCCATTGGCTTCATCCATTGAATCAGGAGGAGGTGCCGGAATAAACCAGCACAACCGGAAAAGAGCGCCATTCGCTCCTGGCGCAACAAATCTGAATTCCATGCCGCGCGATTGGTGACCATTCTCCGGCAGGCTGCTAGACTGCGGTTCTCGAATCTAAGGAGATTCCATTTCAGCCACAACTCTGCTGAAATGAGATGAGACCAAACATTACTCGTGTGAAGCACCGCACTACGGTGGTCCCAACTGCCATGTCTGAAACATCTGCCATTGAAACGCTCCGTTGGGAAAAATTCCCGGTTCTGAACGACGGTTTTGTCTGTCTGGTCGACTGTATGGGAGATGACAGTGCCGTCGTCCAGGCTGCCCGGGTCAGCTATGGCGCGGGCACCAAACGGGTTTCTGATGATCGTACGCTGATTCGCTATCTGCTGCGCCATCGCCATACCACTCCCTTCGAAATGGCGGAAGTCAAGTTGCTGGTCCGCGTCCCCATGGATTGCTGGCGACAATGGATTCGACACCGCACAGCAAATGTGAACGAGTACAGTACCCGGTATTCCGTCGCCATCGACTCGCTGCAGACCACAGAACCGGATGAATGGAGAACGCAGGCGGTCAGTAATCGGCAGGGGAGCGATGGTGTCCTGCCGCCCGAGCAGGGAAGTAAGCTGTGCGAATCAGAAAAAGCATTTCAGCAGTCTGCTCGTGACTTGTACCATGAGCGTCTGGAAGCGGGTGTGGCCCGCGAACTGGCACGCAAAGATCTGCCGCTGTGCACTTATACCGAAGCCTACTGGAAAGTGGACCTGCACAACCTGTTGCATTTTCTGGCCCTGCGGATGGACTCGCATGCCCAGTTGGAAATTCGGCAGTATGCCACCACCATCGGTGAGAGAATTGTCGCTCCGCTATTTCCGGTGGTTTGGGAAGCGTTTCAGGATTATCGCATGCGGGCGATGTCTTTGAGCCGGTTGGATGTGGAAGTGATTCAGCAAATTCAAACCTATGCCACTCAGCACCATCTTGTCCCCCCCTTCACTCCAGCCGTCTTTACGGAATGCCAGCATGCCAGCTGGCGTGAATTGACTCGCAGTCGTGAACGCGATGAATGCCTGGCCAAACTCCAGAGAATGGGCATTGTCCAGATGATGTAAGAGTCTGTCCGGAAAGGTCAATTTGGGCTGCGATCGGCTCTTTTGCGTTCTGAACTTCGTCAGCCTGCATCGACGAATTCCAGTGCCCTGTCAGGGCTTGGATTTGGGGTGCGTCATCGCGAAACGTCCTCCGTTGTCGGACTTTGCGTTTAGACCAACCCCAATTTTTAGAGTAGACAAGGCACTAGGAGTCTGTCTGAGGGTGTGCGTCAGAAAAGTAGGTGGAAAATTCGGGTGTGAGCGACGAATGGGTGTGGTGGGCGAAAATTGGTCGAATTTTGTTGCTTGCCGGGCTGTCAAAGGTTTCAATGAAGCTGTGTGGG
>Ga0182738_1008442_pt1 | contig 10231 bp, 9 predicted proteins | sample eDN5th30CBELigMG_FD_128876 | JGI IMG/M metagenome (GOLD analysis project Ga0182738, IMG submission 128876) | Enriched Miracle-Growth compost microbial communities from Emeryville, California, USA - eDNA 5th pass 30_C BE-Lig MG (version 2)... ... | reverse complement strand
TAGCGCGCGATGCCCCAGCGCTCTTGCTCTTCGAGAAAGATGAGTAGCTTCGAGGGAGCCAGCCCCATGCCGCCGAATTCGGTCGGCCAGGCCGGCGCAATCCAGCCCTTGGCCGCCGTGTGCCGCACCCAGTCGCGCAATTGGCTCCAACGCAGCCGGTACGGCGGGTAGCGGAGTTCGGCGGGATACCGGCTTTCGAATTCCGCCCGGATGTGCAGGCGAAATCGCCCGTCGTCCCAGGCGTTCCAGTCGTGCTCTTGTGCTACACCGAAATGCATATGATCCCCCTTTGGGCGGATGTGCCGTGGACAGGTTTCATGGCCTAGCGCTCCTCGACCGGGCAGAGCGCACCGTAGCGCTTGCGATGTAGCGCGGCATTGCCAAAACGCGCAGCGAGCGCAAGCATGCGGTTCACATACACCCCCAGCTCGTATTCGTCGGTGATGCCGATGGCGCCATGGAGCTGGACGGCCTGTTCGGCAATCCATTGCCCCGCGTATGAAGCGCGCGCTTTCACGCTGCTTGCGGCCGCCTGCCGGGCCTGGGCGTCTGTCGTTTCACTGTCGACGCTATCCAGCGCCGTACGAAGCGCGGCGGCGGCCAACTGTTGCTGTATCCACATATCGACTGCGCGGTGCTGCAACACCTGGAACGCGCCGATAGGCTTGCCGAATTGCTGGCGCGTTTCCAGGTACTGCAAGCTCATGTCCAGCGCACGATGCATGGTGCCGAGCAGTTCGGCCGCGCAGGCAACGGTGGCCGCGCACAGCGCGTCGTCCAGCACCTGGCTGGCGGAGGGCCCGGCTTGCAGGTCGGCCTGCGGATCGATCCGCGCGGCGTTCAGTGCCAGGCGGGCCTGGGGAACTCCGTCGACCCCGCGTTCGATCGTGATGTCGAGCCCCGGCGTGTCGCGCGCCAATGCAATCAATCGCCACTCGCCGTCTACGACGACGGGCAGGATGAACCACTGGGCCTGGGCCGGCAGGATGTACCGGAAATGGCCCGATACGGTCAGGCCATCGCTAGGAACGGGTTCTATGCCCAGCCGCGGCGGCCGCGCGCCCGGGCCGGCGTCGTCGGCCTGCCACGCCACCGCCACGAGCTGCCGTCCGGCCATCAGCGCTTCGAGCAGGCTCGCGGCACGCGGACTGGCGCAGCGCGACAGGCAATGCGCGGCCAGCACGGCGGTTTCGACATACGGTTCCAGATAGCAACCGTAGCCCAGGCGCTCGGCGATGGCGGCGGCCGCCGCCAGGCCCAGGCCCAGGCCGCCTTGGCCCTGGGCCGGCATGGCCGACAGCCAGCCTTGCCGCGCCAGCTCGCTCCACACCTGCGGGTCCAGCCCTTCATGCCGGTCGCGGCTGCGGCGGGTACGTTGCGCGTCCGGCCGGGCATAGGCCTCGGCGGCCTCGCCGATCATGCGCAACGTGTCTACACGATCGTCTTCGTTCATGAGTGCTCCAGCACGACGTTGTTTGTTTGATGTCCGGGCGCGCCGGGCGTGCCCGCCACGATCATGGCGTCGAGCGCCGCCACCCCCTGGCTGCCCGGCAGGACGCGCAGGGGGTTGATCTCCAGACTTTGAATGTGCGTGCCGGCGTGCGCGGCCAGCTCCGAGATCGCGACGATGGTGTGCACCAGCGCGTCCACATCGCAGGGCGCCGCGCCGCGCCAGCCTTGCAGCAGGGCGGCGGCCCGGGTTTCGGCGACCATGCCGCGCGCGGTTGCCTCGTCTACCGGCGCCACCCGCAATGCCACGTCTTTGAAGCATTCGGCCGTGATGCCGCCCAGCCCGAACATCACCACAGGTCCGAATACGGGATCCAGCGTCGTTCCCACGATGGTTTCCACGCCCTCGGGCGCCATGGGGCTGATCAACACGCCTTCGATGTGCGCGTCGGGCCGGGCCTTGCGCACCCGCGCCAGCAGCGTGTCGAAGCCGTCGGCGGCGGCTCGCGCATCGGCGACATTGAGCAGGACGCCACCGACCTCGGTCTTGTGCGGCACCTGCGCGCTGACGATCTTCATTGCCACCGGAAAACCCAGCGCCTGTGCCGCTTTGCGCGCCTGCGCGGCGGTGGCGACCAGCTCTTCGGCCGGCATGCGCAGGCCGGCCGCGGCCAGCAGGTGTTTGGCCTGCACCTCGGAAAGCGGACCGGCTTGCTGCGGCAAGCCGGTACCCGGATTCCGCGGCCGTTCGGCAGGCAAGATGGGCGGCCGGGCGTGCTGGCGTCCGAACCAGGCCAATGCGCTCACTGCGCGGATGGCGCGTGCCAGATCTTCGTAGACCAGGAAGCCGGCCTGTTCGTATTCGCGCACGGTCGCTTCATCGGCCACCATGCCCAGCACGACCGGATGGCGGGCACGGAACCCGGAGGTGCTGTCGGACAGCGTTTCGCGCAAGGGGCCGTTCAGCTTGCGCGCCAGGGGCACCGTGGTCAGGAACACGAACAGGACATCGTACACGTCGGCGGCGGTCACGCAGCGCAGCGTGGCCGACAGCATGCCCATGTCGTTGACCGCCTGTCCCGTCACGTCGATGGGGTTGTCGATGCCGCCGAACGGTATGGCGGCTCGCAGGGCCGCGCCGGCGGCTTCGGGCAAGGCCGGCACGTCCAGGCCATGCAGTTCCGCCAGGTCGCTGGCGTGCACGCCGGCGCCGCCGGACAGCGTCACGATGCCCAGGCGGCGGCCGGCCAGCGGCGCCGAGCGTGCGCAGGCATAGGCGATGTCCAATTGTTCTTCGGTAGTGCGCGCGCGATAGGCGCCTGCCTGGCGCAGGGCGGCATCGCACACTTCGTCCGAGCCGGCGAGCGCCGCGGTATGCGACGATGCTGCCCGCGCGCCGGCCTCGGAGCTGCCGACCTTCAGGAAGACAACCGGCTTGCCCGCCCGCCGGGCCGATTCCAGGGCACGCAGCAGGCCCGGGCCATTGCGCACGCCTTCGGCATAGGCGAGTATGACTTGCACTTCCGGCTGCTCTACCAGCCAGGCAATGCATTCGCTCAGCTCGACATCCAGCTCGTTGCCCGTGGTGATCAGGTAGCTGACACCCAGGCCCCGCCGCGCGGCCAGGTAGGCCAGGTGCTGCCCATAGGCGCCGCTCTGGCTCACGATCGCCACGGGGCCCGGTACGGGAAGGCCGCGTTCCAGCGAAGTGGCGAACGTGCCGAAGAAACGCGCCTGGGCGTTGAAGGCGCCCAGACAGTTCGGGCCCAGGATGCGGGCGCCGGCGGCCGTGGCGAGTTCCCGCAGCCGATGTTGCTGGCTCGCCCCTTCGTTTCCGGTTTCGGCGAAGCCGCCCGACAATAGATAAATGCCACGGATGCCGCGCGCAAGGCAGGCCTGCACCGTGCCGTATACCTGGGCGGCCGGCACCACGATCAGCGCTACGTCGGGACATTCCGGCAGTTCCGCCACGGACGCATAGGCCCGGATGCCCTGGACCACGGCCCGATTCGGGTTGACGGGCATGAGATGCCCGGGATACCCGGCCTCTATCAGATAGCGCACGGGCCGGCCCGACAGGCGGTCCGGATCATCCGATGCGCCGATAATGGCGACCGACTTCGGCGCGAACAAGGCAGACAGAGGAAACGGCGGCGAAGAATGCATCGAGGAAGTTCCTGTTTTATGACGTGGGATCATTCTGATTTGACGCCGGCCGCCGCGATGACTTCGCCCCAGAATCGGTAGTCGTGCTGTACGCGCTGGCCAAGACGCTCGGGAGGGCCGAATTCAGGCGTATAGCCTGCGTCTTCCAGAAAGCTTGCGAAGGCCGTCTCGCGATAGATGCGGTCCATCTCGGCGTTGAGCCTGCCGGTGACCGCGGGCGGCATGCCACGGGGGCCGAATATCGCAAACCATCCGATGCCCTCGAATCCCGGGATGGTCTCGGCCACCGTGGGCACATCCGGAAGCAGCGGGCTACGCGCGTCGCCCGTGACGGCGATGGCCCGCATCTTGCCGGCCCGGATCTGGGGAATCGCCGAGGCGACAACGTCGAACATGAAACCGATGTGGCCTGCCATCACGTCAGCCGCGGCGGGCGCGACGCCTTTGTAGGGCACGTGCAGCAAATTGGCGCCCGTCTTGATGCGCAAGAGCTCGCCAGCCAGGTGATTGCCGCCGCCCAGGCCCGACGAGCCGAAGGTGAGCCCGCCGGAAGTCTGCCTGGAGCGTTCTACGAGTTCGGTGATGGTCTTTGCCGGCTGGGCGGGATTGGCCACCAATACATAAGAGAAAATCACCGTGCCGCCTATGGGCTGGAAGGCGGTGCGAGGGTCGTACGGCAGCGTGGCGACCTCGTGCGGGGCGATGGCGTGCGAACTGTGCGCGCTCAGGCCGATGGTATAGCCATCGGGTTGCGCGCGCGCCAGGCGCGCCAGGCCGATGGACCCCATGGCGCCCGCCACGTTTTCCACGATGACGGGCTGCCCCAGCGAATCGCCCAGCCGTTCGGCCAGCCGGCGCGAAAGCATATCGGTGGGGCCGCCGGCCGGAAAAGGTACCAGGAAATGAATGGGCTTGGCCGGCCATTCGGCCGCGCCCGCTTGCAGTGGCAGCGCCGCCGTGAGCACGAGCGCAAGCGCTGCGAATCCCGGTAGGATTTTCATTCTGTCTCCTTCGTGCCGCGTCGCGGCTATTGGCGGTGTGTTTGCGGGAGTACTTTCCGGCTTGGGCTAGTAGTGCTGTCCGCAGGCGGTGTCGATCTGCCTGCACGTCGCAATCAGGTGCGGACCGATGGAGTCCTCAAGCTGGCCGCGGCGCAAGGTGTGCGACATGACGCTGCAATTGACCACCACGATCTCGCAGTCGATCCGCGTTCGCAGCGGCACCGCGCAAGCATGCAGCGCCTTGTGAGAGTCGCCGAGCGACCGGGTGAAACCCAGGTGGACGTAATCGCGCGCGGCTGCCTGAATGGCTCTTTCGTGGAACGCCGCCCAGCGCACCGGGTCTTCCAGGCGAAGCCGCTGTATCTGGGCCGCGCGGTGAGCCGGAGAGAGCGCGGCCAGGTAGGCACGCCCCATCGCGCTGGAAAGAATGGGTGTCGTGGCGCCCAGCTCAGGCAGGCTGTGGCGGTGACGGGGGCTGCGCGACGTTTCGATGAAGACCATCGAAGTGCCATACGTCAGCCCCATCGACACCTGGCCGCCGATCTCATCGGCGAGCTGCTTCATGAAAGGACGCGCGATATGGCGAATGGCCAGGCCGGCCGCCATGGGATAGGCCAAGGTCAGCACCCCGGCGCCCAGTGCATATTTGCCGAGATGATCCGAATAACGCAGGTAGCCGAGTTCGACCAGTACGCCGGCCAGGCGGGACACCGTGGGCCGGGGCAGCCCGGTGCGGTCCGCCAGCTCTTTGTTTCCCAAGTGCTGCTCTCCGGCGGCAAAGGCGCGCAGCAGGCTCAGGCCCTTTACCAACGTCTGGGCCGGACTATGCGTTGCCGCACAGGGCTCTGACGGAGACTGCAACATACCGACCGTGACTGATCTTCTGCCGCTCATCTTGGCGTCCATTCATAATGAGAACGATGGACGCAGTATAGGGACGGCATACGGCGCGACAAGCCGAAATTCCAACCGTCGAAACTTCGGGCTCAGGGATTTCCCTAGCGTTCGCGGCCGCCAGGGAAACGTCGACGTTCAGCGGCCCGAGAACGACGCGGGCTTTCTGGCGAAAAAGGCGTCGATGCCGTTCTTGAAGTCTTCGGTTGCCGCGCATGCGGTAAAGGCGGCGGATTCGGCTTCGAGCTGGCCGGCGAGATCGCGGTCGAACGCACCGCGCATCAGGCGGCGCAAATGGCCGAACGCCACCGTCGGGCCCTGTGCGAGCTTTTGCGCCAGCTCCATCGCTTCCTGTTCAAGCTGGTCGGCGGGAACGACGCGATTGACCAAGCCCATTGCTTCGGCCGCTGCGGTATCCAGCGTATCGCCCAGCAAGGCGATCTCGAGCGCGCGGCGCAGGCCGACCCGCCGCGGCAGCGCCCAGGACGCGCCCAGGTCGCAGCTTGCGCCGATATTGGCATAGGCGAAGTTGAATCGCGTTCCTTGTGCCGCCAGGACAAAATCGGCCTGCAGCATGAGACTGAGGCCGGCGCCGGCAGCCACGCCGTGAACCTGGGCGATGAGTGGCGCGTCGAGGGTGGCGAGGATTCGCAGCGCTTCATGAAGCGGGCCGATCAGGTCGGTGGCGGCCTGGACGGGATTGGCGCGCAGTAGCGCGAGATCTCCGCCGGCAACGAAGCCTTTGCCCGCGCCGCTGAGCACCACGGCACGCACGCCGCGATCTGTGGCGAGTTGATTCGCCGCGGCCAGGAAGGCGCGCGCCATGGGGACGTCGAAGGCATTGAGCGCGGCGGGACGATTGAAGCGTAGCGTGGCGACCTGGCCTTCGCGGCCGACCAGAAGAGGGGAATCGCTAGTCATGTGCATCCTTTCCGTGGGGCAGATCGGCGGTGCGCCGGGCGAGGGCCGCATCGCACCGGCTTCGCAGGCCTTGGCGCGCCACGACGATCAAGAGTGCTGGCCGTCAAGATAGAACCAGCGGCCGTCCCGGCGCACGAACCGGCTGGTTTCATGCAGGCGGGTGGCGCGGCCCGCCTGGCGGTAGCGCGCGACAAATTCGACGGTGGCGTGGTCCGCATCGTGTTCGACATGCCGCCTGACTTGCAGGCCCAGCCATTTCAGGCCGGCGGGGTTGGGTTCAAGCTGGGCGGGACGCGTGTCGGGATGCCAAGTGTCAAGCAAGTATTGCAGGATATCAAGCACAAAGGCGCTATAGCGCGACCGCATCAGGGCGACGGCGCTGGGGGCCTGCAGGCGGCGCGGGCCCTGGTGCCAGGGTTTGCAGCAAGCTTGATACGCCAGGCCGCTGTCGCAGGGACAAGCCTGGGTGGCCTGGGTTGTGGAAGTACGCGTCATGCGGTCAGTTCTTGGTAGCGGCGGCAGCCGAAGTGGCCGATATGCCGCATTTTAAGATGGGGGGCTTTCCTGGCCCATGTCGCGTTGCAGATAGCGCGCCGCGATGAACACATTGGCCGCATAGGCCGCCGCAATGAGCGCCATGGCGGTTGGCAGGCTGGCGTGCCAGTCGGGCAGGGCATGCAGCACGCTGCCTATCGCCGCCACGCCGACCAGGGCGCCGGCCTGGCGGTTGGCATTGAGGGCCGCCGCCGCGCTGTTGGCATGGGCGACGCCGCCGATTTGCAGGGCCAGCGAGGTCATTGCCGGAATGGCCGCGCCGGTGGCCAGATTACCCGTGGCCAGCAAGGCCACCAGCAGTAAATAAGGCGAGCCGGGCGTGTAGAACAGGCATATCGCGAGGCTGGCCAGCGCCGCGATGATCGAACCGGCCAGCATGGTGGCCGGCGCGCCCCAACGCGCGGCCAGCCGGCCGGCGGCCAGGTTGCCGATCGAGAAAACCCCGAACACGGGCAACAATTGCAGGCCCGCCTGCAAGGCGTCGGCGCCCAGGGCCTGCTGTACATAGAGGCTGAGCAGAAAGATCAATCCATACGCCGCAAAGCTGATCAAGAAACCGAAAGCGTTGGTGGCGGCGTAGCCTGGCGCCCGCGACAGGGCGCGCGGCACGACAGGATGAGGATGGCGCCGTTCGCGCGCGGCCCATGCCGCGCCGCATACGATGGCAAGCAGGGCGGCCGTGACGATGCGCGGCGCCGTCCAGCCGTAGACGTTGCCTTCGATCAGCGCGTAGCTGGCCGAGCCGAGCATGCCGATGCCTAGCAGATGGCTGGCCAGGTTCAATGGCCGGGGCCGTGGCGCGGGCCTGGCCACAGAGGTGTGTGCCAGCCAGAGCCCCGCCAGGCCCAGCGGCAGATTGATCAGGAAAATACCGCGCCAGCCGAACTGGCTGATCAGCAGCCCGCCCGCCAGGGGCCCGGCGGTGGCCGCCACCGTGATGATGGCGGACCACGCCGCCAGCATGCGGGTGCGCACATCGGAACCCTGGTAGGCGTGCATCAGCAGGCTGAGCGAACTGGGCATGAACAACGCGGCGCCCAGGCCCTGCAGCAGGCGGGCGGCGACCAGCAGGCCGCTGCTGGGCGCGGCGCCGCAAAGCAGCGAGGCCAATGTGAACACCGCCAGGCCGGCCAGATAGACTGGCTTGGCGCCGTAGCGGTCGGACAAGGCGCCGGCCGCCAACAGCAGGGCGGCGAAGGCCAGGGTATAGCCATCGACGATCCAGACCAGGCCGCTGAGCGGCGTGTCGAGCTGTTGCGCGATGCTGGGCAAGGCGACATTGACCACGGTGACGTCCAGCATGGCCATGACACAGCCCAGAGCCAATGCCAGCAACGGGGCGAGCGCTGCGGTGCCGGCGGGCGCGGGTACGGGAGCGGAAAGGGAGGAAGAGAGGCAAGTGCTACGCATGGCAATTCATTCCTGATCATCAAGATGAGCATCGTACGGGCTTCGGGTGATGCAGAAAATCAGTAGAATTGCGTGAATAGAATGCAAATTTGCATCATCGGCGATGCAAGGCAGCCGGCGGGTATTGAAGGAGCGCATATGAATTGGGACGACGCGCGCGTTTTCCTGGCGATCTACCGGGTGGGCACTCTGCGCGGCGCGGCGGCGGTATTGAAGGTGGATCAGGCCACGGCCGGCCGCCGTCTGGCAGCCATCGAGACCGCGCTGCAGGCGCGCTTGTTCTTGCGCACGCCTGGCGGCTACGTGCCGACGGCGGCGGGGGAACTGGCCTTCGCGGCCGCCGAACGCATGGAGCAGGCCGCCGACCAGCTGCAACGCCAGATGCAGGGGCTGGACACGCGTTTGTCGGGCGTGGTTCGAGTGGCGACCTCGGACACGCTGGGCCGCCACTATCTGCTAGAGGCGTTCAAGCGCGTGCAGGCCGAGCATCCCGCGATACGCGTGACGCTATCGACATCGACGCAGATATCGAACCTGACGCGGCGCGAAGCGGATATTGCCGTGCGCAACGTGCGCCCCGACAGCCCCGACCTGATTCACCGCCACCTGGCGCGCCGCGAGATGGGCTTGTATGCGTCGGCCGACTACGTGCAGGAGCATGGCGAGCCCAAGCCAGGCACTGCTTTCGCGGGCCATCGGCTGGTGGCCTACCAGCGCAGCGCGATTCCCAGCCGGTTCGATGCCTTTTGCGGCGAACCGACGCGCAACGGCCAGGTGGTGCTGGAAGTGAATTCGGGCCTGATGATGCTGGAGGCGGTGGCCCGGGGGCTGGGCATCGGCGAATTGCCCGTGGTGCTGACCGACGGGTATCCGGCCCTGGTACGGCTATGGCCGCAGCGCTCGGAGTCTTATGACCTGTGGCTGGTGCTGCATGGCGATCTCAGCCGCAGCGCGCGCGTGCGCGCCATTGCCGATGCGATCGTGCAGGTATTCGAAGAAGACGGCTGAACCTGCCGGCCTTAGCCGTACATCAGCAGGATGACCCAGACGGCGACCATGGCCACCAGGCCCACCCAGCACGAGGCCCAGAACCCGACCACCGGTATCTTGACGCTGTATGGCACGCGCTTGGGGTCGACGTGGCTGAGCAAGGCGTTGGCGCGGCCGAACAGGCCGAAGTTGAAGCCGGGAAAGGCCAGGCGGAAGAAATAGTCTTGCAGGATGGTGGTCTTGACCACCAGCGGAAACCGCTGGAACGGGCCGTGCTTGAGCAGCGGGTGCTGCAGCGTCTTGTTGATGGGGTCGGCGCGCACGAAAAACACCAGCACGCCGCAAATGCAGCAGACCAGAAAGCACAGGGTGACGAGGCTGAAAGCGTAGGCAAGGACTTGCGTGGGCATGAAAATCCGAAGTGACGTAATGCGTGGAGATAAACGCGGGTTGGGGCGGCTTACCCGCGGGTCTGGCCGTCTCCGCTGAGCACCCATTTCAGGGTGGTCAGGCCTTCCAGGCCCACGGGGCCGCGCGCGTGCAGCCGGTTGGTGGAGATGCCGATTTCGGCGCCCAGCCCGTATTCGAAGCCGTCGGCGAAGCAGGTGGGCAGGTTGACGTACACCGAGCTGGAATCGACTTCGCGCTGGAAGCGCTGGGCGGCCGAGAGGTCTTCGGTGACGATGGCATCGGTATGCCCGGAACCCCAGCGCGCGATGTGTTCCATGGCCTGGTCGAGCGAATCGACGATGCGCACCGCGAGGAGGGGCCCCAGGTATTCGGTGGCCCAGTCTTCGTCGGTGGCGGGCTTGGCGGCCGGCACGATTTCGAGGGTGCGCGGGCAG
>Ga0182738_1008441_pt1 | contig 10231 bp, 11 predicted proteins | sample eDN5th30CBELigMG_FD_128876 | JGI IMG/M metagenome (GOLD analysis project Ga0182738, IMG submission 128876) | Enriched Miracle-Growth compost microbial communities from Emeryville, California, USA - eDNA 5th pass 30_C BE-Lig MG (version 2)... ... | reverse complement strand
GCCCATCGTGCCGCCCTTGCGGCGCGCGTCAATCGTCCATGGCCCGGCCTCGTGCGCCAGAATCGCGCGCCCTTCACGCGCCGGCCGGCTGCGGTGCCGGCGCCCGGGCCGAGGCGAGCGACAGCGCGACGCCGGCGACGAGGAACGCGGCAAGGCCGGCGAGGACGCCGGGGTCGTGGACGGTCGGCTTCAGGGCCATGAGGGCGACCACGAGGAACAGCACCACCGCCTCGATCCGCCCGATCACCGAGAGCTGGCGGCCCTTGCGGACGGCCTCGGCGCTGATGCCGTCGTGCGCCACGATCGCGCCGATCGCCTCGCCGCGGGGCTTGAGGACGAACGCGCCGATGGCGAAGGACGTCGCGTAGCCGATCAGCGCCAGCACGATCCAGAGGTCGGCGAAGGACCAGCCTCCGACGATCACCAGCGTGACGCCGAAGGCGAGCGTCGCCAGCGAGGCCGGGACGAACAGGACGTTGCCGAGCGCACCCATGTCGCGGAGCGCCGCCATGAGCGCCGGCGCGTCCCCGGCGCGCTCAGCGCGGAAGACGAGCACATGGAGGAGGAAGCCGGAACCGAGCCAGACGATAGCGGCGGCGATGTGGAGGAACAGGAGGATGTCGTAAGGGAGCATGGTGGAAGCCTTGGATGTCGGGGAGTGCCCGGGCACGTTTCGACCGCGACGTGTAGGCGCCCGGCGCGGTCCGTCAGTGACCGGCATCACAGGCCGGATGACGGGCGCGCCGAAACCCGGTATCCCGGGCCGCATCCGCCAGGGGAGAGACCATCATGACGCCCGACAAGACCGACGAAGCCGCCGCGATCCTCCTCTCCAACTGGCGGGCCGTGACCCGGATCGACGCGCTGCCCGAGGCGTGCCGGCCGGCCGGCCGCGCCGCGGGCTATGCCGTCGCCGCCGCGCTCGCGCGCCAGTCGGGCGAGGCCGTCGCCGGCTGGAAGATCGCGGCGACCAGCGAGGCGGGGCAGAAGCACATCAACGTCGACGGCCCGCTCGGGGGACGCATCCTCGCGAGCCGGGTCGTGGCGCCGGGCGCGACCATCCCGCTCGCAGGCAACCTCATGCGGGTGGCGGAGGCCGAGTTCGCCTTCGTCCTCGGCCGGGACATGCCGGAGCGCGACGAGGCCTATAGCCGCGACGAGGTGATGGCGGCGGTCACCGCCCTTCATCTCACCATCGAGATCCCCGATTCCCGCTACGCCGATTTCACCAAGGTCGGAGCGCCGTCGCTGATCGCCGACACCGCCTGCGCCTCCTGGCTGGCGGTCGGGCCGGCGGTCACGGCGGAATGGCGCGGCATCGACCTTGCGTCGCACCGGGTCGCCGCTTTCAGGAACGGCGCGGAAGCCGCCGTCGGCAGTGGCAAGGCGGTGCTCGGCGACCCGCGGACCGCGCTCGCCTGGCTGGTCAACGAGGTGGCCCGCTACGGCGGCGGCGTGAAGGCCGGCCAGTTCGTGACCACCGGCACCTGCATCACGCCCATCAAGATCGACGGCGGCGACCGCATCGACGTCGACTACGGTCCGCTCGGCGCGATCGCCGTCGCAATCGGCTGATCGCCGTCCGTCACGGAGGCCTCTGCGGAGGTCCCGTCCCGCCCGCCCGGCGCCGCGCCCCGCGGTGATCCGGATTCTTGACCCGCAGCCCTATGCTCCTGAAAAAGGCCGGATTCCCGCTTCCGCGGGAACGGGCGGAGAGCGGGTTGCGGGGTCGAGTCCCATGTCACGCTCGCCGAGGCTATCGGCGCCCCGCGTCTCGAGGTCTCTCAGAGCAACTGGAGCTGCCCGCCCTCGGGGACCGGCGGCTTGAACAGGTCGGTGCGGAGGCTCCGCCGGCTGGCGTTGAGGCCGAGCTTGCGGCACGCGATCTCGAAGCGGCGGCCGATCTGCCAGGCGTAGGGGCCGTCTCCCTTCATCCGCGTCCCCCAGGCGGAATCGTAGTCCTTGCCGCCGCGCATCGAGCGGATCAGCGACATCACGTGCTCGGCGCGGTCGGGATACTCCCGCTCGAGGAATTCCTTGAACACGTCCCGCACCTCGAGCGGCAGGCGAAGCAGCACGTAGCCTGCCTCGCGGGCGCCGGCGGCGTGGGCGGCGTCGAGGATGCGCTCGATCTCCGGCTCGTTCAGCGCCGGGATGATCGGGGCGACCATCACCGTCGTCGGAATGCCGGCCTCCGAGAGGAGGCGGATCGCCCCGAGCCGCCGCTCCGGCGTCGCGGCCCGCGGCTCCATGGCGCGGGCGAGCCGGCGGTCGCGGGTGGTCACCGACAGCGCCACCTTGGCAAGGTTCCGCTCGGCCATGCGGGCGAGGATGTCGATGTCGCGGAGCACCAGCGCCGACTTGGTGACGATGCCGACGGGATGGTTCGCCGCGTCGAGCACCTCGAGCACCTCGCGCATGATCCGGTAGCGCTTCTCGATCGGCTGATAGGGGTCGGTATTGGTGCCGATCGCGATCGTCCTCGGCTCGTAGCCGGGCTTCGCCAGCTCCTTCTCGAGCAGCTTCGCGGCGTTGGGCTTGGCGAACAGCCGCGTCTCGAAATCGAGCCCGGGAGAGAGGCCCATATAGGCGTGCGTCGGGCGCGCGAAGCAGTAGGCGCAGCCGTGCTCGCAGCCGCGATAGGGGTTGATCGAACGGTCGAACGAGATGTCCGGGGAATCGTTGGTGGTGATGATCTTCCGCGCCCGCTCCTCCTGCACGCTGGTCTTCAGGGGCGGCAGCTCGTCGATGCTGTTCCAGCCGTCGTCGAAGAGGACGCGGCTCAGCGGCTCGTAGCGGCCCGAGACGTTGGACTCGGCGCCGCGACCCCGCCGCCGCGCCGGATCGATCCCGACGCCGACGAAATCCTCGACCGCCCCGGTGGGGGCGACATGACTGGCGGAGAATCGGTGATGGGGTGTGGACATGAACTTATTCCTATCCCGACATCCGGAACATATCAAGAACATTGTTGCGGGCATCGGGTTCCGTCGATCCGGACGGGGTCGAACTGGCGCGCGCCCCGCGCTATCAAGCGCGCATGATCACGGTCATCATCGCCACACGGGACGACGCGGAGGACCTTGCCCGCGCGCTCGCGGCGCTCGCGCCGGCGGCCATGGACGGGGCGGTGCGCGACGTGATCGTGGTGGACGCCGGCTCCGGGGACGGAACGCTGGCGGTCGCCGACGCGGCCGGTTGCGGGGTGGTCGAGGGCGGCGGCGCCGCGGCGCTGATGGAAGCGGCGGGGAGGGCGCGGGGCGACTGGCTCCTGTTCGTCTCGCCCGCCACGGTCCTCGAGGCCGGATGGCAGGCGGAGGCGATGGGCTTCATCGAGCGGGCGGCGATGGCGGGCGCCGCCCGCGCCAGCGCGGCGACCTTCAGGCTCCGCCGGCCCGAGACGGGCGTCGGCGCGCGGCTCGTCGAAGCCGCCGCGGCCTGCCGCACGCTGCTCCTGTCGGCGCCCTCCGGCGAGCAGGGGCTGCTTCTGTCGCGGGACTTCTACAGGGCGCTCGGCGGCCATCGCGACCTTGCGGCGATGGCCGACGTCGACATCGCGCGCCGCATCGGGCGGCGGCGGCTCTCGCTGCTCCGCGCCCGCGGCATGGTGCGCCGGCGTGGGCCGAGATCCGCCCGTCGCGCGCTCCGGAACGCCGCCTGCGTGATGCTCCTGGTGCTCCGCCTGCCGCCGCGCCTCGTCGCCCGCCTCGCGGCATAGGAGGCGGCTTGCGCCGGACGTCCCGGCCGGTCCCGCACGCCGTCGGGGCGCCGGACGACGTGCCTGTTCGCGGCCCGTGCGGTCGCGCTAGCCCTCTCGCAGCTTGCCGCGGCGGAGGTGCTCGTCGAGCCGGGGCATGATCTCGACGAAGTTGCAGGGCCGGTGGCGGAGGTCGAACTGGTCCGCGAGGATCATGTCCCAGGCGTCGCGGCAGGCGCCGGGCGAGCCGGGCAGGCAGAACACGTAGGTGGTGCCGACGAGGCCCGCGACGGCCCGCGACTGGATGGTCGAGGTGCCGATCTTGCCGAAGCTGAGCATGTGGAAGACGATGCCGAAGCCCTCGATCCGCTTGTCGAACAGCGGCTCGACCGCCTCGGGCGTGACGTCGCGGCCGGTGAGGCCGGTGCCGCCCGTGGTGATCACCGCGTCGACGCCGGGGTCGGCGGCGAAGCCGGTGACGGCGGTGCGGATGCGGGACGCCTCGTCGGGCACGATGGCGCGCGCGGCGAGCACGTGGCCGGCGCCGGCGATCCGCTCGGCCAGCGTCGCTCCGGAGCGGTCGTCGTCGAGGCCGCGCGTGTCGGACACGGTGAGCACCGCGAAGCGGACGGGGACGAAGGCCGGTTCGCGGCGCGCGGCGTCGTTCATGATCCCTCCGTCCAGGTGACGGCGACCCACCATCCCGGTTGGGCGTCGCGGATGCGTTCGGCGGCGGCCGCGGCGTCCTCGATCGAGAGGAAGATGCCGAACACCGTCCCTCCCGACCCCGACATCCGGGCGAAGACGCAGTCGGGGTCGGCGGCGAGCGTCCGCACCGCCCGCTCGATCTCCGGCGCGAGGCCGCAGGCCGGCTCGAACAGGTCGTTCCGCGTCCGCCGCAGCCAGAACACCAGCTCCATCACCGACACCGGCCGCGCCGGCAGCGGCGGCAGCGGCATCCTGTCGGCGGCGCGCAGCCGGCGGAAGACCTCGGACGTCGGCACCGGCACGCCGGGATTGACGAGGACCACCGGCATCTCGGGGAGGGTCGCGAGCGGCGTGACGCGCTCGCCGATGCCCTCGATCCGCGCCGGCCGGGAGAGGACGCAGGCGGGGACGTCGGCGCCGAGGCTCGCGCCGAGCTCGGTCAGATGGCCGAGGGAGAGCCCGAGGCCCCAGATGCGGTTGAGGAGGCGAAGCGTCGCGGCGGCGTCGGCCGAGCCACCGCCGATGCCGGCGGCGAGCGGCAGGTGCTTGACGAGATCGAGCCGCACGCCGCCCTCGATCCGGTCCGGATAGGTGCGCATCAGCGCGTCTGCGACGGCATAGACGAGATTGCTGCCCGGCGGCGTCGTCTCGGCGAGGAGGTCGGCGAACGCGCCGTCTATGCCGAGCTCGATCGTGTCGTCCTCCCGCCGGTAGGCGGTCAGCACGTCCGCCAGCTCGGTGAACACGACCAGGCTGTCGAGCTCGTGATAGCCGTCGGCGCGGCGCGCCACGACGTGCAGGGCGAGATTGATCTTGGCCCGGGCGGATTCGACCTTGGCCGCGGCCGCGGCGATCGACGCAGTCAGCAGGTCAGCCGTCTCGTCCTGCGTCATTCCCCGCCAAGCCGCCTTCGAGCTTCTTGACGATCTTCTCCAGGTCCGCCGGCTCCGGGTCGAGATCGCGCGCGTGGTTCCACTGGAAGGTCGCCTCGAGCTTGCGCCCGACCTGCCAGTAGGCATCGCCGAGATGGTCGTTGATCACCGGATCCTCGGGGCGCAGCTCGGCGGCCCGCTCGAGCTGTTCCACGGCCTCGTCGAAGCGCCCCAGCCGGTAGTACGCCCATCCCAGGCTGTCGACGATGTACCCGTCGTTGGGGCGAGCGTCGACGGCCTTGCGGATCATGTCGAGCCCCTCGTCGAGCCGTGAGCCCATGTCGACCCACGAATAGCCGAGGTAGTTGAGCACCTGCGGCTGGTCGGGATTGAGGGTGAGGGCCTCGAGGAGGTCCTTCTCCGCCTGCGTCCAGTTCTTGCTGCGCTCGTTGGCGACGCCGCGGAAATAATAGAGCCGCCAGTGGCTGGAATTGGGCTCGACGATCGTGGCGATGCCGCGCGAATAGACCTCGGCCGCCTCCTTGAAGCGCTCGCGGCCGCGATAGATGTTGCCCAGCGCCGCGACGGCGTCGAGGTCCTCGGGATCGGCGTCGATGATCGCGGTCAGCCGCCTGACCGCCTCGTCGGTCCGGTCGACCGCATCGAGGCAGAGCCCGGCCTGGATCTCGGCATTGCGCTTGAGGATCGAATCGTCCGGAATCTGGTCGTAGACGCCGATCGCGTCCTCGCAGCGCTCGCTGCCGAACAAGAGGTCGCCGAGCGCCATCAGCGTCAGGTCGGCATCGGGCTTGAGGAAGCGCGAGAGGTGGAGGTAGGCCGCCGGCAGCTCGGCGCCCTGGTCGGTGCCGATCGCGGCGCCGAGGCCGTAGAGCACCTCGGCCGCGCCCTCGACCGCCGTCGAGGCCACCGGCAGCGGCGTCACCCCGGACTCGATCTGCGCCAGCAGCGCGCCGATGACCGGGTTGCCGGGCTGCTCCGCCATGAATGCGCGGAGGCCCGTGATCGCGTCCTCCCGCTCGCCGGCCCGGGCGAGGATGATGCCGTAGGCTTCGACCACGCGGAGCGCCGAGCCGTCCGCGTTGAACGCGTCGGTGATGAACTCGACCGCCTCGTCCTCGCGGCCGGCGCGGTCGGCGATCAGCGCCTGGTGGTAGTTCTGGAAGATCGGATACCAGCTCGGCCCGTTGAGCTGGTAGATGGTCTGCAGCGCTCCGTCGACGTCGCCCTCGGCATCCTGGCTCCAGGCGGCGAGGAGGCCGCCGGTGAGGATCGCGAGCGGCGCCGGCGCGGTCTGCTTGATCTCCTTCCGGGCGTCCTCGAACCGGCCCTCCTTGAAGGCCATGACGCTGCGCAGCAGCCGGGCGAGCGGGTTGAGGCCGTCGATGTCGACCAGCCGCTCGGAGAGCTCGGCCGCCGAATCGATCTCGCCATTGGCCATCCGCAGCACGATCACGCGCTCGAGCAGGATGGGGTTGTCGGGATCGCGGGCGAGCGCGGCGCTGAAATAGGTGGCCGCGGCCTGGAGGTCGCGGGCGACGTCGGCGCTCCGCCCCGCGAGGTAACTGCCGGCCAGCGACGCCGAATAGGGGACGTCGAGCATCGCCAGCCCCTTGGGCTCAGTGTCGGCCCGGGCGCCGGCGGCGAGCGTGGCGACGCTGGCAGCGGCCAGGAGCGAGGTGATGAGATGGCGAACGTTCATTGTGGCCCGATCGCGGTCAGTGAAGGGAGGATCGTCCTTGGCGCGACAAGATGGCGGTTTTGCGCCGAGGCCGCAAGCGCGCGGCACCCCGGTCCGGACCGGGAGGAATCGCACGCCTCCGGCGAGCCCGCACGCGTCAGTAGGCGCGGCTGATGCAGAAGTCGACCGCCTCGAGAAGGGCGGAGCGCCAGGCCGAATCGGGGAAGGGGGCGAGCGCGTCGCGGGCGACGACGCCGAAATGGCGGGCGCGGTTGATCGTGTCCTCGATCGCGCCGTGGCGGCGCATCAGCCCGATCGCACGCTCGAGGTCGCCCTCGCCGATCTGCCCCTCGACCAGGACGCGCGACCAGAAGGCGCGGTCCTCGTCGGAGCCGCGGCGATAGGCGAGCACCACGGGAAGCGTGACCTTGCCCTCGCGGAAATCGTCGCCGACGTGCTTGCCGAGATCCACCGACGAGCCGCCGTAGTCGAGCGCGTCGTCGATGAGCTGGAAGGCGAGGCCGAGGTTGGTGCCGTAGGAGCGGAACGCGGCGCGGTCGTCGCGGCCGCGGCCGGCGATGGTCGGCCCGACCTCGGCGGCGGCCGAGAACAGCGCGGCCGTCTTGGCGGCGATGACCGCGAGGTACTCGTCCTCCGTCGTCGCCATGTTCTTGGCGGCCGAGAGCTGCATCACCTCGCCCTCGGCGATCACCGCGGCAGCGTTGGAGAGGATGTCGAGCGCGTCGAGCGAGCCGACCTCGACCATCATCTTGAACGCCTGGCCGAGGAGGAAGTCGCCGACCAGCACGCTCGCCTGGTTGCCCCACACCATGCGGGCGGCGAGCTTGCCGCGGCGGAGGTCGCTCTCGTCGACCACGTCGTCGTGGAGCAGCGTCGCGGTGTGCATGAACTCGACGCTGCCGGCGAGCTTGACGTGGCCGTTGCCGCGATAGCCGCACATCGTCGCCGCGGCGATGGTCAGCATCGGGCGGAGCCGCTTGCCGCCGGAATCGATCAGGTGGCGCGCCACTTCCGGGATCATGCCGACGTCGGAGCCGCAGCGGTCGAGGATCAGCTCGTTGACGCGCTCCATCGCGTCGCGCGTCGCCTCGACCAGCGGCGCGATGCTCGCCGCCGCCTTCCGCTTGCCCTCGTCCAGTGAGACGACCACACCCACCCGGTGATGCTCCTGTCATTCCTGTCTGTCGCACCATATGGAGGGCTTTCGCCCGGGACAAGGGAGCGGCAGCGGCGGAATGCCGCGTGGGCGCCCACCGGGAACCGCCTCCCGGCGGGCGGGCGCAGGGCCCTTGCCGCCATTTTCCGGTTGCCGCGGGCGCCGCGACATCGATATCGGTAGGACCCGACCCGCGCGAGGACACGATGGACGAGATCCTGAGGACCAACGACGTCGTGCTGATCTCGTTCGTCGAGACCCTGCTCAAGGAGGCGGGGATCCGCTACTTCGTCGCCGACCAGAACATGAGCGTCATCGAGGGCTCGCTCGGCATCCTGCCGCGGCGGGTGCTGGTGCCGGCCGACGATGTCGAGCGCACCCGCCGCCTGCTCCGCGAGGCCGGCGTCGGCGACGAGCTCGAGAAGCCGAAGAAGAAGACCTGAGCGGCTTGCGCTGCCCGGCGCCGGACATGGCGTCGACTGCGGGAATTCCGTATAAATGGGCACGATCGTGCCACGCTTCGATCGGGCGAAGGATGCTGCCGACAGCGACAGGCATGGTTCGCCGCTCTCCCTCGGGACGCGTGGCGTAGCGGGCACCTCCGTTCCATCTCGGTACGACGGAGCAACGAAGGTGAGGACAGAGCGTATCGTGCTGCCGGCCGATCCGGAGGATCCCGACGTCTCGGTGGAGGCGATGGACCGGGCGCACCGGTCGCGGCTCATTCGGATCACGCGGACGGCGCTGGGGCTGTCGCAGGAGGATTTCGCCACGCGGTTCCATGTTCCCGTCGGAACGCTTCGCGACTGGGAGCAGGCGCGGGTGACGGCTCCGGATTTCGCGGTCGCCTATGTACGCGTGATCGCCCGGCACCCGGACATGGTGACCGAGGCGGTCGGATGATGCCCGCCGCGGGACGGCACGCGTGACCGGCGGGGAGTCCGCGGCCTCCCCCGGGCCCGAGGGCCATGCCGCGCGCCTCACCGTCGACGCCTTTCTCGGCGGCCGGGTCGAGGCCGTGCAGCCGGCGAGCGGCCATCACCGCGCCGGGCTCGAGGCGGTGCTGCTCGGCGCCGCCCTCGATTCGCGCATTTCCGGCACGGTGGTCGACCTCGGCGCCGGCGCGGGCGTCGCCGGCTTCTGCGCCGCCGCGCGCTGCCGGCGGGCGAAGGTGGTGCTGGTCGAGCGCGAGCCGGAGCTGGTCGACTGCGCCCGGGCCGCCCTTGCCCGGCCGGCCAACGCCGGGTTCGCCGACCGGGTCCGCGTCGTCACCGCCGACATCGGCGCACCCCAGGCCGAGCGCGAGCGGGCTGGCGCCGGCCGCGACCTCGCCGACCATGTGCTCCTCAACCCCCCGTTCTACGACCGCGGCACGCGCTCGCCGCAGAAGGCCCGGGCGGCGGCCCACGTGCTCGCCCCAGGCGGGCTCGACCCGTGGCTGCGCGCCGCCGCCTCGGTGCTCAAGTTCGGCGGCGACGCCACCATCGTGTTCCGCGCCGACGGTCTTGCCGATCTTCTCGCCGCAGCGGCGCGGCGCTTCGGCGGCGCCGAGATCATGCCGGTCCACCCCCGGCCCGAAGCGCCGGCCCACCGGGTCCTAGTGCGGGCCGTCAAGGGCAGCCGCGCCGCGCTGAGGCTGCTGCCGCCGCTGGTTCTTCACGGCGAGGCGGGCAACGCCTTCACCCCCGGCGTCGAGGCGATGCTGCGCGAGGGCCGGGCGCTTTCCTCCGTCAACCGAGCTTGGCATGGCGGGCGGGCGCGCCCATCTGACGATTAGGACAATCCGCGGAGAAGGATACGCCATGCGCCTCAACCCGTTTGCGAAGAAGGGCACCGTCATTCCCGTGGTGCCGGTCTCGGGCGGCATCGGCATGACGGCGCCGCTTCGAAGCGGCGTCTCGGCGTCCGGGCTCGAGCAGCAGCTGGTCCGGGCCTTCGGCATGAAGTCGGCGCCGGCGGTGGCGCTCCGCATCAATTCGCCCGGCGGGTCGGCGGTCCAGTCGCACCTCATCTTCCGCCGCATCCGCGGGCTCGCCGAGGAGAAGAAGAAGGACGTCATCGTCGGGGTCGAGGACGTG
>Ga0182738_1008440_pt1 | contig 10232 bp, 10 predicted proteins | sample eDN5th30CBELigMG_FD_128876 | JGI IMG/M metagenome (GOLD analysis project Ga0182738, IMG submission 128876) | Enriched Miracle-Growth compost microbial communities from Emeryville, California, USA - eDNA 5th pass 30_C BE-Lig MG (version 2)... ... | reverse complement strand
GGCGTGATCGAACCGCGCTGCCCGCACCGGGGAGCGAACCTCTTTTTCGGCCGCAACGAGCAAGGCGGCATACGATGCGCGTTCCACGGCTGGAAGTTCAGCGTCATGGGCGAATGCATCGAAATGCCCACCCTGGACCCCGCTTCCGTGCCGCGAATGTGCGAAAAGGCCCGCATCAAGGCCTACCCGGCACAGGAATGGGGCGGCTATATCTGGGCATACATGGGCGACGAAGATTTCCCGCCGCCGTTGCCGGACATGGAGTTCGCCCTGGTGCCTCCCAGCCATCGGTACGTGTCCAAGAAATACCAGGAATGCAATTGGGCCCAGGCGGCGGAAGGCGGCGTCGATACCGCGCATTTCTCGTTCCTGCACCAGCCGCTTGCCCATTCCGACGATCAGCTGGCCGAGCGGGCCGCGCGCGCCACGCGCGGATATTCCGCGCAAACCATGGGGCCCGACCATGTGCAATGGATGCGCGACGACGCGCGGCCGCGCTATGAAGTCAGGAAGCACGCAAGCGGGCTGGTGCTGGGCGCGTCCCGCCGGGCATCGGCCGGGCAAGCATACTGGCGCATTGCCCAGTACCTGATGCCGTCGCATGGCTACACGCCCAGCGCCACACCGGGCCAGACTTACCACGGCCAGACCTGGATTCCCATCGACGACGAGTCGTGCTGGGTCTACGTGTACTCCTGGAACCCGCTGCGGCCCCTGACGGAAGAAGAAGTCCAGGGCTATCGGGGCGGCGGGGCTGTCTACCCGGCCATGGACGGCCAATGGATGCCGCTGCGCAACCGGTCCAACGATTATCTGATAGACCGGCAGATGCAGAAGTCCGAGAACTTCACCGGCATCGTCGGCGTATCCGAACAGGACGCCGCGATCCAGGACAGCCAGGGCCGCATCGCGGACCGTACGCGCGAACTGCTGGGCCCTACCGATATCGGCGTGGTGCAGTTCCGCCGGCTGATGCTGGAATCCGCCAAGGGGCTGGCGACGGGCACCGCCCCGCCCGGCCTGGAGTCCGCGGACAGCTATCGCGTGCGGGCCGGCGGCATCGTGGCGGACGCATCGCTGGCGTTCGACGATGTCATGCGCGAGCGCTTCGGGCACCCGCTGGGCGAGTTCTAAGCCAGGCGAAACCGCGATGACAAGTTTCCTGCCGATGCGCGTCGGCAATATGCAGGGTATTGCCGACACCGTCGTGGCGATCACGCTGGAAGGGCTCGAAGGCGGCGAGCTGCCCGCCTACGAGCCCGGTGCGCACGTGGACATCCGGCTGCCCAATGGGCTGGTGCGCAGCTATTCGCTGACCGCTCCGTACGCCCGCGCCCGCCCTTACGCGATCGCCGTGCATCGCGACCGGGCCAGCCGGGGCGGGTCGGCCTGCATTCACGACGAGTTGCGCCCGGGCGACGTGGTGGACATTTCGCCGCCCCGCAATCTTTTCCCGTTGGCGCCGGGTACGCACACCAGTGTGCTGATTGCCGGCGGGATAGGCATCACGCCGTTGTACTGCATGGCCCAACACCTGACGGCCCGGGGGCGGCCATGGCAGCTGGCGTACGCCGCCCGCAACCGCGGCGCCGCGGCATATGCCGGCGCCTTGCAGGCCCTGGCGCGGCGGGCGTCGGCCAGGCTGACGCTGCATTTCGACGACGAGGCCGCCGGCCAGGTCCTGGACATCGGACACCTTGTGCAAGCCGCGCCGGCCGGCGCGCATTTCTATTGCTGCGGCCCACGCCCGATGCTGGAAGGTTACCTGGCGGCATGCGCGTCCTTGCCGGGCGAACGGGTGCACTACGAACGCTTCGGCGGGGAAACCGCCACGACTGCCGGCGACGAGTTCGATATCGAGCTGGCCCGGTCGGGCAAGACCTTGCGCGTCAAGCCAGGCCAGACGATTCTTGACGCCTTGCTGGATGCCGGCGTCGAGATCGAGTATTCCTGCATGCAGGGCATCTGCGGAAGCTGCGTAACGCCCGTGCTGGACGGTGAGCCCGACCATCGGGACGCGTTCCTCAGCTCCGGCGAACGGGCAGGCAACGATCGAATCTTGATCTGCTGCTCGCGCTCGCGCAGTGCGAAACTGGTGCTCGATTGTTAAACGCCCTTGCGCCGGCACCCTATCGCGTCGCCCCCTGGTCGGTGGCACCCGCGAACAATTGGGCCAGCATGGCGGAGTCCAGATAAGCCCGTACTTTGACGATACGGTTCTTATCGAATTGCACGACCCAGCAATAATGGTTGTCGAACCGCATGCCATTCTTGGCGGTGGCCATCGATTGCAGTTCAACCGTTGCCTGGGTAGCCGCGACCTGCAGATGCCGCACTCGCAACTGCACGCCGCCTGGCAGAAGCGGCGCCAGCCTGGCGAACGTACCCGCGATGAAATCCGCTTTGCTGCGGTAATGCCCGGCCAACGGATGCGTGCCCATCACAGTCCAATCGACGTCGTCGGCGACATGCTCGAAAAAGGCCTCGCTATCGCCACGCTCGAGCCGCTCAAAGAGCTGCCTTACATATTGCTCCGTTACCTCTACCACGGCACGTCCTCCTTTATCTGGCCGCTACTCGCTCAAAATGACGCATCAACGCCGCATCGAAGTGAACGGGGTTTTCGAGATTCGGCAGGTGGCCCGCGCCGGCGATCATCTCCAGTACCGCGCCCGGAATCCGGTGCGCCAATGCCGCCATTTCGTCCGGCAACACGCCGTCGTGGTCGCCGCAGATCAGCGTTACAGGTAGATCGATATCCGCCAACCCGGGGCGAAAATCAAAATCCTGCAAGGCGCGGGCGGTACCGACAAAGCCCTCGACCGGCGCTTCGCAGATCATCCGGTGAATGGCGCGAGCCTCTTGCGTTTCGCGAAACCCGGCACCGAACCACCGCGCGATCGTCGGGGATGCCAGTGACTTCATGCCTTGTTCGCGCGCCAGTTCGATACGCTCGTCCCAGGGCCGCGCAAAAGATTCGGGACTATCCGCACGCGCATCGCAAATAACGGCACTCAACAGGCGTTTCCGATAACGTGCCGCCAGGTCGAACGCGATCATCCCTCCCAGGGACAAACCGACGAAATGCGCGCGCCCGATACCCAGCGCATCGAGCAGCCCGATGGCGTCGTCGGCCAATTGCCGCATGCGATACGGTGCGGGGGAAACCACGCTACCCCCGTGTCCGCGCGCATCGTACGCGACGACGCGGTAGCCGGCTTGGGCCAGCAGCTCAACCTGCCGCCGCCACATGGAGTGCGTCGTCATGATGGAATGGCTGAACAGGACACAGGGCCCGGAGGCCGGGCCGCTATCCTCGACGGCAAATACCTCATCGGCCACTGTTACCGCATGGACATCGCCCATGGAAGAACCCGGTTCAGTCATTGGGCGAAAACTCCGTCGGAACAAGCGCGACCGTGGTTTGGCTGCCCAGCAGCGGGCCATCCGTCTCGCTGGCTGCTTTGGCGGCTTTCCATTCAGGATCGGCGCCGAATGCCTTCAATGCGGCGTCACGCGCCTCGACCGACGGGAAGCGCGTCACGTAGTAAAAGTCATTCGGGGCGCCCGGCTCAGTCCAGCAGTGAACGACTTCGATGCCCAGCCGCTTGAATATCGGCATGGTGTAAGCCGCAAAGCGCTCTCGCAAGGCCTCGGCCTTGCCTGGGTTGGCGGTGTACTTCTTCAGTTCATAGATCATCTGGATTCCTTTCTTGTAGAAAAAACCTTCCGGGCATTTACGCCTTTACGCCACGGGCCTCACATAGTGGGCAGGTACCCAGCCTAGGCACCGACAGCGACTGGCATGCCCGGCGTCGAACCCCACTCCGTCCACGACCCGTCGTAGACGCTTGCCGATTCGGCGCCCAATCGCGCCAGCGCGAGCCGGATGACGCACGCCGTCACGCCCGAGCCGCAAGTGCAGATGACCGGCCGGGTTGGATCCACCCCGGCCAGACCAAAAACTTCCTTCAGCCGCGAAGCGCCCAATAGCGTTCCATCGACGCTGTCGAGCAGTTTGGCGTAAGGCAGATTGCGGCTGCCGGGAATATGGCCGCTACGCAGCCCTGGCCGCGGTTCGGGCTCATCCCCCCGATACCGTCCCTGGCTGCGCGCGTCCACGATCTGCATGCCCTTCTGGCTGGCCGCGAGGACCTCGGCCCGCGTGCACGCATGCGCCCACGGCTCGTCCGCCGCGTAGCGGCGCGCCGGCAGTTCGACCTGGCCGCTTTCGACCTGACCGCCTGTGGCCAGCCATTTCGGCAGGCCGCCGTCTAGCACCGCCACGCGTTCATGGCCATAGGCCTTGAACAGCCACCACGCCCGCGGCGACGTATGCATGCCGCTGCGGTCGTACACCACCACGGCATCGTCCCTGCCGATTCCCAAGGCGCCGATCACGGCGCCGAAGTGCGATGCCGGCGCCAATGTGTGCGGCAAGCCGCTTGCGGGATCGGCGACAGCATCCAGGTCCAGGAACACGGCATCTGGAATATGAGCCTGGCCGTACGCGTCCCGCGCGGACGGCACGGAAGCCGCCATCGACCAGGAGGCATCGACGATGCGTAGCCCCGGCGCGCCCAACCTATCGGACAGCCAGCCGGCGTCGACGACGTCCGGTATCGGTTGCGCATTCATTGGTCAACCTGGATGCCGGTGCGTTGAACGAAGGAACGCCATTTCTCGGATTCACTTTCGACGAATGCCTTGAATTCCGCGGGGGTGCTGCCGCCCGGCTCCGCCCCAATGCTCATCATCTTTTCTCTCAGCGCCGGATCCTTCAGGGCGACCGCCAGGACCTGGTAGATCTTGTCGATGATGGCCGGTGGCGTACCTGCCGGCGCAAGCAGCGCGCTCCAGCCCTGCACGTCGAAACCCGGCACTCCCGATTCGGCGATCGTGGGAATCTCCGGCGATTGAGGAAAACGCTGCCCGTTCGTCAGTGCGATCGGGCGCAGCTTGCCGGACTTCATCCATGTCAGCGCATCCGAGTAGTTGGCGAAGGTGATCTGCACCTCTCCCGCGGCTGCGGCCATGACGGCCGGCGCACCGCCCCGGTAACTGACATGGGTAATCTTCGCCCCCGTCATGTATTTAAAAATTTCGCCGCTGAATCGCGTGAGCCCGCCCGCGTCCGAGAAAAAAATCTGGCCGGGCTGCTCTTTGGCCAGTGCGATCAGGTCTTGCACCGTATGCACCGGCAGAGAGGGGTTGGCCATCAACACCATCGGATTGGTGTTCAGCAATGTAATGGGCGCGAAGTCCTTGACTCCGTCATAGTTGACCTTGTAGATGTGCTGGTTCAGTGTTTGCGGCGCGGCCAGGCCCAGCAGCAGCGTGTAGCCATCCGGATCGGCGCGGGCCACGTACTCGGTGCCGAGGCTGCCACTGGCGCCGGTCTTGTTTTCCACGATGACGGATTGCCCCAATCCGTCCTGCAGCAGCGGACTGATCATGCGCGCGAGGATGTCGGCAATACCTCCGGGCGCGTACGGAACAATGATGCGTATTGGCTTGGTGGGCCAGTCGGCCGCCCGGGCGGTGGGAAGGCAGGCTACCGACAGCGCACAGGCGGCCGCTGCCGCAAGCCGGCAGATGATCTTGTTCATGACTCTCTCCTCCGGACCTGTTTCGATCCTGTTATGTCGTTGTATTGCCGGGCAGGCGCCCGGCTAGATTGGAAATACCAGGAGCGTATCGATCCTTCGCGAATCCACCACGGCCCGCCTTTCTTCGAAGCGAAGTCCGGCGTCGTCGCGACGAAGGACGTCCAGATATTTCCCGGTGGCAAAGAGCTCGGCCCGGCCATCGTACATAGTGCGGTACACGACAAAATTCGTACGCACGGTCACCGATCCATTGGCCTGCTTGAGAATGGTTGGCTGCCCATTGATATGGCAATACACATGGCTTTCGAAAATATTGGCGATCTTCAACGCCTTGACCCGGTCCAGCAGCATGCCCCGCCCTTCGCAGTAGACGATGCCGACCGGATAAAGAGCCGCTTCGTTTTCGCGCGTAGTGATTTGGTAAATGCCGTCTTCGACGAAGAAATCCGGCCAGTCGTCGACGCGCCCATCGTCGAGCGCGTCGGCATAGCGGGTAAGGAGTTCGGTCACATCGGCGTGCGACACTAGGCTGGGCGCGACGGTTTTTTCTGGTGCCGTGATCGTCATTGCGCGGCCTCCTCGAAACCCATGATCTCGCGGTACCCGTGCCAGAACCCGCGTACGGCGGCCTCGGTGGCTCGGGACGATTCGTTGGATTCGGCGACGCGCCCGCCCATTTCGATAAAGGCCGCGCGATCCGGACTGCCGTGCGTACCGCGCTGCACGAAGGAATTGATGCAGCCGTCTTCAAGCGCGACCAAGCCGGCAGCGCCTGTCAGGTTGGCCTGCATGATGCGCATTTTTTCCTGCTCGGGCGTGTCGTCCTCGTGCCCCAGGAATATCCAGAACAGCTCTGTCTTGTCGACGCCGCGTGGCACGAAGAAACGCACCGCCAGCGAGTTCAGCGTCAGCTGAATCACTAGCGTCGGAAAGACAGTCTGGATGCTATGGGTAATGTTGTCTTCATACGCGTTCCAGGCTTCCAGTAGCGCCGGCCCGGCCAGCTCGGAATCGTATTGCGCCGAATGGACTTTGGATTCCTGGTATTCGGCGGCCGGTGCCAACGTGGCGCGCTTGGAATAGCTGATGTGATGCCACTTCTTGTCCGACAAGATGATCCCGCCGTCCATGTCCAGGCGGTTCACGCGAAAGGTGGTGTAAAAGGTGTGCAGCAGCGTAGCGTGGTAAGAATCGCGCACGTTTTCCGCGTACAGCTTCCAATTGTTGTGAATGACCTGGCTGTGCTTGCCCAGCACCTTGAGCGGCTTGCTCATGTTGCGGGCCAGAAAGGCGGAGATCTTTTCGCCCAGGAATTGCTGCAGCGGCTCGGTCTGGTCGGAATGGGTGCCGAAGACGATGCCGCCGAAACGCTCGATGCGCAGCCGCTCTAGCCTGTGGCAACCGGGATCGAAGTCTTCCGGCATGCCGCCCTTGCCACGCACGCCATTGCGGAATGCCACGCTTTTCAGCTGCCCATCCAGGCCGTAGTTCCAGGCATGGTAGACACAGGTCAGCGACTGCTGGTTGTCGTGGTCCTTCAGGCAGACCAGCGCTCCCTTGTGCGCACACCGGTTGATCATGGCGTGCACGCGGCCATCATGATCGCGGGTCACGATGATGGGCGTATCGCCCACCCACGTCGTGCGGATATCCCCCTTGTTTGGAATCTCTGCCTCCAGGCACAGGTAGTGCCAGACCGGACCGCGGAAGATCTTCTGCTGCTCCATTGCATAGATGTCCGGATCCGAGAAAACCTGGAACGGGACGCGGGTTACGCCGCCCGGCGGCCAGGCCAGCGATGGGCGCGGCTCCACCGCGGGTTGAGGTGTATCCATGCCTAGTCTCCATGATTGAAATCGTGTGGACTGAATCGTAGAGAGACCACCGAAATTTCTCAATGGCATAATAGTTATATTCAATATCGCGATTTAAGATAAAGCTCGTGAATATCGATATACACCTGCTGCGAGTCTTCCTGGCCATCTACGAAACCCGCAGCGTGGGAAGGTCCGCGCAGCTGCTGAACATGAGCCAACCCGGCCTGAGCACGGCGCTACGGCGGCTGCGCGCCCTGCTGGAAGACCCCCTGTTTGTAAAAACGTATAACGGCATGGAGCCGACCAGCCGCGCGCGCGAACTCGTCGCGCCGATACGCGGCATCCTGCAGGCAGTCGACAACGAACTATTCGCCACGCCGCAGTTCGACCCGGCCACCTCGACACGTGAATTCCGGCTGGGCTTGACCGATATCGGCGAAGGCATCTACCTGCCGTTCGCCGTCCAGGCGCTGGAGCAAACCGCGCCGTCGATTTCCCTGCGATCCATGTATCTGCCACCGCGGGAAATGGAAGAAGCCATGGCCGCGGGCGATGTCGACATATGCTGTGGTTACTTCCCGGACATCACGAGCAACCAGTTCCTGCATCGGCGCCTGGGCTTGCATTCGTTCGCTTGCATCGTACGCGCCGGGCATCCCATGCGGAATCGCGTACTGACGATGGATCAGTACCTGAGCCTGAACCACGTCGAAGTAGAGGCGCCAGGGCGCAGCCTGGAGGTCTTCGAGAATTTTCTCCGGAAGAAGAAACTGCGACGCAAGGTAGTACTGCGGACCCCGCACTTCATGAGCATCCCTGTCATCGTAGGCAGTACAGATGTCGCGGCGACGGTGCCGCAAGCGCTTGCGGATTTCTTCGCTTCCATGAAAGAGCTGCGCCAGGTGGGGCTGCCGTTTCGCCCGCCCACGTTCCAGGTCAACATGTATTGGCATCGCAGCCAGACCAACGACCCTGGCAACCAGTGGTTGCGGGAAGTGATCATGGCGCAGCTGGAAACGCTGAGGGTGCGCGCCTATCACCGCAATGGCAGGGCGGCGTCCGGAAAATGACGCAGCGTATTGACGCGTCGAGCCACCCGAAGTTTATAATTTTCAGAAATATGCTTATTCCAAATACTTTGGATGCCGCCATGATTCTGCGTCAATTCTTCGATGCTGGCTCTTCGACCTACACCTACCTCGTCGCTTCAGGCACGGGCGGCGAAGCGCTGATCATCGACCCGGTGAAAGAGCATTGTGAAGCCTACGCCACGCTGCTGCGCGAACTGGACATACGCCTGCTGCACGCGGTGGATACGCATACGCATGCGGACCACATCACCGCGCTGGGCGCTCTGCGCGATTCCACGGCTTGCGCAACCGTGATGGGCGCGCATAGCAAGGCGGACTGCGTGTCGCGCCGCATCACCGAGGGCGAGGTACTGCGCGTAGGCGATATTGCCCTGCAGGCCATGTATACGCCCGGGCATACCGACGAATCGTTCAGCTTCGTGTTGAACCCCGGCCGGCCGCATTCCGTGTTCACCGGCGATGTGCTGCTCATACGCGGAACGGGCCGCACCGACTTCCAGGGCGGTGACCCACACCGCTCGTGGGATTCCATCGTCAATAAGCTCTTCCGCCTGCCGGACGACACGATCGTGTATCCCGCTCACGATTACCGCGGTTGCACCTCGTCGACGATAGGGGAAGAAAAACGCTTCAACCCACGGTTGGCGGGCAAGTCCCAGGCCGACTACGTCGCCATCATGAACGGACTAAACCTGCCGCCACCCAAAATGATGGGCATCGCGGTACCGGCCAACTTGGCATGCGGACATCAATGAAAGGGATGGCGGAACACCGGGAGCGCCTACGGCGATATTCGGCGCCGGTTTGAACGCAACGTGGGCACAGATGCCACGTGGGCCATTGATATTTTGGCGCGCCCGACAGGAATCGAACCTGTATCAAGAGCTTCGGAAACTCTCATTCTATCCATTGAACTACGGGCGCAAAGAGGCGACATTGTACCCATATTTTCAACGGATGCGGCAGTGCCGCATGCAAATCGGACCACCACCTTAGGCCTCGTCCTACAGGCCGTTATATAATCTAGCGTTTGCATGCAGGGTAAGCCTCTTTCTGGCCCATCCTTGCGCAGTAGTTATTCGTCTGTTGCCGCCGTCAGGCGCCCCGGTACCCGATTTGCAGGATTTGGTTATGAGCAACGAGCAGGAACACAACGAAGAACACGCCTCGCCCATCAAGACACCGAAACAGCTGATCATCACTGTCGTGCTGTCCTTCCTGGTGCCGGTCATCGTCATCATCATGCTGGTGAACATGGTTACGTCGGGCACCAAGGTAGGCGCCGGTTCCGACACACTGACCGAAGAAGCCGTGGCCCAGCGCATCGCCCCGGTGGCCGGCTTCGAGCTGGTCGATGCCAACGCGCCCAAGGTATTCAAGACCGGCGAACAAGTCTTCCAGGCCGTCTGTACGGCCTGCCATACCGCCGGCGTGGCGGGCGCGCCCAAGATCGGCGACAAGGCCGCCTGGGCGCCGTTCATCAAGACCGGCTTCGAGTCCATGCTCGACGTCGCGATCCACGGCAAGGGCGCCATGCCCGCCAAGGGCGGCAACCCCGCGCTGAGCGACTACGAAGTCGCGCGCGCCGTGGTGTACATGGCCAACCAATCCGGGGCATCGTTCGAAGAGCCGGCCGCTCCCGCCCAGGAAGGCGAAGGCGACAAGGCGGCGGATGCCAAGCAGGCCGCCGCTGCACCGGCACCGGCACCGGCCGC
>Ga0182738_1008439_pt1 | contig 10232 bp, 11 predicted proteins | sample eDN5th30CBELigMG_FD_128876 | JGI IMG/M metagenome (GOLD analysis project Ga0182738, IMG submission 128876) | Enriched Miracle-Growth compost microbial communities from Emeryville, California, USA - eDNA 5th pass 30_C BE-Lig MG (version 2)... ... | reverse complement strand
TGTAGTTCATCATGAGTTTAAGCATTAATTAGTAATGAGGAGTATTTTGGCCAAAATTAAACCCAAGTAACTCAAAGTAATGATTTTTTTCGGAAAGTAATTTTTCTTGATGCAATCAGTAGTGATTACTGAGAGTGGCAGGATTTTCATGAGAAAAGAATTGGTTTGATGAATATATTCATAATTGTCCAAATACAATTTTTTTCTAACTTTTGAAATTTATCAAGTGCTTTGCACGCAAAAGATTTTTATTGATAGGGAGAAATTTGTTTTGATTGAATGTTGTTGTTTAGAAAATCAGAGGAGGAAAAATTCTTCGTTCGTGGAGACTGAGTCTATCCAACAAAAATAAGTTATTCTCATTAGAGAAAAATCTTTCTCGACAGATGAACTTTGAAAGAGAATTTGAGGTTTTTTCGTTGTGAAATTCACATATTTTTTGCAATAGAACCAAATGAAGATTTGTTTAATGTCTGCATGTTTCAAAAGTCTGAAAAAGACTTTTTACTTACAAATCTCTTGTTTGGGAAAAATATTTTGATGTTTAATTTTTGTATTTTTGTGATGTTGAGAAAAATAAATAAAATTTGAATTGAACTTGAGAATTTGAAGATAATTATTTTTGTATTTTGATTGAATTTTTATTTTAATTTGAAAAAATTAATTATTTTTTTTGTTTTAAAATTATTGACGTTTTTTTTCAGAATTTAATTTTTGAAATCATCTATTTTAATTTGAAATGAATTTTATTTTTTGGAATTGTTTTAAGAGAAATAATGAATTCGAAACCCAATCATCACCATCTTCTTTTGTCTGCATAAAAGAAAATTCGGACTTTTCAAGTTTCTCTTTTCATTTCTCAATGAAATATATTTTGAATTCTTTTGTGACAACGATACCCAGACGTGTTTTTGAATTAGAGATAGAAAGCACATTAGCACATTATTCACAACAAGCCATACACTCTTCTTTGTTTAATGGAAAAAATATTTTTGATATTATGAAATTCAATTTGAAAATTTAAATTCAAACAACTTCAATTTCTCTTGGAATTTCTAATTTTCAAATCTCTTGGAAAAACCTCCATTTGAGTGTTGAAAGTCATTGACTCACCAAATCTATTTTACTGCCCTCTTTCGATAATATTTCCCAAATACTGAAAATTTGTCTGCAAATCAAGCCAATTTGAGCTGTTAAATTTATATTATTGATAATGCAATTAAAAAACTTTTCAAAACTATCATATTTTTACCAAAAAGCTCTTTCAACACGAAAGTTGAATGAAAACAAAGAAATCAGAGCTTCTTTTACTCAAAAGGATCGAAAATAGTCAGTTCCAAGTGGCCTCACATTCTTGTTTTTTGCCCCCAGATGGAATGCAAAATGAGCAAACAAAAATATAAAGAAAATTTTATAAGTTGGGACTCTAGATTGAGATTTATAAGGAAAAACTTTCAGATTATCTGAATAATTCGAGTTTTTAAGACAAGACAAATTTTCAAGAGATGATGGTCGTAGTCGTTTTGAAATTAGCATAAAAAAAGATTTGTATACAAAAATTTCTTTTTAGATCTTATAGGATATGCCGTTAGAAATTCTTTGTTTTCGATGATTTGATCTGATTCATTGATGACGTGTAAAGAACCATTTTCTTGAACACTCTATGTTGATCAGAAATTTCGTCGGGTCGGGGAGAGTTGAATTAACGAAATGAAATAACTCGGCTTTTCCTTGTTTTGAAGAATTCATGATTTCGACTGACTCGAATTTAAGATTTGAAGGTTTTATTATTAAACTGTTATCACAATTATCCTTATATTAATCTTGAATTAAAAACAAAAAAAGAGATTAAAGATATATATCCATAAAAATCCAGAATGCTTCGCCTTACCAGAAACTTGTTCAAGCAATCCTTGGTTCCCAACTACGGTTTTGCCAGCAGCCAAAAAGTTTTTCCTTTCTTCTTTTCCTCTTTTGCTTACCGCATTAGGTCCACAAAGTCACTCTCTTGCCCGGTGATGGTATTGGTCCTGAAATTTCCCAAGCCGTTATGGATATCTTTGCCGCTGCTAAAGTTCCCATCGAATACGAATTCCACAATTTCTCCCTCACCAACGTCCAACCCGGCGGTGATTTGATCTCTGCTGAAGCCCTCGACTCCATCAGAAAAAATAAGGTTGCCCTTAAAGGTATTCTTTGAGTTTTAGCCGCATATGAACCTCGTAGGTCCCTTCACCACCCCCATCGGTAAGGGTTACAGATCCGTCAACGTTACCCTCAGAAAGAAGTTGAACCTTTTCGCCAATGTCAGACCTGCTAAATCTCTTCCTGGTATCAAGTCTCTCTACCAAGACGTCGACGTCGTCACTTTGAGAGAAAACACTGAAGGTGAATACTCTGGTCTCGAACATATGGTCGTCCCCGGTGTCTGCGAAAATCTTAAAATTATCTCCCGTCAAGCTTGTGAGAATATTGCCACCTACGCTTTCGAATACGCCGTCGCCAACAGTAAGAACCTAGAGGTTGGGATTTCTAACTTTGAATAGACAGAAAGAAGGTCACTGTTTGCCATAAAGCCGGTGTCCAAAAGCTCGGTGATGGTCTCTTCATCAACGTCTGCAAGCAAGTCTCCCAAAAGTTCCCCCAAATCGAATATGCTGAAGAACAAGTCGATACCATGTGTATGAGACTCGCCAGAAACCCCCAAGACGTCGATGTCATGGTCATGCCCAACCTTTACGGTGATATCGTCTCCGATCTTTGCGCTGGTACGAGGGATTAATGGTTAATTCAAACTAAGTATTTTCTCCTAGGTCTTGTTGGTGGTCTCGGTTTGACTCCTTCCGGTAACATCGGTAAAGACGTCGCTGTCTACGAAGCCGTCCACGGTTCTGCTCCCGATATTGCTGGCAAGGGCTTGGCTAACCCCACTGCTCTCTTGCTCTCTGGTTTGATGGTAATTGGGATTGTGAAGCAGCTTTTTATTAATATGATAAATTAGATGTTGAACAGAATTGGATTGACTGCTCATGAAGAAAACATTAAACAAGCTCTTTTCAAAGTTTTCCAAGAAGGCAAGCACACTACTAGAGATGTTGGTGGACAAGGAAATATGAACGATTTCGTTAAAGCTATCATCAACAACCTTAACTAAGTGGCGAAAGAATAGATCTTTTCCTCGACTCGATAAACAAACCTTTTGATTTATGCAAGATTTATAGTCATTGTCTAATGCCTCTGCACATGCATGGTTTATTTCATATCCAATCCAAGAATTTGCAAAATGTTTTTTGTGTAAGTTTTGCTTCAAAAAAAATATTTTCATAAAGTAGATTCCAGAGAGGTATTATTATGATTCATGATTCATATCTTCTTTAGATAGCAAAAAAAAAAATATCCCATCTCATCTCATCTCATCTCACCTCACCTCATGGATAAAAATATATTGAAGTTTTTTTTCTTCATAATTTTGTTGACATCGTTTAATTTTTAATTTATGATCATTTCATTCATTCGTTCATTCTTTGAAAAAGAAGAAGAAAAAAATTATGCAGAGATCTCAAACTTTTATGGAATTAATCAAGATAAGACTTAAACTATAAAGATCTTTAAGTTAAAAAAGGTTCATTTTTTTAGGAAATAGTGAGAGGCTCATCAGTTTCTGTTTCACTCTTTTTACCAGCACCTTTTTTATTTCTTAGTCTGATATATTCGAATTGCTTGTTAAAGTCAATTTTATAGATGATCCAACCAAAACTGATCATAGCCACCCAAATTCCAATACCATTTCCGAACCACATTCCTGGGGATTGCCATTTAAGGAAGAATGAGAAGCACAAAGCTAGTGGCACACCAACGAAATACAAAGACAACAAGAAGAATTTTGTGCCCTTTTTCTCTTGACCAGCGCCCTTAATAATCCCTGCAAAGAGTGTTTGGTAGAAATCAGCAGGGAAAGTGAAGAAATACAAGAGTCCCATTTTTTCCATGACAGCGAGGACATCAGGATCTTGAGTGTAAAATTTGAAGAAATCGCTTCTCCAAATAGCAAAAACTCCAACCAACCCACACAATAAACCTGTGGACATAATGGTAGTAACCTTGATAATTTTAAGCACAGCTTGTTTGTTACGAGATCCCATTGCACTTCCAATGTAAGTGATAACAGGGAAGGAGATACCCAATGGGAGCACATAGAAAAGATCTCCGAAAGCGAGGAAAGCAGTCAAAGCAGCAGTTTGTGGGCCATCGAAATACATTGAAGCGAAGGATTGGATTCTATAAGCAAAGACTTCAACGTATCCCATACCTCCGACTTGAACCATAACTTTAGCCAAATGCCAGAGTTCTTTGAAGGAATCTTTGCAGAACCAGAACCAGGTTTCGCGGATTTGTTTAGGCTTGAAGATAAAGAAATAACCAAGCAATAAAATGACTCCGACACCTTGACTTGCACTGATAGCATAAATCATACCATTGACTCCCAAGTCTTTTTTGAGGAAAAGGAAATCAGCAAGGAACCAATAGCTCACAGCAATACCCAATTGGATGAAGACCAAGGGATTAAAGATTTTGTGAACATACAAGAAGTTTTTGAGAGTATCAAAGATAATTACTCCGATGATATACCCAGGACTCCACAAAAGATAGCTCCAGGCAACTTTGGCGAATTCAGGATTGACTCCCATTTTTGTAAAGACCCAAGGGCCAGCTAAAAGTATTCCATATGCAAAGACTCCAGCAATGAAATGAAGAATAAAAGCCCTGTGGAGATAAAGTCCGACAAGTCTGGGATTCTTGGCTCCCATAGCTTGGGAAGCAGCAGCGTTAAATCCGATATTTGAGTGGAAGATGAGGTAGAAACTGAAACAGTTCATAATGTTGAGAGCAAGAGATATCCCGTTATATAAATTGATGTCGTTTTTCAAGGAGATGTAATGCAAGGTGGTATTGTTGACGAATAAAGCACTGAAGAATTGGATCATGCAAGGAATAGCTCCCTTCGCGATACCTTTTGCGAGGGAAGAGGTGGAATAACGAGTATTATCATCTTGTTGTGAGCGCTTGGTCTCTTTAATTTGTGATTCGTTGTCATTTGTAAAAGAATCCTCTCCATTGATAAGGAGTTCTTCATTTAGAGCTTCAGCAGGGTTTGGTTGACCGAATGAGCCTTGTTTCATTTTTGTACTAGACAGATGTAATAAAAAATTATGTTTTTAATTTCGATATCTGCGAGGTCTGGTATGAGTAAATTCGTGAATAAACAATAGCTTTTCCAATAAAATTTTTATTTCTTAGTATCAATTCAACGTATTTTTTATTGGAGTTTTCGGATTTATTTTTAAAAATCTAGGACAAGAGAACTTCGTCCAACAAAAAGGGGATGTTCTGGGGTCAAAATGGGGTAGGAATTTTGGATTATTTCAAAAAGAAAGGGGACAATATTGGTGGGAAATTCATTTAGAAAAAGACAATTGAAGGAATCTTGAATCATTAATTTCAAGATCACAGAATAATTTTTAATTGTATCAATTTTCTATCAGTTTGTGAATTTTGATCAGAATATCTGTTGTGTGTTATTTTGCTTTTTTAAAATATGAATAATGATCGATTATCGTCTTCCTGAGAGTTAAATTGTCCAGATTTGGAAAGTTGAAGAAAGTGAGTTGATATTTCCAATTTTGTTTGAATTTAAATTTTATATTGAGGATACATCAATTATACAGGTATCTTGAGATTTTTTTGACACAATCCATATTGTTTTGATATATAACATAACATAAATAAATGAATAAATGTGGAATGTTTGATTCAAAAAAATGAAACAAATAACTAAAGTTGCTCTAAAAGCTATTGTCTTCCGATCTTTGTACTTCTGATCATACCAGACTTGATAGCTCTGGTTTCTCCAGTGTAAACATCGCCCTTTTCTCTGACGAACTTTCCTTGACTCTAAAGAAAAAGATAAGTTTCGAAATTTAAAGTTAAAAAGTTTACCTTAAGCTTATGTTGAGCCTTTTCGAATCTATTCTTGAACTTAACTCTGGAGTTCTTTTCATGGTTCTTTCCTCTCTTTCTGGTGAGACCTTTATTCTTCATGATCTTTCTATTGATTCCTCTCACATCATCTTCTTCCAAGAAGTGGCTTGGATTAGGTTCGAACTTGACAGCATTTTTATCCTGAATTTGGTTAGAGAATTTTTGAGATAAAGAAAAATACTTGTTTTTCTTTGGAGATATTGTCACGCTTCATTTGCTTGACCTTCTTTATCTTTCTGTAGAATTCATCTTCTTCATCGAGGCCTCCTTCGTCCTTATCATCATCTTCACCAAATCCTCCATACAAATCAGCATTCTCATCTCCAGAATCACTGATTTCATCATCAAAATCTTCTTCAACCTTCTTTTTATTTGGCTCTAAAGGAAATTTTTCAAAAGGAAATTTTATCTCTCTTTACTAATAAGTTCATCTCTGCTTCTTTTAGCCAAAAGTTCTTTGGGTGCTTGCTTTTCAACCTTTTTAGCAGCAACGGGCTTTGCTTGAACCTTAGGTTCTTCAGCAAACATATTTGGTTTCGCCTTGCCATTAGGTTTTTCTTTGGTTGGTTTTATGCTCTTTTCAACAATAACTGGCTTTTGAACAACTGGTCCAGCCTTTTCGGTGGTTTTATTGTCTAAAGAGAATTTAGAAGAACTGATCGGGAAGAGGGGAGTACTTTGGATATCCTTTAGGAGTTGGTTGATCTCAGGTTGTAATTTTTTGTCAAGAGGCTTAAGTCTTCCAAGCATAGTTCTGACAGAAATCAACTTTTTGATGACTGGATGATCCTTGACAGACTTTCCTTGGATATTCAAGAGAATGTAGAAAGAAAGACTCATGCAATAAGACATCAATAAATTGAATTTAAGCTCAATATATTTTTGGCCCTGGAAAAGTTGTTTATTTCACAGGAAAAACATGATCACTACCTCTCTATTCTCACCTTTTCTATTCTTGAAATATGAAACCAATGGCAAAAATCTCTGTTTAACTTCCTTCAAGCTTGTCTAAGAAAATGAGATTGATAAGAGCTCAAAACTTTGCCAATTTCATACCTTGAGTTCTTTGATGATGTTCAATAATTCAGGGGATTCTTTTTTGAGGAAAGCAAGCTTTTCACTGTCGGCTAAATTTTCCTATGATCAAAATAAGTCGAATAATTCAAACAAAAAGAGCTCACAAGAGATCTGAGTCTGGCTTTAAGTGAATCTCCAGTAATGTCTTCTTCCTTATCTTCATCAGCAAGATCTTGTTCTTGTTGTTCTCCAGCAGCATCTAGAAGTTTTAGTCAATCTCTCGAGAGAAATCCTAACTTACCTCCGAAAACGTCGAAGAAATGAGATTGATCAAGCTTTTCATTTTGAAGCTTTTCAATGAGTCTAGCTTCCTCTTCTTCTGCTTCATCATCACTCTAGAATATCCAGTATTATTCTAAATTCCAAGATGTGAGTAATTTACAGCTTCTTCGTCTCCTTCTTGGTAGAATCTTTTCTTTTGAGAACCCCAAGCGGTGATTTTTTGTCCGTCTTTCTCACCATCTTCGTCATCATCAAGATCATTATCATCATAATCTCCAGCTCCTTGGCCATCTAATTCGTTGTCATCGTCGTCATCGAAGTCGTCTTCTTCGTCACTTTCAACTTGGAATTTCTTATTCTTCAAGTTGGGAAGATCTTCATATTGGTCGCTGTCAGAAGAGCTCATTTTAAAGATGTATTCTGTGTACTGAGATATCTATCTGTCTTTAAATTTTATTGTCAAGTCAGCCAGATGTTTTGGATTTGGGGATAAAAATTAAAGTCCAGAAATGAAAAAAACATGGTAAATTCTCGTTTTAAAATATTCCGGTTTAGATGTTTGACTCCATTTTTTTAAAGATAATTCTCTTGTTGATGAAGAACCATTATTGTTGCAAGCAAACAAATATTCTGTCTGAATTTTATCCTACCTAGAAAAATAATTTTTCACGAGTCGTTCCTTTTCAAAGGAATAAGGAATTGGCTTGTTTTGCTATAAAAAATTATTTCTACAAGATCTTGAATTTCTTTATTTTTGAGGACGGAAAACAAATCTAACTTTTTTTATATAAAAATATTTTTTTTAAAGCTTCCTTAATTCTTTTCAAAAGAGTTGGAAGAATAAAACTGTTCAGAAGATGATTTCTCGTTGATCGAAAAATTTCTAAGAGCGTAAAAAGAATATATTCAGTGTATTTGGCAATGGTTTTCGAGAAGTTAAGAGCAAGATTATAACAATTTTTTGCGATTAAACGAGACAATAAAATCTTAATTTCATGACTTACAGTATCAAACCCTGAACTTTGAAATTTTATTGCTTACAAAACAAAAAAATTACACAAATTAACCTACGCGCACAATGAATCCCAGGTTCTCTATGGGTAACTTTTTCCAAATTTTTTCACTTGTCTCATTCAAATTTAGTTAAGCCAGGCTTCAATCGGTTCGCCCAAGGTGACATTTGATCAGCAAATGACAATGAGAAACTAAAATCTTTTAGGTAGAAATTTTGATGATGCGTCGGTTGACGAGGGCTCTCCAGATCAAGGTGAAGAAGTATTTCTAATGAAAAAGATGGAAAGCTTTAAATGTTTCAAAGGAAAAGAAGGAGATGGAAGGCTCACCAAAGAATAATTCCGAAATTTTGAATCAAGATGATTTGATTAATGAAGCCCCTTCGATGAGAGCTTCAATGATAGAGAAGAGTGAAGATGTCGGAAACGCTTATAAGGCTGATAAGATAGCAAAGAAATCGGGTATAATAAGAGGATATTTTCGGTATCTAATCAAGCAAAATGCAGAAACAGTGAAAGAAACACAAAAGGAAGAAGAACCTATAGTGCTTGATAAACCAAAAGATCCAAAGATTAAGGTTGAGATGGTGGGATCTGAGACTCTGAACTCTGAGGATATAAGCTTTGATAAATGGATTGAGCTTCAGGAATATCTGAAAAACAATCTAGCTAATGCTAGATTAGGTACTAGAGAATAGGGAAATTGTGAATAATAAATAACAACAATAGAGGCGAAAGTGAAGGACGATTTGATGAAAAAGCTAGAGAAAAAAATCAAGAAAAGTGCCGCAAGCAGACTTCAAATTCGAGAAAAAAATAAGAAAATTGGTGATTTGAAATTAGGAGTAAACGATTTTTCTGAGGCAATTCTTTCTTAACATTTTTCAAAAAGAAACTGGTATTCAAATTGATCCAAAGTCCTAAAGAATGTTTGGGACACACTTTACCTTCTGTTGAAAATCTCCTCAACTTGGTCTATGACAACCCAAAGATTATCGCCATTCTCGCAAAGAACAGGGAAAACCTCAAGGGTCTAGAAGAAACCTTGGCTCTTTCATTTTACGAAGATAATCTTGCCGAAGATGATAGTGATAATGAGGTTTTCAAGCTCTTTTCTGAGTTGCTTCAGGTACGAGAATTGAATTTGAGAAATAAATAATTTATTTCGGACAGTCTGAATTGAGTCATGAAGATGTGAACAAAAAAGATAGCACTGTGAATAAAATCTGGTCTACCCAACAAGATGGCTTCTTCTTGAAATTGTGGTCAGCGTATTTGAACAAAACTGAATGCAAAGAATATGTAAAAACTGTTCTTCGTAACCCTGCTCTTTCATTTATTCGTGAAAAACCCAAAATGAAATTTGACGTGAGAGAGTAATCAATACTGATGAGATATTATTTGTCCTCATTCTTTACAGTGTGAAAGAAGAATTAGAGAAAAGAAGACTTAAGCAAAGAAGTGCTGAAGCCAAATTGAATAAACAACTCATCAAAGATGATAAATTGGCCAAATCTATTCAACAGCCAGACCCCAACTCTGTTCCTAAACAAGCTCAAGATGGTTCACCAACTTTGCCGAAAGAAGAACCAGAAAGAATAGGTAAGATTTTGATGAGAGCATGATTGGTTAATAATGAAATGAAGCTGTTCCTAAGCTTAAATTGAGACATCCAACTGTACTTGAGAGTAAATTCAAGAGTTTTGAGAATAAGAATTTATTTTGATAGAACAAACATCTGTTGAAGAAGCTAAAGATGGAGGAAAATCCTTTGAACTTGTTGAAGATTCTTACAAGTCAGCATTGGATCAGATTGAAGATAAAGAAGTGGTTTACACGATGCTGAAAAGATTTAGAGTTTTAAAGAGACATTTGAATATT
>Ga0182738_1008438_pt1 | contig 10234 bp, 1 predicted proteins | sample eDN5th30CBELigMG_FD_128876 | JGI IMG/M metagenome (GOLD analysis project Ga0182738, IMG submission 128876) | Enriched Miracle-Growth compost microbial communities from Emeryville, California, USA - eDNA 5th pass 30_C BE-Lig MG (version 2)... ... | reverse complement strand
TTAATGAGAATCAAAGTCGTAAATTGGTTTTGAAATGGACAGATTCTGTGAAGATCCTCAAGTTAGATTTGGCACAAGGGGTTTGTCTTTCAACAGGAATCTATCAAATGTGGACTTGGAATGGAAAAGAGCTTGAAGATGAAAAGTCACTTTCTTCACAAACAAATGCAGCTAGTAATTTAGTAATCAAAGTGGAGTCTTTAAAGTATGCTAATCTGAGGATTGATTTAAAAGATCAGAAATTTGAGAGTCTTATTCCAATATATCCTTGCTATACAATTCAAGAGCTTAAATTAAAATTTGAAAGAGAGATCAAGATCAGCTCCCACAATCAAATATGGACGATTGATGAATTGAACCAAGACCTGAAGAACGATTCCAAATTGACTGATTACATTCTCAGTCCTACTGATTCAAAAATTACAGTCTCTATCAAGGATCGTTCAAATGTTACTGCTACAACTCCAAAGACAAAATCTAAAGAGAAGAAAGTCTTTAAATTTGAATATGAAGGAAGATCAATGAGCAAGCAGTTTAGTATCGATGAAGATGTAAGCGCTGTTCGAGAAGCTATGATAAAGTCTTTTAAACTTCCAGAAGGTACACGAGTGATTCTGAAGTATCAGGAAGAAGCCATGAGTCTGGAGAGATGCTTAAGTGACTACATGTCTGGACCAGGAATCCCAATAAAATTAGAGGTTCTCATCAATGAAAAGGATTTAGATAGAGTTGTGATCACATATGAAGGAAAGGAGCAAGAATTCGTAGTGAAGAAAGGACTATCAATTCAGAAAATTCGAGATATAGCATGCCTTGAGTTTAACATTCGAGACTCCTACCTTTATTCATTATTTTTGGATGATGGAGTACTATTACCGTCAAAAATGCTTCAAGATATTCCAGATTTTGGAGAAGAGTCTGTTTTAGTATTATGTTGTAGAGTGAATGTTTCTTGGTCAATCCCAAGCTCTGACAAAGAATCTATAAAAGAGGTGTATCATACTATTTTTGATCCAACTTTGAAAATAGAAGAATTGAAGAAACAAATATTGATTCAAAATAAGATGAAAGAAACACATTTTTATCTTGTGATTGGAAACATGAGATTAGAAGAGTCTTATCCTTTGAATTCGTATATCTTTAATGAAGAGCCAGTTCTGATTTCTATTGTTGAAAAAGAAAAGGAACAAATCAAGACAAATATACTTTTCAAGAAGGTCATGGAGAACAAAGAATATGAAATATCTGTTTTAAAGAACACTGATTTCTCGAGTTTGAGAGAAATTGTCAGCAAAGAATTCAGTATAAATAATTCAAATCAAGTCTGGAAATGTCAAGATCATCATATTCTGAATCAATCAGAGCTGGAAATGTTTTTGGCGCACTATGAAGGAAAAGAAGAAAAATTAGTCATTGACGTTTTTGGGTGTCCAATTCCTTTTACTCAAAAAGTTTACGTGGTCATCCACTATCCGCTTGATGGTCCTGTATCATCAAGTGGACTCCTTGATTTGGCAAAAACCGTTGGGAAGCTCAAGCAAGAAATCGCAAATGAGGGAGGCTGGCCTAAAAATTACAGGCAAATTTGGAAAATTGATTCGAAGGAACTAAAAGATGAATTTCCGCTTGCAGTTCAATACAAACCAAGCGAAAACAAAGAATTGAATATTTACATTGAAGATGATAAAAAAGAGTTGAGTCTCTTGGTTGAAGGCAAGTCTGAAAGTCTTACGCTGGATCTGTATGTGAATATTTTGCAATTGAAAGAGACTTTGTTCAAAGAAAATAAAGTCGGAATACATTTTGAAAAACAAATCTGGTCATTGGAAAAAAATGATGTTTTTCAAACTCTCCAAGATACTCAAACTTTACATTACTATTTTGGAAACAACAGTCAGAAAGGGGAAATTGTGATTCAAGAGAAAAGCTCTAGTGTGAAGATCATGGTTAATAATGATTTGGAAATTCCAATTGAGTCATTAATTAATGTTGAGAGCGATACAAAGTTGTTAATAAGAGATTTGAAGCAAAAGCTAAAAACGAAATTCATTATTGATCCAAGTAAGCAATGCTGGCTGATCGATAATATTGAATTAAAGGATAATGTGAGGTTAAAAGATGAGATTTCAAGAAACCGAAGTACCCTGATACGAATTGAAATTTCGAAGCTCATGGAGTTTACTCTGATTGAAGAAGAAAAGAAATATACTTTAGAGTCACATCTTCATATGAAGGTGAGTGATTTTAAGGAGAGGTTCAGCGAAAAGTATCAGGAGATAGATACTGAGAAGTTTTCATTTGAAGTTGATGGCAGAAAGTTAGAAGACGAAAAAAGATTAGGAGATTATTTTGAGTCGTCCGCTTTGCAAAGCACAGCAAATATTCAAATGAAAATCCTTTCAATTTTTAGGATTCATTTCCTCAATAAAAAAGAAGAAATTTATTTTTATGGCCAAATCATAGTGAATATGCTGATGAAAGAAGTTCGACAGAAATTCTCTTTGAAGAATCACGAGTTTCTTCTCAAAGATGGAGATAAAGAGATTAAGGAGAGTGATGGAAAGGAATCTTTGCAAAAAGGTGGAGTTAAAACGTTAATTTGTGTCAAATACAAAGAGTTGAGAATTGTTTATCAAGACTTGAACAAAAGTAGTGAACAAGATTTAACAATGGATGCATCTACTTCATTGAGTAGTATTTTATCCGAAGCGGCGAAAAAGCTTGGTGTTTCAGTTGAAGAATGCTCTGCTAATTATAAGGGCTCGCCAACTGAAGAAGAGTTTTTGGATAATCTAGACCCAGGAGCAGTGAAAATCGAAGTGACAATTAGTACAGTTAAAGAGCTCAGAGTACGAAAGCTTCAACAAGTTTACATTCTAAACTATTTGCCTTCAGACACTGTCGAAGCAATCAAAAGTCGATTAATTCCAATTGGTTTTACTGATGTGAAAAAGTTTTCACTTCGAAATGGAGATAATTTATTGGAAGATGATCAAATTCTGAGTTCTTATGGAATGAAGTATGGACGATTTTTTATTGATGCGATCCCAAATAAAAGAGTATCTGTGACAGTCAAAGGTGAAGAATACTCTGAGCTTTGTGGAGGAAAAATAAAATCTGTTGGCCAACTTAAACAGCAGATTAGTATTTCTCATAAAATTGACATTGAGAAACAGCTTCTTCTCCTGGTAAATAACGAGAAATGGGAACGTATTTTAAGCCAGGATGATGAGCGTTTAATGGAAATCGAAACTGGTAATCCAGAGGAAATATCAATAGTTTGTAAAGCAATCAAAAAGTTCTCAATAAGGATAGGCTCTCATGAGAAAATAGAGTCTTTTGAAGGATTGAATGGTGGTATTTTAGAAGAGCAAAAGAACCTTTTCGAACTCATTTATAAAATCCCAATTGAGCAGCAAGTTTGGGTGACAAGAAAAAACAAGAATGTTAAACTAATTGAAGAAGATGAATTCGCAGAAAATTTTGCAGAAGGCCATTATACGAATGCGAATCCTCTCCAGATATTTAGGACAATTAGTTTATCAGTTTGCTTAAATGATGAGTCGCACATATTTTTAAAATTGCCAACTCATAAAACTGTGAAGATGCAAAAAGATGAAATTGATAAACGTCTTGCAATTTTACCTCAGAATCAAAAATTATTTTATGGTGATACTGAGCTTGATGATGAGTGCATGTTGGATGATTATTTCAATCTGAAAGAAAATGCCAATTCACATTATGCATTGGACTTGATAGTTCAAGAGGATTTGGAATATTATGGGTTTACAGAGAGAAACGAAATCACGAATGATATTTTTCAGAAATTTTTCATTGAATCTGATGAAGATCTTGACCATGTCATCGAAGAAATTCATTTCAATAAGAAAGACGATGGCTTAGTTTTCCGAAATAAACTTTTGGGATTGTTTTTCAGTACCCTTAAAAAGCATTCACTCTGGGAAAGTCTGATTCGTAAAATTAAAGAAAGAACGTACACTCTTCGAGGAATCAATCTCTGGCAGAAGCACGAGAGAAGTGGAACTCAAAAATCTCACTTTAACACTCAATTTCTCCTTTATTATTTCTTGAATAGTGGCACACCAGAATTAAACATTGAAATCCTCCAAATTATGAAGATTCATTTCCCAGTGCCTTTGACGATAGACACCTGGTCAAATCGCTTTTCGGTTGAAGGGACAAAGATATTGAATGAGCTTTTCTGGGTCATGCAAAAGGGTTTTGTGATTACCTCTTTTGGGTACGGTGGAGCTGAAAACAAGGCTTGTGGTAAGAGTGAGCTCAACAATAGAGTATTGCATTCTAATTTTGTACAAAGTCCAGAACGAAGCCAGATTTGTAAGGGCTGTCCAGAAATCGCTTTTGATCTTTACAAAAATAATAAATTCCCAATAAACTTGATTGATATTCCAAGCGGAACAAATCAAGAGATTAAAAATAAAATTATTGAAGCCTCAAATATGCTGATTATTCATTCACTTGCAGATGAGGAAACCACAAGACGTTATATTCAATCATTTAATTGTCCAATTATTATCATCTATAGAGATTGTCATAATGCCTTCTCGAATGTATCATCTTTCCGACAAAGCTTGGCAAAATCTTATACAGAAGCTCTAAACACAGGTGTTTTTGAAACAAAGATAATTCAGAAGCCAAACTATTCAGAGTCAAATGAATTAAGTGAGTTGTCGGAAAAAATGAATGAATATATTCTTCATACATTCCAGACACTCAAAGATGACAAGGAACTTTGGAAATTCTTTAGATTTTACAAAGACCATAATCAATCTGTTCATTCTATTTTTGATGGAATTCATAAAAATAGTAGTCAGATTGTCAAGGCGATTTCAGTCTTTAACCAGCTTAAAATGATTGAAAGATCAAATAAGCCAAGGAATGAAAAAGATTCCGAAATAGATAAATTAATGAATGATTTTAAGCAAAACTCACTAACATCAGAAATGACTCACATTCTTGAGACTCTCAGTGCTTCAGAATCAATATCAGAGAGAAAATATGCAGAGAAACCTCGTCTCGTTTTAGCGAAGCTTCAGGAGTATTTACGAATGATGAAGAGCCAGCAGACGATAGATTTCTATAAATTATATGAACACAAATCAAGAGTCAATGAGAGTACACCTGAGACTGAGGAAAAGATATTGGAAGAGTTTTCCAAATATTGGGAAGTCACAAGCAAGCAAAATAGAAATTTTAAAGAAATGAACGGCGTTTACTCTGGAAAAATTGAAACCAAGAGGTTTATAGAAAGTTGCATTGAGATATTTGAACAGACAATGATCCCAAATATTTTTTCTATTGAGCTGTTTTGGAGAGAGCTGATTTACTTCAACAGCTTGAGACCAACGCATCAAATCACAATGAGGGAAAACAAACATAATCAACTGCCAATTAGTTTAGATGACTTCCTTGTGAGTCTAAAGAAAGAAGACATTCTTAATTCCTCGCCATTTGAAATTGTTGATGGAGATTTATTGTACATGGCAAAAGAGTTTTACAAGACAGTTTTTAAGGGCATGAGTGATCACGTTGTGGTAATTTCAGTGCTTGGTCCACAGAGTTCTGGAAAGTCAACACTGTTAAATTTCCTGTTTGGTTGCAATTTTGTAACAAGTTCAGGAAGATGTACAAAAGGAATTTATGGAACATACTTTAAAGTTTCAAATTTCAATTCTTGTGATGGAATTTTGGTACTTGATACTGAAGGTTTGTTTGGACTTCTGAACGAGAAGGAGAAGGAAACAAGAGATAAATTTGATAAAAAGTTGGTGTTATTCTGCTTGGCAATGTCTGACTTTGTCTTTATCAATTTCAAAGGAGACATCGACATTACACTGACAAATGTCCTTGAAGTATGCCAAAACTCATTGCAAAGATTACAGCAAGGCAACGTGCAAACCCCTGATTTTTTTTTAGTTCTGAACCAAAATACCCAGACAAATCTTGACACTCAATTGCAAGACATTGACAAAATGGCAGAGCGAGGATTTTCTCGTGCGAATGTGGAAGTCCTTCCCTTAGCTTTTGAAACTTTGACAAACAAGAGCGCAGCTGTTGCAAAGTTTATGGAGCCTGTCATGAAAAAAACACCAAAGGAAGACTTTTCTGATAAATGTTCAATGTTGGCTTCAAGACTTTTTAGGAAAATTCAGCAGAGTATTGACAGCAGAAAGCAAAGAACACTTGAAAATATTATTGATCGAATGGAGCAACTTTGGGAGTTACTTGATAAATTCCCTGATTTGTTAAAACACGATACACTGATGGATAAAAATAAAGAGAATGAGATTAAAGATTGGATTGAGAACGAAGTTGATATGAAATTCGCAGAGACACTTGCCAAATTTGCTCAGGAATTAAAGGGAGATTCTCGCTTAAAATTGAGCTGGGAAAAAGATTTTAACGAGAAGTCTGATGAGGAATCAAGTGCAGTGATTGATCTATTTAATCAAACATTCCAAAAAGACACTCAAGAATATTTATTTAGAGAGCTAGAAAGTGTCTTATTTGCTCATCTTAAAAGGATTAAAATTGAAAAACTTGGGGAATTAACAGTGCAATCACATCAGGAAAAGATTAAGAATTATGATGCACAGGGAAGTGAAAAAATTCGTGAAGCAGCTTATAAAGTAAAAAATACGCCAAATATTACTGAGGAAGAGATTGACGAAATTTTTGAAGAAAAGTGGGCAGAAATTGTGAGCCGTGTCGAAAGCGACGTGAGAAAAGAAGAACAGTCAGAAAGATTATTTTATACAGTTTATGAAAGCTACAAAGCAAACATTAATAAATCGGCTGGAGCTTTGAAAAAACTCAACTTCCCTCCTGACCGTCATTCGACATTACAAGAGTGTCTGAATGGATTTCAGAATATTTATGATGAATACATGAAAGGAAAATCTTTTGAATATACTAATCAGCCACCTGCTTTAGTTTTCAGAGGTGGAAAAACAAATGTTTCTGGGGTATACTTTAACTTGAAGGAATATTTTATGGAAGAGGAAGTTGAAGAAAATTTCGGTATTCCTCGAAATAAACTTTATGACATCTTTGATTTTGATAAAATTCGACAAGAAATATCAAAAGATCCTAAATCAGTTAAAGGAGAAGATTATATCGTGAATACTATGATGAGTCAGCTCCAGAAAGAGTTGAGTGATTGTGGGATTTGTATTCCTGAAGCAATATTGAAGAGAAATTTCAAAACCCATGTGAAATTCTGGGGATGGAAGCATTCAAAGATCAACAACAATCAAAAGTCCCAAGAATTTAAAGAGGCTGACTGCATGATAATTGATAATAAGTTGCCTGGAGGATCGATAAAGTTTCTTGATGTTTCAAAACTTTCAAAAGCAAAGGAAGATAAGGGAAAAGGGCTTATTACTCTGAAATGCTTTAATAGAAAAGTGTTCAAAGATATTATTAAATGGGAGACCATAAGTAAGGATTTTCAATCGAGGATTGATGTTCTTTATAAAACTTCACAAGCAGATGAGTTTTTTGCCAAAGTTGTTGAGGATTTATCCAAAATCCATCTTTCTTTGGGGCAAGTAGATCTTCTCTTTAATTTGCTTGATAACAATGAACCAAATGATCTCAAAAATAAGCTTAACAGGTTAATATCCTCCGAGAGACCTTCGAATGATTACCAGAATTCTTCCTCAGAATTTCTTCAGAAGATAACATTCAATTATCTCAAAAAGGACATTATCGAAAATACTTTGCAAAAAATTACAAAGATTGATGATAATCAATTTGTAATCATCCACAAATTTAAAGGCAAAAAGAAAGTTGTGAAGGAAGCTCACAAAAACATCGAATGGCTCGATGATTATGCCAAAGAAAACAATAACAAAATTTTGGCAAATACCCTTGAAAATAAGACCTTACTTCCTTTTGTTTTAAAAGAGTTTAAATTTGGAAGCCTATTAGAGAAGATCTTGGAAATCTGTATGCGAAATATTGAGAAAAGTGGCCATTGGAACTCGCGCTTACTTTATCGAGATATTGTCAGGGAAGTCAATAACTGCATTGGAGCTGCAAATAATGATCTCCAACAAATTGCATACCAGCTCGATTACGCACTTGTCAGCAATATTCATGCCGAAATTGTGTTTTATATATGGAAATTCTTTGAGAAAACGCATTGGGAAAAAATTTCAGGACCACTGGAAGAAATGAAGAAAAGAAAGGAACAGCAGAAAATTTTCTTCAAATCCATTGCTTCATCAGACCTCAAGCAGATTAACAGTGCAGAAGCAAAGAGGGCGAAGGAATATTTGGAGGGAAGGCTTATACCTTCAATAGTGAAAGACCAAACAAAACACGAGATTCTTATCTTTTCTGGAAGATTCAAGAATGAAGTTAAAAGGAAGGAAATCCAAGAAAAACTTGATAAGAAATACTTTTCTCTCAAGTCAGCTGTCACAGAAAAAGATTTATTCGATTATATTACTGACCCACATAACATTCTCGCAAATACTTACGAGTTGGAAATTCAAGATCACGTAAAAGAAATTAAGAGTCGATTCCATCAGATGAACAGAGATCTCAAGAGAGGATTCCAAGACCTCTTAGACAGACTCATTTCAATTGACAATTTACTGAGAGATTTACCAGAAGAATCATTAAATCTCGAAAATGTGTTTGAATTTACAGAATGCAGTCGATCTGAAAAGGGAGAAATCGCATTGAATAAATATGATTCGCAGCTTGGTGGTTTGTATTATCAAATTTTGCTTCTCCTCTTACAGGGCTCGGCTCTAAAGAACCATCCTCCTATTAAAATAGATAATGAAACAAAGGTACTCTTGAAGGGAGTTGATACTCTGCCAGCTTCTGAGCCTTTGGGAAAAAGTCTCATTCCGGTGGTCCAAGATTTGAAGAGGATACCTGGAAGAATCACTAATCTAAAGATATTTGTTGGAGAATTTGTGGAACAAATAAGGCAGTTTGTCAAGGATTTCAAGGAACCATTTGAGTTTACTTCGAAACAAGAAAACCAATTTACAGAACAGATCCATCTTTTTATTTGCCCTGAAAAATGCCCATGCTGTGATAGAATCTGTGGTGAAGAGGATCCAAATCACAACGTCCATCAATGTTTATATGGCCACCAAATTCGAGCTATTGGCGGCACTATGCTTGAAAATAAAGAAGCTTCGATTGCAAGGTGCGAAGATATCGATGATTTTGATAAGATGCGTTTCAACGGTAGAGATATGACTTGGGCAGAATTTAAAAGGTTTCATCAGCAACATCCAGTAAATCCTTGGAGTTTTAATGATCTTGCTTATACAAGAACTCAGAAATCCCTCAGAGAACAATTCAACTTTGCTTGGACTTTGATTGGACAAAAAATTTGCCAAATTAAACATAAGGGCACTGGAATGATATATGTGCCTTTTAATCAGGCCACTATTGATTACCAGAGAGTACGAGAACCAGAACCCAAAAATTACATCTACATGATTGATTCTTCAGGTATGATTATTGAAATTTTATCTTAATATTTTTTAGGTTCAATGCAAGGAAGGAAATGGGAGGATCTCCAGAATTCATTAAAAGAAACTCTCAACACCATCAATAAAATCAACAAAAATAGCAAAGTGACGATAATCAACTTTTCTAATAAGATTTTTATTGATTATCAAGATAAACCTGCAAGCTCTATTAACGTTTATGATTTAACTTTCCAAAACGGCGGAACAAATTTTTCTGCTGCTTTCATAGCAGGCTTTGAACAAATACAGCGAATCACTAAAAATGACACTGTTCTTGTTTTCATGACTGATGGAATGTCGGATTATCCTAAGGACGAAATCGCTTTTATCCGAGAATATATTAACAGCTCGTATTTCAAAAAGTTGAAAATCAAGTTTGATTTTAATGCCCTCGGATTTCAGTGTAAGTCAGATATTCTGGATGAAATGGCTCGTGAACTTGGTGGAACAACATACTTTGCTCAAGATGCAATTCAACTCAAAAGAACATTTATCGAAATCCTTAATAAATAATAAAATATATTTTATATAGTTATTTCCTAAGAAAATTTATTTATTTCCTCATCATTATTTCATTTATTGAGATAATATAAAGGCTGTTATGATCAAAATATTAATTAAAAATTAAGCAAAGACGATTTTGTTTAAATCACAAGTCAAGAGAGAAAGATTTCAAGAAACCATTGATT
>Ga0182738_1008434_pt1 | contig 10237 bp, 8 predicted proteins | sample eDN5th30CBELigMG_FD_128876 | JGI IMG/M metagenome (GOLD analysis project Ga0182738, IMG submission 128876) | Enriched Miracle-Growth compost microbial communities from Emeryville, California, USA - eDNA 5th pass 30_C BE-Lig MG (version 2)... ... | reverse complement strand
CGGGCCGACATCCGCCGCGCCCGGGCCGTCCTCCAGGATGCCGGCGGCGTGCCGGTGATCGGCTATCGCGCCCCGACCTTCTCGATCAGCGCGCGGCACACGCCCTGGGCACATGCCGTGCTGGCCGAGGAAGGCTACCGCTACTCCTCCTCGGTCTTCCCGGTACGCCACGACCTCTATGGCGACCCCGATGCGCCACGCCGGCCGCACCGGCCGCGCCCCGACGGCGTCGCGGAGATCCCCATGACCACGGTGCGCGTCTTCGGGCGCAGCCTGCCCTGCGCCGGCGGCGGCTGGTTCCGCCTGCTGCCCTATGGGCTGACGCGCAGCGCGCTGCGCCGGGTCAATGCCACCGACGGCCAGCCCGGCGTCTTCTACTTCCATCCGTGGGAGATCGATCCCGGCCAGCCGCGCGCCGAGGGAGCCGGCCGGCTCTCGCGCTTCCGGCACTATGTCGGGTTGCACGAGACGGAAGCGCGGCTGGTGCGGCTCCTGCGCGACTTTCGATGGGGCCCTGTGGACGAGGTATTCGGTGCCTCGATCGCCGCGCCGCATCTCGAGGCGGCGTGAAATGCCAGTCCGCATCCGCCCCCTCGACGCCACCAGCGCTGCCGCCTGGGACGCTTTCGTGCGCGCCCGGCCGGAGGGCAGCTTCTTCCACCTGTCGGGCTGGGCGCGGGTGATCGCGCGGAGCTTCGGGCATCCCACCCACTACGCGCTGGCCGAACAGGACGGCGCGGTGGTCGGCGTGCTGCCGCTGGTACGCATGAAGACCCTGCTGTTCGGCGACCTGCTCGCCTCCACGCCCTACTGCGTCTATGGCGGCACGCTGGCCGCCACGCCGGAGGCCGGCGCCGCGCTCGATGCGCACGCCTTCGAGCTGCAGGCGAAGCTGCGCACGCCCTGCCTGGAATACCGCCGCTTCGGCGCGGCCGATCCGGGCTGGGTGGAACGGCCGGCGCTTTACTACACCTTTCGCAAGCCGATCGCCGCCATCACCGGCGACGAGGCCAGGGACATGGCCGCCAACATCCCGCGCAAGCAGCGCGCCGAGGTCCGCAAGGGACCGAAGCGCGGCCTCGAGACCCGCACCGACCGCGATGCCGAGACACTTTTCCGGGTCTACTCGGAAAGCGTGCGCAACCTCGGCAGCCCGGTCTTTTCCAAGCGGTATTTCCGCGCGCTGCTCGACGCCTTCCCCGATGAATCCGATGTCACCACGGTGATGCATGACGGCCGGGCGGTCGCCTCGGTGCTCTCCTTCCATTTCAGGCAGGAGGTCCTGCCCTACTATGGCGGCGGCACGCGGGACGCACGCGGCCTCGCTGCCGCCGACGTGATGTACTGGGAGGTGATGCGCCGCGCCGCCCGGGACCGCGGCGCCACGATGTTCGACTTCGGCCGCAGCAAGGCCGATACCGGCGCCTTCGCCTTCAAGAAGAACTGGGGCTTCGAGCCGGAGCAGCTTCACTATTGCTATCGCCTCGCCCCCGGCGCGAAGGTGCCGGACAACAACCCGAACAACCCGAAATACCGCTACCTCATCTCGGCCTGGAAGCGGCTGCCTTTGCCGGTGGCCAACGCGATCGGACCGCACCTGGTACGCGGCCTGGGCTGAGCACATGGGCAAGTCGCGGCACTAGCCTGCCTGAGTCGCCGAGCGGCATGCAAATGCGTCGGATTTCCAACGCCGAACACAGGCTGCGCCCGGTTGGGCCGAGGCGCAGCCTTGCCCGATCATCCTCATTGGACCGCGCGCATCCTGCGCGCTCATACGCGCCTATCAATGCGCTCGATCATGAGCGCGCAGGATGCGCGCGGTCCAATGAGGATGACCCGGCGCACGCTCTCGTCGGGGGACGAAAACATGTCTTGTCGGTCCGAGGCGTAACCTCGCCGGTTCCTCGCGAGTCCGATCGTGGATACGACCTGCTTGTCGCGTGCCGCGACCTCGCATGCGCTGGTACGATCTGTTTGGATTTGCGTCATCGCGTTGGGCGCGTCGTCACCGCTCGCGTCGCCGGCTCACGAGCCGGGTTGGCGGAGACCCGCGAAAAATGAAATCACGAGACTCGTCCGCCTCATGGCCCCAAACAGCGCGATTCCCTCGCGCGCGTTCACGGCAGGGCACTACCGTGGGTGGCGCGAGCGAGTGGGGTAACCCGATTTCGTACGACCCTTACCCCATTGGCGCGGCCGTACCAGGTGCGCCGCATGATAGAAGACCGAGGTGGCGGCCGCATTTGAGCCGACATCTTCTTGGAATGACAGTGAGCATTCTAAAGTGCCAAGCGGCCACACCATTACCTGTCGAGTCGCCGCAAATAGCCGGCCCGCTCTACTTTTCCTGTCGCAGCGCCTGCCCTTCCCGCCCAGCAAGGGCGAGAAGATCACCTCTTTCAACATCGTGAAGCATCTGGGTCAACGCTTCGCCATTCACATCGGCACTTTTGTCGATACGCCGGAGGATGTCGCTGAAATCGAGGCGCTCCGACCTTATTGCGCGAGCCTCCATGTCGGTCGCATTTCAAAACCCTGGGCATGGGGGCCAGCCGCATTGCGCTGGCTCAGGGGGATGCGCCTCAGTTTTGCATTGTTCCGGAGTGCCGGGCTGAAAGCGTATGTCCGCCAGGTGATCGCGCAGCACCAGCCGGTGGCAGTCGTCACCCACAGCAGCAACATCTCCGACTACGCGCTGATTCCGACACCCCACCCGATGGTGCGTCTGCTGCATTTTGCCGATGTGGATTCAGAAAAATTCGCGGCGTTTGCAACACTGGCCAAGGGCTGGAGGCGGTGGATCTTTGCGCTCGAGGCGCGGCGGGTACGAGCGGCCGAGGTGCGCCTATCGGCCGGCGCCGACGCGGTCGCCTTCGTGTCGGACGAGGAAGCCGCATTGTTTCGTACGATCGTCGGGGATCGCAACGGGAAGGTCGTCACCATTGCCAATGGCGTAGATGCCGAGGCCTTCGATCCTGGAAAGCCGTGGACGCGGCCGGCTTGGGGCAGTGGCGAGGCGTTCGTGTTTACCGGTGCGATGGACTATCAGCCCAATATCGACGCGGTCCTGTGGTTCGCGGACGCGGTCCTTCCTACGCTGCGCACTATCCGAAGCCAGACGCAATTCGTCATTGTCGGGTCAAACCCGGCGCCTGCGGTCAGGGCATTGGCGAACCGTCCGGGAATACTTGTCACCGGCCGTGTACCGGATGTGCAGCCCTACCTTGCGTACGCCGCAGCGGCAGTGGCGCCTCTGCGGATCGCCCGGGGGATCCAGAACAAGGTTCTGGAGGCCCTCGCCATGGGCCGCCCGACCATCGTGAGCACGAATGCCCTGACAGGGATTGGCAAGCCGGGTGTGGCGCCGGTGATAGTGGCCGATGGTGCGGACGCGTGGATCGCCGCCTGCCTGCGCGTGCTCGACGACCCTGCTTCTGCGGCCGAATTGGCGGCAGGCGCGCGGCCCTTCGTGATCGAGCACTTCGGCTGGGCCGCCCGGCTACGTGCGCTCGATGCACTGCTCCCGGCTTGCGCACCGCAGTCTCGTGCCGTGCCTGGCGAGATGTCATTTTAAGGTCAGTCGCATGTATTTGACGCCGCGCACAAAAGATTTTCCTATCGTCAAATCCGACTGTAGGCGCTCCATGATCGTTCGTTCCCGAGCGCCGCTGCGTCTGGGTTTGGCGGGTGGCGGTACGGATGTGTCGCCCTATTGTGACCAGCACGGCGGCGCCGTGCTCAACGTCACCATCGACAAATATGCCTACACGATCATCGAACCTTCGACCGACCGGCGGGTTTGCTTTACGGCGTCGGACCTCGGTTGCCACGTCGAGACGACAGTCGACCAGGCGATGGAGCTGATTGATCCGCTAATCCTGCATCGTGCAGTTTACCGGCGGATCGTTACCCAATTCAACGACGGCCGCCCGTTGCCGTGCCACATTACAACCTTTTGCGATGCGCCTCCCGGGTCGGGGCTGGGCACTTCGTCGACCATGGTTGTCTCGATGGTCAAAGCCTTCGTGGAATGGCTGAATCTGCCACTTGGCGAGTACGAGATTGCGCATCTCGCTTTCGAGATAGAGCGCCTTGACGCCGGTCTCCGCGGCGGCCGTCAGGACCAGTACGCTGCAACGTTCGGAGGCGTCAACTTTATCGAGTTCCAACCGAACGACCACGTCATCGTCAACCCGTTGCGCATCAAGAATTGGATCATTTCGGAGATGGAGACCTCCCTGGTTCTATTCGACAGCGGCGTGTCGAGGTCGTCGGCCGCGATTATCAAGGAGCAGACGGACAACCTGATAAGTCATACCGGAGCGACGTTGGAGGCCATGCACACAATCAAGGACGATGCCTTTCGCATGAAGGAGTTCTTGCTCAAGGGTGATTTTGACGGCTTTGCCTCGAGCATGCGCAAATCCTGGAGCGCAAAAAAGCAGCTCGCGGATAGTGTGAGCAACGACAACATTGACGACATTATCGAGTCGGCCCTCTGTGCCGGCGCCCGGGCGGGGAAGGTGTCGGGAGCCGGCGGGGGTGGCTTTGTGACCTTCCTGGTGGCTCCTGAGCAGCGCATGGATGTGATTCGCGCTTTATCGAATCACGATGGTGACGTCATGGTTTGCCACCTCACGCGCCACGGGACTGAAGGCTGGAAGATCTTTTAGGCGATGCGGATCCTGTTCCACCATCGCATTGCCTCGCGGGATGGTCAGGCTGTCCACCTGGAGGAACTGAGGGACGCTCTTCAACGCCAGGGGCACGAGACCATCCTGGTTGGCCCGCCCAGCCTGACAAAGACGGAATTTGGCGGTTCCAATCCGATCGTGGATCAACTCAAGCGGCTGATGCCGAAGGCGCTTTATGAGGTTCTCGAGGTTGCTTACAATATAAAAGCCTTCCTGCGTCTCCGGGCAGCCGTACGGTCTTTCCATCCGGATGTGATTTACGAGCGATTTAGCCTGTTCCTTCTGGCTGGCATCTGGGTACGCCGCCTGCATGGCCTGCCGCTATTGCTTGAAGTCAACTCGCCCCTGTATGAAGAGCGGGCGCAAGACAACGAATTGCGCCTGCACCGGCTGGGGCGCTGGGCGCAGCGCCTTCTGTGGAACCGGGTCGATCACGTCTTGCCGGTAACAGGCGTGCTCGCCCGTACCGTGGCCAGATACGGTGTGGCCGCGTCACGCATCACGGTCATTCCAAACGGGGTCAACGCCGAGCGCTTCCGAGTCGTCCCCGACAGCAGCCTGGACAAGAGAAAGCACTGCCTGCCGCCGCGCGTGGTCCTTGGCTTCGCCGGCTTTATACGCAACTGGAATGCGGTTCACCGACTAATCGACTTCGTGGCCAAGCACCACACCCGGTTGGACCTTCATATCGTTGTCGTCGGAGACGGCCCAGCTCGCGGCTTTCTCGAGGAACACGCACGCACGCGGGGTGTCGCTGACCGGCTGACCATTACTGGCATTGTCGAGCGTGACGATGTCGCCCGCCACGTCGCCGCCTTTGACGTCGCCGTCATACCGAACGTCAATCCCTATGCCTCGCCGTTGAAGCTTTTCGAGTACCTTCAACTTGGCCGCGCCATCGTCGCCCCGGATACCGAGAATATACGTGAAATCCTTACCAACGAACAGGACGCTCTGCTCTTCGATCCGGGCAGCGACGGGGCTCTGGAGGCAGCCTTGCTCCGGTTGTGCACCGATGCAGCGCTGCGCGCGCGCCTCGGCGATTCCGCTCGCCGGACAATTGGCGAGCGCTCGTTGACCTGGAGCGGTAATGCGGAACGCGTATTGGCGATTGCCGAAGCGATTATTTCGCCGCGTCGACGCGCCAGCCAATAGCGACGCCAGTGGGCAGAGGCACCACAATGTTTCGAGAGGATACCATGGATTTCATCGACGCCTATCTGGACGAGAGCCTTGCCTCGCTGACCGCGTTTCGGACCGAGCCGCATCACCGGCAAGTACTGGTTGAGATGGCGGATGTCATCGTCACCGCTTTGCGACAGCGACGGAAGCTGCTGATCTGCGGCAATGGTGGCAGTGCCGGCGACGCCCAGCATATAGCCGGGGAGTTCCTGTCCCGCCTGATGTACGATCGCGCTCCACTCGCCGCGATCGCACTGACCACCGACACCTCGGTCATGACGGCGATCGGCAATGATTATGGCTTTGAGCATGTCTTCGAACGTCAGGTACTAGGCCTTGGCGAAGACGGAGATGTTCTGCTGGGCATTTCCACCTCTGGGAACTCGCGGAACGTGTTGCGTGCCTTTGATGCCGCGCGGGGAAAAAAGCTCAAGTCCTTGGGCTTCACGGGAGCGCGCGGCGGCTCGATGCGCGGCATTTGCGATCTGCTGCTCGAGGTTCCATCGGCAAACACCGCGATCATCCAGCAAATTCACATTATCGCTGCGCACATTGTCAGCGCGTTGGTAGAACGCAAGTTGTTCCCAAAAAGCTGACGAGATCGAGGCAAGGCTGCCAGGAATCGCCGCCGACCCCGCTGGTCGAGCGAAAGGGTGCTCGCGGCGACAAGATCACCGGTAGCAGCCGTTTTGCAGATGGCGCGAGAACTGCCCGGGATCGCGGGGCGCGCTACGGAAGCCCTGGGCTCGAGCGTGCAAAAATCGCAGAGACGGCTTGTTGCGCCCTGTGGGGGGTGTCCCTCGGTCTTGTCTCAGGAATAGTCGCCGGAAAACTCGGGGTGAAGCTGCCACCAGCCTCGAATGGACTTTGGTCTTACCCCCATTGCTCGATTGCGACAGCACCGGCGGACACGGATGCTCCGGCCATGCCGCTCCGAAACGTTCAGCTTGGTACCGAGACCGTCGTCACCCACCCCGATCTCGTGAATATGTATGGGTGTTCGATTGGTGACGGAACGAAGATCGGTCCGTTCGTCGAGATCCAGAAGAACAGTCACGTCGGCGTTCGCTGCAAGATCTCCTCGCACACCTTCATCTGCGAAGGCGTGACGATCGAGGACGAGGTGTTCATCGGCCATGGCGTGATGTTCACCAACGACCTCTTCCCGCGCGCGTGCTCGCCGGACGGAAGGCTCCAGACCGAGGCCGACTGGTCGGTGGTGCCGACACGCATCTGCCGCGGCGCCTCGCTAGGTTCGAATGCGACCATCATCTGCGGCATCACGGTCGGGCGCTTCGCGCTGGTCGGCGCAGGGGCGGTGGTGACGCGCGACGTGCCCGATTACGCGATCGTCGCCGGCGTGCCGGCCAAGGTGACCGGCGATGTCCGCGATCGCGAAGGCCTTCTCACCCCGGCAACAGGAATGGCGGTCCCATGATCGGTATCGGTGTCATCGGCTACGGCTATTGGGGGCCGAACCTCGCGCGCTGCGTCGCCGAGACGGACGGCTGCCGTCTTGCCGGAATCGCGGATTTCTCGACGGCGTCGCTGGCACGCGCCGACAAGCGCTATCCGGGCCTCGCGCTGCATCAGGACCCGCGCGCGCTGATCGACGACCCCGCCGTCGATGCCGTGCTGATCGCCACCCCGGTGGCGACGCATCACGACCTGGCCGTCGCCGCGCTGCGCGCCGGCAAGCATGTCATCGTCGAGAAGCCGATGGCCGCCTCCTCCGACGATGCACGCCGGCTGATCGAGGAGGCCGCCCGGCGCAACCTCACCCTGATGGTGGACCACACCTTCGTCTATACCAGTGCGGTGCAGAAGATCGGCGAGATCATCCGTTCCGGCGATCTCGGCGATGTCTACTACTACGACAGCACGCGGGTGAATCTCGGCCTGTTCCAGCACGACGTGAACGTGATCTGGGATCTCGCCGTGCACGACCTCTCGGTGCTCGACTACCTGCTGCAGGAAAAGCCCCTCGCGGTGTCGGCCAGCGGCGCGGGGCACATCCGCGGGCGGCAGGAGAACATGGCCCATCTCAGCCTGTTCTATCCCTCGGGCACCGTCGCCTACCTCAACGTCAACTGGCTCGCACCGGTGAAGGTGCGCCAGACGCTGATCGGCGGCAGCCGCAAGATGATCATCTGGAACGACCTCGAGACCACCGAGAAGGTCAAGGTCTATGACCGCGGCGTGACCCTCGGCGATGGCATGGAGCAGCTCACCGCGCGCATCTCCTACCGCAGCGGCGACATGTGGGCGCCGCAGCTCTCGGTGAAGGAGGCGCTGCTTACCGAGATGGAGCATTTCGTCGACTGCGTGACCCATGGACGCGAGCCGATCACCTCCGGCAGCTGCGGCCTGGCCGTCGTCGAGACGCTCGAGGCCGCGATGCTTTCGCTGCGCCAGCGCGGCCAGCCCATCGACATCGCTCCCGCAAGGATGGCTTCATGATCCCGCTTCTCGACCTTCGCGCGCAGTACGCCGGCATAAAGGCCGAGCTCGACGCCGCGGTCCTCGACACCCTGGCGAGCGGCGCCTATGTCTCCGGCCCGAAGGTCGATGCCTTCGAGAAGTCCTTCGCCGCCTATACCGGTGCCAGGGAAGCCGTGGCGGTGAATTCCGGCACCTCCGCGCTGCATCTCGCGCTGCTCGCGCTCGGCATCGGCCCGGGCGACGAGGTGATCGCGCCGGCCATGACGTTCGTCGCGACGGTTGCGGCCATCCGCTATGTCGGCGCGACGCCGGTGCTGGTGGATGCCGATCCGCTCACCTGGAACATCGACCCGGCCGGCATCGCGCGCGCGATCACGCCGCGCACCAGGGCCATCATCCCCGTTCATCTGCACGGCCGCATGGCCGACATGGATGCCATCATGGCAATCGCCGCGCTGCGCGGCGTGCCGGTCATCGAGGACGCCGCCCAGGCGCACGGCGCGAAATGGGAAGGAAGAGGCGCGGGCACGATCGGCGCGATCGGCTGCTTCAGCTTCTACCCGGGCAAGAACCTCGGCGCCTGCGGCGAAGGCGGCGCCTGCGTGACCGGCGATCCGACCTTCGCCGCGCGGATGCGCAAGCTGCGCGACTGGGGCCAGGACGGCCGCTACAACCACGTCGAGCACGCCTTCAACTACCGCATGGACGGCATCCAGGGTGCGATCCTGTCGGTGAAGCTCGCGCATCTGCCGCGCTGGACGGAACGCCGGCGTGAGGTCGCGGCTCTCTATGACGCGCTGCTCGGCGGGCTTCCCGTGCAGCTGCCCGCAAGGCCCGCGGCGCTGGAACACGTCTACCACGTCTATGCGCTGCGCCATCGCGACCGCGACCGGCTCGCGCGCGGCCTCGCGGAAGCCGGTGTCGCGACCGGCCTGCACTATCCGTGCCCGGTCCACCTGCAGCCAGCCTATGCCGATCTCGGCAACGGCGCGGGCAGCTTCCCAGTCGCCGAGGCGCTCGCCGCAGAGTTCCTCTCGCTGCCGATCTTCCCCGAGCTCACCCCCGAGCAGCAGCGCCACATCGCCGACGCGCTGCGCGATCTGCTCGCTCCGGCTGCCATGACCAGCCATGCCGCCTGAAATCCGCGAAGCTCTCGACCCGCAAGGCGTCCGCGCCGGAACCACCTGCCTCGTCACCGGCGGCGCCGGCTTCGCCGGCTCGCACATCGTCGAGCATGCCGCGAGTGGACGAGCCCCCCGGAACGGGCCGGCAAGGAGAAGGACATGAGCACCGTGCTCATCACGGGGGGAGCCGGCTTCATTGGCAGCCACCTGGCCGAGCGCCTTGTCGCCCGCGGCGACCAGGTCATCCTGGCCGACAACTTCCGCCGCGACTCCCTCTCGGCCTCGGGCGGGCTACGCGAGCACGAGCGCGTCACGGTGCGAACCGTCGACATCCTTGACCTCGACGCGGTCACCGACGCGGCGACTGGCGCCGACACGGTCGTTCACCTCGCAGCGATCGCCGGCGTGCAGAGCTACTACGATGAATCGCTCCGGACGCTCGAGGTAAACATCCTCGGCACGTACAACGTGCTTACGGCGGCCGCTCGTTCGGGCATCCGGCGCGTGATCGACTTCTCGACCAGCGAGGTGTTCGGACCCGACGCGCTGTGGGTCGACGAGGAGTCGGGCTACCATATCGGCCCGGTGTCGGACCGGCGCTGGGTGTATGCCACGAGCAAGCTCGCGGGCGAGCAGTTCACCATGCGCTTCAGCGAGAAGCATGGGTTGGCCGCGACGGTGCTGCGCCCGTTCAACGTGTACGGTCCGCGGCAGACCGGCGAGGGCGCGATCTCGAATTTCAGCCGGGCGGCGATCAAGGGCCGGCCGCTCTCGGTCTACGGCGATGGCACGCCG
>Ga0182738_1008433_pt1 | contig 10237 bp, 10 predicted proteins | sample eDN5th30CBELigMG_FD_128876 | JGI IMG/M metagenome (GOLD analysis project Ga0182738, IMG submission 128876) | Enriched Miracle-Growth compost microbial communities from Emeryville, California, USA - eDNA 5th pass 30_C BE-Lig MG (version 2)... ... | reverse complement strand
TGAACGGCGAAATCAGGAATATGATAACCGTCTCCAAAACGTACGAGCAGAGGCAAACAAGTCCAAGCAATTACGTTAGGAGATAGATCAAAAAGACATGCCAGGTCACGCGCTTGTTGCGAACGGAAAAGCGGTTCGCCACGGCACTTCAGTACCTGCGAGGGTGGGAATTTATAAGCAGACGCATTCAGTCTGACGTCCTTGAGAAGACGGTCGGTAATAGATTGGAACATGGAAGAGAGTTCCTCTGATCGCGACGGCTAAATGTCAGCCGTCAATGAACAACTGGTTCGGCAATCAGATGAAACGTATTCGAAGCACGCGGCTAACATCGCGCTCTGCAGAGCGCGATGTTAGCTTCGGGGAGGGGTTGAGCGCGTGTTTCATACTAAGAACATAACAGGAACAAACCGCGAGAGTCAAGCCTTCACGTTTGGATTAAAATGGCCCACATGCCACGTATCCGTTATCGGATTGCATAAGCCAGGAAGTTTGAACCATTCGTGGATTTGCAAGAAATCGCTAACATTCGCCGTCGCGATGGGAATTCCATACCGTATGGAAGCTGCTGCGATCTGAAGGTCCTGTCCCAACTTGGGCTTCTTTGAATTGGGGTCAGGGATCCACAGCGATTTCAAGGCTGGGACAGAAAGCATTCGACCAATTATCCGGGCGGTCTTAGCATCGTGATCCAAACACATAAGGTCGCTAGCGAGCAGTTGGTTCAGCCATTCCTCCAGCGCATCTGCGCGAGCGGAGCCGCAAGAGCGCAGATTTTCAATGCCTTTCTGGATTTCGATGACCGTTGAAATCGAAATGGCGAAATAAATATCCGGAAATGTCTTTACCCATGTGATAAGTTCGGTTGGCGGATTCTTGTAAGCAAATTGGCTTAGGATACATGTATCTAGAAGCAGTCGCTCATGCGTGTTCATACTGCACTCGCAAGCTTGATTAGCTGGATATTTTCGTCGAAGCAATTGACAAGAATTTGGTAAAATAAGGATTAGTAAACCGAACGGTGGCTCGTACAGCTGCCGTTATCAAACATTGGATAGCGTCTAGATGAAGAATGGAAAGATTTGGACGATTGATGAGTTTATTTCAGATACGAGCAATGTTTTGTCTTCTGTGGCTTTAAATGGGCCGCAGTTTTTAGTGGCGAATGGGAAAACTTATAGAATAGAAGCTGTCGAAGACGCTGAAGCTGATAAGGTCAGAGATATACTGAGCGGCGGTGGTCCTTTGGAGGACGGCGACAGACTGGATTGAGCGGGTTTTCGATTGCGCGCTGTGCTGGAAGCAAGGTAATCTCCCGCAACGATCCTAGTGTCCCTAAGGATGGCGATGTATCGGATCAACCCAATAAACCTCCTCAGGATTTTCTATCGGATCGACATCCGTGATGTTCACGACAACCGCTTCGTTGTCGGATCGAACCAAAACACATTCCAGCACATTGTCAGGATCAGCGTTTATCTCTTGATGGGGAACATAGGGCGGCACAAAGATAAAATCGCCCGGTCCTGCTTCGGCCACGTATTCCAGATGATCTCCCCATCGCATCCGCGCTTTGCCTCGAAGAACAAAAATGACGCTTTCCAGTGCACCATGGTGATGTACGCCAGTCTTTGCATTGGGCTCGATTGCGACCGTCCCGGCCCAGATTTTCTGTGCTCCAACACGCGCATGATTGATTGCAGCCTGACGAAACATACCTGGCGTCTGCGCGGTGTTGGGGTCAAGCTGGTCACCTTTTATCACGCGCACCCCGTCGTGTTTCCATCGATCTGGATGTTCGTGACGGTGATCGTCGCTCATGACCTACTCCGTTGAACTTAACGAGAAAACAAACCTATCGCCCATCATGCTCTGCCAGTAATTGTTTCCAGTCAAGATGGTGTCTTCGGCGCTTGATCTCATACGAAAGGGGGAGGGTCAGTTTTCCGCTTGATCGCGCAGAAGACCTAGGCAATATGGTTTCTGGGCTGGGACGATATGAATTTTCAATTTTGTGGCGAAACCCGATCATTGGTCGGCGAAATCACTGAAGCATTTTTACCTTACGCAGAAGCAGCTGTTTTAAGGCTTCAGGGATTGTATCCAAACGTCAGTTTCTCGCTGGATGGCGATAAAATAACCGTCCGAGAAATCGATGAGCAATCTGTGCCAGCTTTTCGAAGCGCGATAGTCCATCAGATTTATCGCGAGAAAATTCTCGTCGAAACGCTTTCGTTGCGGAAATCCTTGCTGTCAGCGGTCATAAAATGACAGAGGTCTGGCCGCTTAAGTTCAAAGATACGGGTAGTGGATATTTATTCTCAGACGACGCGGGAGGCTTCTTTAAGTCAGATGCGAAGTTCCTGGATCGCTATGCAAACGGCAATCTTGCCGAACGCGACTTGACGTTCTTGAAGTCAAATGGCCACGCATTTGAAGAACAGAACGACCTTGCGTGGACTTCATTTGCTTATAGATGGTCGCGACGCCAGGCGGTCGCGGGTGAACTGACGTATTTGATCCTCGTCCCCACACTGCGCTGCAATCTGACTTGTGGCTATTGCCAGGTTTCTCGCGTTTCGGAGACGGCAAAGGGCTTTGACTGGAATGAAGAAACCCTTGAGGCTGTTCTCCAGTTTCTGAACCAACTTTCAACAACTTCGATCAAGATCGAATTTCAGGGTGGAGAGCCACTACTTCGGTTGGATATCCTTGAAAAGGTGAGGGCGTTTTGCCGACAACGTTTCGAGAGTGCTCAGTTTGTCGTTTGCACGAACCTGCAAAATTTGTCTGATCGCGAATGGTTGTTTCTGGCAGATGACGACACTTTTATAAGCACATCCGTCGACGGAGATCGTAGAACTCACGAACGGCAAAGAACGCATGAAGCTTCAAAAACGGACGCGTTCTTCAGGAATCTCAACGAGGCAGTTCGGCGTTTTCCAGAAGGCAAGATTTCGGCATTACCTACCATTGATGTCGATAATCCTCCTGATCTGGAAGCTTTGATTTCGAACTTTGAACAGTTCGGCATTCGGTCAATTTACCTGCGCCCGATAAATTATCAGGGATTTGCCCGGAAACTGAAGCAGCGTGGAGACGTGCTTCGACGTTGGAATGCTCTTTATTCCGATTTCATTGATCGGCTGGTCGAGCGCAATTTCGCAACTGGATCTGTTTTGGAAGAATACTATTTCAGTCAGTGTCTGAAGCGTATCCTTCGCACCGGATCAGATCAGCATGTGGATCTTCGAAATCCAAACTTCTTCGCGTCGGACTATCTGGTCATTGATCATGATGGCGTATTTTATCCAACCGACGAAGCCCGAATGTTATCACGTATCGGTCGGATTGATCTCAGCATAGGTGACCTCTCGTCTGGCTTTGATTCCACAAAGATTGCCGCTCTCAACGCCTCGTCGCTGAACAATTTCGACCCAGATTGCATTCATTGCGTTTATCAACCTTTCTGCGGGACCGATGTCGTCGATGACCTGTCGCGCTATGGTCGTATAGATGTCCCTCGGCACGAAACGTGGTTCTGTGGTCGCCACACAAGCATTTTCGATAAGGCTTTCAACTTTCTATACAGCAATGACGAAGCAATTCGGTTTTCCGTCGCACATTGGCTCGGTATCGCCGATTGGAGCCCTCAGATGGTTGAGGTGCACACATGATACCGCTCCGTATCAAAGCAATGTCAGATGCGTCGGAGCCCTTTGTTGTTAGGCTATGGGCAGATCGACCGTTGGACGAGCCGTGGGTCGACGAAGCTTTCGAAGCAAATTTAGTGGCAGATTCAGACGGCAAAAGCATCTTCGAAGGGAAAGCAGGCCGAGTAACAATCTCGGGAATTTCGCCTTCTGATCTCAATGGCGATGTGCTCCTTGTCAATCCGAGAAAGGGTGTCGCTGATCGTCTTGTTCGCAGGAACTCGCCTCATAATACATTCGTAATTACAGAGCGATGTGACCAGCTTTGCGTGATGTGTTCTCAGCCTCCGAAACAGCAGCATGTGAACCTGTTTCCATACTTCGAGGCCGCAGCATTGTTGGCTTCGCGCAATGCGGTAATCGGATTGTCGGGTGGTGAGCCAACTCTGTACAAGGGTCAGCTTTTCGAACTTCTCAGCCGCGTAATGCAACAGCGGCCCGATATCAGTTTTCACGTTCTGACAAATGCTCAGCATTTTGGTACCGAGGATCTATCCGACCTAAGCCTGATTGATCTCGGTCGTGTAATTTGGGGCGTCCCTCTTTATTCTGCAGATGCTTGCGTACATGACGAGATCGTCGGCAAAGCTGGCGCTTACGAGCAGTTGCAGAAAAACCTGGCGCTGATGGCACGTGCTGGATGTCGGATCGAACTCAGAACCGTGTTGATGCGCCCGAACGCAGAGCACCTGCCGGAACTGGCGAGATTCATTACAACGATACTGCCCTTTATCGATGTTTGGGCCGTCATGCAGATGGAAAACATCGGCTATGGCAGGAAAAATTGGGACACGCTATTCTTTGATAGCTCTGATCACTTCATGGGCTTGGCTACGGCATTGAACATCGTCCAAAGTCGAGGGCTGGAAGCAAAATTGTATAACTTTCCACTCTGCACTGTGCCTGTGGCTTACAGATCGCTGGCACCAGCTACAATCTCGGATTGGAAGAAGACTTTTCTAGAGGAATGTGATGGATGTTCGATGAATGAGGCTTGTGGGGGCTTCTTTGAATGGCATCCGCGTAATCACGGTTACAGGGCGTTGGGGGTATTATGAAAAAGAAGGTATTTGCAATTCCATCTTTGCTGGCCGCTGGGTTTTTGCCAGCGGAAGCGGTGGCAATGCCACCAAAGCCGTCCATAGATGATGGAGGAAACTCGAAATCTCTATTCGATGTTTTCAGGATGGACCACGACTACACTCTGGCTGGCCATAGAAGTCACAGTTCACATCGGTCTCATAGCAGTCATCGTTCCTCAACCGGCGGCTATTCCTATCGAGCGCCTTCTTACAGTGCGCCGTCTCGGAGTTATGCGGCACCGCTTTATAATCCGCCTGTTAACACTGCCCCTGCGCCGTCGCCCCAATATTATCCATCAGCGCCATCTGGATCGGGTGCGACAGGTGGCACAGCCATGCCGCTAAAGACGCTCCCTGGCAATAGCGACAAGTTCAAGGAAATAGTGAAACAGGTCCAACTCGCCATGCTCGCATACGGTTACTACAGCGGTGACATCGATGGGCTTCTGGGGCCAACAATGAAAATAGGTTTGCAAAGGCTTCAAGGCGATTATGGATTGAAGGTGACGGGAACAATCACGCCAGAAACCCTTGACGCTCTTCGTATTTCAGCCAGATAAAGTGAGTAACGGTAATGGGTTCATGGCAATTGGCTCGTTTCCTGATAGCAAATGTTATCGCCATACTTTCGCTTGCGACATTAGCACGTGCTGAAATCACTATTGAGCGTGTGCCACTTGATGATGGACCACCGGCATTGGTCTTGAAAGGCGAGTTCTCTACCAACGACGATCCAAGTGTATTTGCTCGCGAAGTTGGCGCTACGGGTGCCAAGATTGTCTCGTTCTCAAGTGGAGGCGGCAATATTATCTCCGCGATGGCTTACGGTCGAATGATCCGCTCCCTTGGTCTGTCGACCATGCAAGCGCGTTCCATGGAATGCTCGTCCGCGTGTGCTCTTGCGTTTGTGGGTGGTATCAACCGGCACGCGGAACCTGGTGCAATAGGTGTCCATCAGTCATCGTTTGCTCCTGAACATACACTGGACGGGCAAAGTGCGGTGGCCGCTGTCCAAAGGGTTACAGCGCACATCATTACCTATCTCGTCGAAATGGGCATCGATCCAAGGCTTCTGCAGCTCAGTCTGTCGGTACCGAGCACGGATATGCGCTATCTGACCGCGACCGAGATGCAAGACTTCAAAGTAACAACGAGCGGTGAAGCCACTGCGGCATCGACACCCTCTGTGGTGACAACACCTCAGACCGTCCAGTCGCCGTCAGTTGCGGAGAACACTCCGCAGAATGACACGAGAGAAGATAGAGCACGCGCTTTTCTGACGAGCTATTATGAAACTTGGTCGCAATCAAACAGCCAGTCAATGAACTTCGCTGAAAGCGCGTATGCTGACTTTGTTACATTTTACGACAAGGTCCAGGCCAAATCGTTCATCGTTGACGAGAAGCGCAAGTTTGTGGAGCGTTGGCCCGAACGCGCCTATAGCCCAAAAGACGACACGGTTAAGGTCATCTGCACGGATAATTGCCAGATCACAGGTGTCGTCGAATGGTTTGCGCGAAGCTTTTCTGGCAAGACCTCGTCCGGAGATGCCGAATTCACGTTCGGCTGGGATCCACGCACGAAGAGGATCGTCTCTGAATCGGGGAAGGTCATAACACTCGACAAAAACGTATTCGAACCCACCCGAATAATTTCGCAGTGGCACACAGAAAATCAATTATGTCGGGGTGGATCCGGGGACTCTCCCGAAACGCATAAAGCGTGCGGACGACGAGATAAGCTGGATGCCAAACTCGCGTCTGTGGGCTGGTGTTATGGGCGTCCCGGCGAATACGGGTATCAGATGAACTGGCATCAATGTGAAGGACGCCAATCGTCGGCTTCGAATTCTGTTCAAGCCAATGCCACCCGTGTAAGTGCTCCAGATCCCCGCGCATATCCAGTCGAAGCGCGGTTTTCCGGCAAAACGAAGATGCCGGACTTCAAGGGACGCGATAAGGATTTCAATTCGTTTCGAACTCGAATTCGCAATGGTCTCAAAGACGGGCCCAATTTTGCGGGGCACTATTCGTTGATTCAGTTTGGCTGTGGGACCGGCTGCTCGGCAGTGATTGTGAGTGATAGTAATACTGGTCGCCCAATGGGCTTTCCACGCGGTGGCGAAGACAACATGTATTTGTCGCTGATGTTTCGGCGCGATAGTCGCCTCATTGCGGCGCAATGGGCAGATACCGAACGTGACAAGTGTGTGATCGAGTTTTTCGATTTCAAGGGACGGGCTTGGAAGCCATTAAACCGTTACGACGTCGGGGCCGTCGACGCTTGTTATCGGGAGATAGGTCAAAATCTTCAATAGGTTTACAGCACAGCACATACGAGCAAGCGATCTGGGGGAATAGTTGCCATTTTATATTAGAAAATCGGTTTCTGCGGGGCCATTTCGTTTCAATTTTTCAAAGGGCGGTGTCGGCGTTTCTGTAGGCGTTAAAGGCCTCCGGATAGGAACAGGGCCGCGCGGTCATTACATTCATGCTGGCGCTGGGGGACTGTACTATCGTGCTACGTTGGGTAACGCAGGTGATAAACGATCTTCGCCAGAGCTAACGCAAAGTGACCGGCCTCCTGTCGGGGCATATTTCGACACTGATGTCACTATGGTTGAGATCGAGTCTGGCGACGTCATGCATATGCGTGACGAATCCTTTGAAAATTTGCTCAACGAAATCAATTCCAAGTTTACGCAGTCGCGAATGTCCACCACTTCGGCTTGGATTTTGGGCGGCTTTGGATTCGTGGCAGGTCTGGCGCTCGGGGGAGGGACCGCGCTTTTGTTCAGCCTATTGGGACTCCCTGGATGGGCGATAGGTAAGTGGCTTGATTCATACCGACGTACCACGGTGCTTTATTATGATCTCGAAGGGGAGGCGGAGAGGGGCTATAAGCGTCTAACTGAGGGATTTGATGCTCTTTGTGGTTGCGCCGCAAAATGGCACATCGAGGCTGGTGGCGCGGTGCAAGGGCTTACCGCTTGGAAGCGAAATGCAGGTGCGAGCCATCTCGTTAACAGGAAAGCGACCGCACTCTTATATAAACTGCCTTCAATTATTAATAGCAACATAACTCCGCCTGCACTTCACGTCGGTAGGCAGGTTATGTACTTCATGCCCGATGTAGTTCTGGTTCAAGATAGAAATCGGTTCGGTGCTGTACAGTATGCTGATCTGAATTTGCGATGGCAGCCTTCAAGGTTTATCGAAACCGAACGTGTACCGAGCGATGCCACGGTTGTTGGCCATACCTGGAAGTACCCCAATAAAAACGGCGGACCAGACCGTCGCTTTAAGGACAACAGACAAATTCCGATCTGCCTTTACGAATCCGTACACTTCAAGAGCAACAGTGGTATCAACGAACTAGTCGAGTTTTCAAAAACGGGTCTCATTGAGCAGTTTGCCGAGGGCTGTAGTCTGTTGGCGGAGCTACCTCGCGGTCGTAAAACCGTTGCTCCCCCTTTAATTGAAGATGACGTCCGTAACGCGATTACGCCCGACAAGCCTGCGATCAAGCGCAATCATTTCAGGACTATTGCGTATGTCTTGATAGGACTGGTTGCTAGCTTTTTTGTACTGCGCTTTTTCGAATTCGGCAGCCGCCAAACGGACACAAATTCTGTTAGTCGCACGACAAGTGAATCTTCACCTTCCTTGGGACAGGGGTCTGAGCCGAACATCTCGTCTCCTCAAGAGGTGGATATGGCACCACAATTGCTGCCCAATAAAAATACGGAAACGCTCCCTACTAACGCTCCTGCAGATATCTCGGTAAAAACTGACACCGAAACGGAAAAAACTTTCACACGTTATACGAAGACGGCAGTCAATCTGAGGAAAGGTCCTGGGACGACTTTTGATGTATTGAGAGTCATTCCGAAGGATGCTGAGGTTTCTGTTTTGGAAATAAAGGGAAGATGGAGCCGAGTGCAGATTGATAATCAAAATACCGGATGGATAGCGAACTCGACTTTGTTAGATCGCTAATTATATTTGTACTAAATCTTTGGGATGCAGTCAGTCGTCGCCGTAAGAAGGCTTACATTATCTACCAACCCGACTGGGTCGACTATCGCCGAAGCTAGTATTCCACTCTGATAGGCTCCTGTGTCCAGGGCTATTCTGTTTGAATGAACTTCCGGCCTACGCGATGCTGTAACCGTATGACCATGAACAATGAATTTCTCATGTGCATCCGTATGGTTGAGGAACTCATCTCTGATCCAGCGTAAGTCTTTTTCTCGTTGTTCTTTCAAAGAGACGTTCGGTCGGACGCCTGCGTGGACAAACGCAAAGTTTCCGTCGACGATAAGGTTCTCGGCTTGTCGCATCATTGCTACATGATGAGGAAAATGTTTGTTGAATTCCTCGGCCAAGTGCGTGACGTCTCTGCAATCGAGAAGGCCATATGACGCCAGCGTCTCGAAGCCGCCTTTACCTAACCAGTGGTCCAGCACACGTTCACTCTCTTGGCTGCAATCGAGGACCCGTAGGAAGAATTCCTCGTGGTTGCCCAATATCAGACGGCTATCCGGGGAAGCGTTAAGCGTTGCATGTACCAATTCCATCGCCTTCCTGCTGTCAGGCCCGCGATCAATGATGTCGCCAAGGAAGATCATACGATACTCTGCCTCTCGCTGATCAGCATTACGCTGGATCTGATTCAGCAACTTTTCCAGTAAATCCGCGCGCCCGTGGACGTCGCCGATAGCGTATGTGAGCTTCGATGTCATCATTTTCGTTATAATACTTCTTTTACGCGTAGTATTACGGCACGCATTACGTAGTTAAATCTTCTCATCTCTGTATTGACGCCGTGTTCTTTGCAGCTGAAACTGCCATTCAGGACATATCCAGTTCGTATGGCAATCCCGCATGAACTTTGTTTAGAATAGCTAGCATGTCGGCGGAATATTTGTGAAAAGTTGTGGTGTTTACTTTCTCAGTCCGGTGGTATCGATTATCGCTAGCTTTTATATCGATGCCAGTTTCTTCTTTAATTTTTCGCAGAAGGGAGACTGCTAAATACGATCCATTTCCACCTAACTGACGGGTCAGTTGGGTTGCGCTTAGACAGTGATGAGCCGACGCGGCGCTGTAGTCGCTAATATTTGCAATTCCAAATAACTTTGCAAAGGTATTGGAATCTTCGACCGCCTGATTCAACATCTTAAAATCTGCTTCAATTGTCATAGTGGGTATATCATGACGCACGAGATTGTATGATCGAGCAATCAGTGCACGCAGCACCTTTGGATTCACATCATTAAGTACCGGATTAGCAGCGAATGCGTCAAAAACCCAACCAAAGTCCGAGGATTCGATAAGTTTAACCCGGACGTTCCGATCTTCCTCAGTCAAAATGACTTTGTCACGAGCCGGATTACTGTCAGAAGTTATCTTATCATTCCATTCCAAAATATATACATTA
>Ga0182738_1008432_pt1 | contig 10238 bp, 7 predicted proteins | sample eDN5th30CBELigMG_FD_128876 | JGI IMG/M metagenome (GOLD analysis project Ga0182738, IMG submission 128876) | Enriched Miracle-Growth compost microbial communities from Emeryville, California, USA - eDNA 5th pass 30_C BE-Lig MG (version 2)... ... | reverse complement strand
CGCGCCGAAGAAACGCTGGCGGATCGGACGCGATTTGGCTTGAGCGCCGATCGTTGGAAGGCTTTCCTGGAAGCGCTTGACGCGTCGCCCCGCGAACTTTCGCGTTTGAATCGGTTGCTCCGCGAGCCGAGCGTTTTCGAGAGCGGCGCGGAAAGATGACCGATCCGCTTCGGATCGAAAAGCTACGGCCTGACCATAACCTGGCGGAATTCGACTGTGGCAGCGAAGGCTTGAACCGATTCCTCATGCGCTTCGCTCTGACCAACCAGCAGGCAGGCGCCGCTCAGACCTACGTCGCTTTGTCGCAAGAGATGGTCGTCGGCTTCTATTCTCTGGCGGTAGGCGAAGTGGCGCACGACGCGGCTCCAGAGCGTCTCACCAAAGGTTTGGCACGTCACCCGGTGCCCATCATGCTCCTTGCCCGGCTTGCCGTCAGCGTGAACTGGCAAGGGCGCGGACTGGGCGCTGGACTCTTGAAAGACGCGATGCTGCGGACGGTTCAGGCGGCGGATATCGCCGGTATCCGGGCGTTTGCCGTTCACGCCAAGGACGAGAATGCTCGCCACTTTTACGAGCATTTCGGATTCATTCCGTCACCCACCGACCCCCTTCACCTCTACCTGCTCATCAAGGAGATCAGGCGTGGCGGACACCACTGACCCTATCAGTGGAGGTAGCGAGCGCAAAGTGACGACAGACGATAGGGTACGATGATTAGGAATTATCGTATTGTGGAGATATTTGAATTTCAATGTTTCATATTGTGGGAATTTTAGAAAATAAGAAAACTTGTTTTTGGATTTGCGAGTTGATTTCGCCCGTGGTGGGCAAGCCCGACTCGAGTGCTAGCGTTGGTTCTGAACGCCCCAGGGCGGAGCGACACACGAGATTCCATACCCTTGACCGGCTTGAAGTCGCACGCCGAAGGCTGCTTCCAGAGGCTGGCCGAGCAGGACGGACTCGGGGGGCCCGTCATCCACCAGTTTTCCTCGGTCAAGCAGGAGCGTTCGAGGGAAGAATTCGAGGGCAAGACGGAGGTCGTGCAAGGAGGCGAGAATGGTGTGTCCATCCTGGCTGAGCTCGGTGAGGAGGGTCATCAGCTCGATCTGCCGGCCGATATCCAGGGCCGTGGCAGGCTCATCCAGCAAGAGAATCGGCGCCTCCTGCGCCAGGGCCCGCGCCAGGAAGACGCGTTGACGCTCCCCCCCTGATAGAGTGGCCAGGTGCCTGTGACGCAGGGGGAAGAGTCCCACGCGTTCCAGGGCCCAGGCGACGCGATCGAGGTCGTTCTTGGTCAACGCCCCTAGTCGCCCCAGATGCGGGTAACGACCCAGGAGGACCACGTCTTCCACCTTCGGATCAAACCGGCTGTCGGTCCGCTGAGGCAAGTAAGCGCAAGTTCGGGCGATCACCACGCGCGAGAGCTGACGGATTCGGTTCTCGCCCAGAAAAATCTCTCCCTCGGTCGGAGGGACGATACCGGCGAGAAGTCGGATCAAGGTGGTTTTGCCCGCCCCGTTCGGTCCCAGCAGGGCTGAGATCGAGCCGGGAGCCAGGCTCAAGGAGACGTCGTCGAGGAGGGTTAGGCTGTCCACGCGATGGGTCAGATGCGCGGCGAGCAGCGGGGGCGCGATTGTCACGATCGCCTCTCCCTGGTTTTGCGCAGAACGAGGAGAAAGGTGGGCCCCCCCAGGAGCGAGGTCAGGATGCCCAGATGGAGCGAGAAGCGTTCGGTAAGGCTACGTGAGATGAGTTCGCAGGCGAGCAGGAACGCGGCCCCTCCGGTGATACAACATACGAGGAGAGGCTGAGACCTTGAACCGACCAGTCGCCTGAGGATCTGCGGAACCATCAGACCGACGAACCCGATGCCTCCGCTGACCGCCGTTGCCGCTCCGGTCGCCAGCGCGGTGAGAACCAGGATCCAGAGTCGTGTCCAGACGACCGGGATGCCGATGGCCAGGGCCTGCTCCTCGCCCAGTTGAAGCGCGTCGAGCCGACGGTGGAGTAACAACAGGCCCCCGACTCCAAAGGCGATCGGGGGACCCGCCAGCGCCAGGTGGTCCCAGGTCTGGTTCCGAACCCCGCCGACGAGCCAGAAGAGAAGCTCCTGGACCCGATGGACTTCGGTCACGACCATGACCAGCGAGACGCCGGCCACCGACATACTTCCCACCGCAACCCCCGTCAGGAGGAGCGTGGGACCGCTCGGCCGACCTCCCAGGTAGGTGAGCGCGTAAACCAGCAGCGAGGCGAGGAACCCTCCCAGGCAAGCGCAGAGGGGGAGGGCGAGGAAGAGGGAGTCGGCCAGGCCGGAATGGATCGCGAGCACCGCGCCGAGCGAGGCGCCTCCGCTGACCCCCAGGATCCCCGGGTCGGCCAGGGGGTTCTCAAAGGTTGCCTGAAGCGCTGCGCCTGAGCAGGCCAGGGCCGCTCCGACCAGGCCGAGGAGCAAGCCCTGGGGCAAGCGCACCTGAAGGATCAGAAACCTTTGGACCTCCGGCACCGAATGGTTCTCCCCCCAGCCCATCTCGGTGATGAGCACTTTGAATGCATGGGCTGGCGGAATCGACGCGGTTCCCCAGACCACGCTCAGGAGAAGGAGGCCGGCGTAGCCAGCCGTCAAAAGCAAGGCGACCCGGGCTGATCGGCTCAACCTCATGGTCGATGGTCTCCAGACGTGGCGAACCGCTCGGGATGGAGCGCTCGGGCGAGTTGTTCGATTCCGCCGACCACATGGTGGGAGAGGGTGGTCAGGTATCGGCTTTCGATCGCGATCATCCGCCCCGAACGCACGGCCGGAAGCTGGCGCAGGATCGGATGGGTCTCGATCCGCGAGGCCTGCTCGTCAGCCTTCCATTTCGCCAGGAGTATGATGTCGGGGTTCGACTCCACAACGCGTTCTGGGGTGATCTCGGCCGAATTGATCAGGCCGAGTTCTCGGGCCACGTTCGTCCCCCCCGCGGACTCGATGATCTCGTCGATCGTCGAGCCTCGACCGGCGGTGAACCCGATGTCCCAGAATAAAACGCGAGGCCGATGCCGGGCGTCCAACCCCTGGAGCTGGACCGCGAGCCGTTTCCGGCGTTGGCGCATCTCGGCGGCCAAGGCCTGGGCCTTGGCCTCTTCCCCCACGCGCTTGCCCAGGCGGAGAATGCTCGCTTCGATCTGGTCGAGCGTGGACACACTCTCTTCGCGGTAGATGGTCAGACCGGATCGAGAGAGCAATTCCAGGAAGTCGGCGGAATTATAAGAGGCGACGCAGGCCAGGTCGGGGGCCAAGGCGATAATCTGCTCTGGGTTCGACCCATTCACTCGTGCGATGGACGGAGGGAAACGTCCCGCGACGTTCGAGATCGATGGGTCGTCCGCGAGGCGGGTGACAGCCACCAGACGATCGTGTGGAACCAAGGCCTCGAGGATTTCATCCGATGCCAGCGTGACCGAGGCGATCCTCTGAGGCTGGACTGGTACGGTTCTCGACGGAACTCGCCCCCCGCAGCCGGGGGCGGCGGGCAAGGTCAGCGCGACCAGGCCGACCATGATCAGTTTCGTGCGGACTTCGAGCCTCATCGTGAGTCTCTTTGCTCCTGCTCGAGCTTTTTCGCAAGGAATTCGATCCGGATCGACTTTGGTCCGTCCGATTGAATGGCATGTGGACCGTTCGGCGAGGAGTGGAGTCACCGATTCTCCCGCGCCATTGGCGGGCGATGACCACGAGCCAGTCTTGGATCGTGTGGGAAGCACGAGGCAGTGGGGACGAAGGGATTTGTGCGAGGTGAGCGAGACACGCAAGGGAAACTGGCCTTTCTGCCGGGCCGGACAAGAGGATCCGATTCGACCCTCCGGAACGTGGTCCATGGCAGACAGCCTGCGTGCGACCCGCCCGGATGCTTGTGGCCGAAGCATCGGAACAGCGACTCGACGGGCAGGTCTTCTGGCTTACGGCCGTAATTCCTGTCGGGCGGCCTTCCCACCGTTATGGCAGTGGCCTGCATGCCCAAGGAATGTAACCGATTACAGCGGCGGCCCCGCGACGGATTTCCACCGTCTTCCCTATTCTCCGCAGGCAAGGTCGATACCCGCCTGGAGCACCTTTCGAGGAGTTGTATTAGACTCATTCCCGAAGGCGACCGTCAAGGGAGGAAACCTCCAGGAATCGGCCCGCGAAAGTGGTATGAATTAAAATTTGATGTTGTGAGATTTTGAAAAAATAATCGTTGGGATGCATGTCGCGTTCGTGCGTTTTGATCGGCATGATTCTGAGTACGGCAGCCTTGCCGACCGGGGGACTCGCTTGCTCGAGTCAAGCTGGGACTTTCCCGGCCTTCTCGAGGCGGTCCCGTGGGAAGCGAATGGATAGGGAGCGATACATGACTTCTTATGTCGCCTTGTTGCGAGCAGTGAACGTCGGCGGAACGGGGAAGCTGCCCATGAGCGAGTTGAAGCAAATGTGCCTCGCGGAGGGGTATGAACACGTTCAAACGTACATTGCCAGCGGCAATGTCGTTTTCAAGGCCGATCGGACCGAGCTAGAGGTCAAACGGGCGCTCGAGACGCGGCTGGAATCGTATGCCGGCAAGCCGATCGGTGTCATGGTCCGCACAGCCTCGGAGATGAGGGGGGTCTTGGAAGCGAACCCGTTTCCCGAGGCTCCTGCTCAATGGACGGTCGCGATCTTTCTGGATGGTCCTCCTGTCCCCGACTTCCTGAGCCAAATCCGCGGCCAGCAAGACGAACAAGTTCAACTGGGCACTCGAGAGATCTACGTCGCTTATGGCTCCGGCATGGGTCGTTCAAAGCTCAAAATTCCGGCGGCCGCGAGTGGGACCGCCCGGAACCTGAACACCATCGCGAAGCTGGTGGAACTCGTGTCCTAAAGAGTGGCGATGCATTCGTTAATCATGAATTCAGCATGAAAAATATTGACTAGATGGTGAAGTTGTGCGAATTGTAACGAGGAGAGTGTTGTGTGAATCCAGCCTCGGCGGCCCTTCTGGGCCAAGCAGAGGCATACTGGAGTAACGAGCCTCGAGAATTCGCGTTCCTTGAGGTCATAAGAACAATGGACTCGAGTTCGATTTCCAGTTCCAGACCGTGCTTGATGGCGCGTCTGTTTCCAAGTTTTGGCTTCGAGCTGCTCTAAATCAGTCGGTGTGCTTCCAGCCGATGGATACCTGGATTCGCACGGGATTATCGGGAGCAAACGCACGTGATCCTTAATCGTGATTTCACGCGTTCGACGGAGCAGGCCCGAATCACCGAGCATAAACCTGTGCTCGGGCGAAGGTTGCTGTATAAGGCTGGATTCACGCTCGTCGAATTATTGATCGTGGTCGCGATTATTGGGATTCTCATTTCGCTGATCTTAACTACGCAGATGGGCTCGATCCGGCTCGCCGAGGAGAAGGCAACGATCTCGCTCGTCGCGAAGCTGGAGCAGGCGATGACGGAGCGCATGGACGCCCTGGTGAATTACCAGGCTGACCCCACTCCCGCGCACTACCAGTTCGCCGCGATTTACAACAGCGGAGCCACCCAACGGATCGAAGGGGTCCAACGAGCTCAGGTGATCGCTCAGTACGACTACCTGCGCGCTCAGCTTCCAGATGGGTTTGTTTCGTCGACTATCCCCGTGGCGACGGCGGGAGTTTACCCATTCAATTTCGGTGGTCTCCCGTTCGGGGGAACTGGTACCACCGATCCCAACGCCTACCGCTTACCATTGGGGGCGATCGACAGCACGTCGACCAACCTGGTTCCCACGACGGGGATGTATGGTGCCTCGTTCGAGGCGGCCGCCGGCCTCTACAAGCAGCTCGGCTATCACCCTCGAGGGTACGACGGGTCGGACAACAACAACGACGGCTACATCGACGATGCGCTCGAGGGTCTTTCAGGCCTCTCCACCGCCGATCAAAATGCCGTCATCGCACGGTTTGGGAAGCACACTCATAAGACCGCCCGCTCCGAGATGCTCTACGCCATCCTTGTCGAAGGGACCGGCCCGTTCGGAAGCATGTTCAGCCGAGACGACTTTACCGAACGCGAAGTGATGGACACCGATGGCGATGGTCTCATGGAGTTCGTGGATGCCTGGGGCGAGCCGCTCCAGTTCTATCGCTGGCCGGTGCTGTTCCACTCCGATAGCCAGCGCGGTTTTCCCGACTCCCTGAAGATTCAGACCGACCTGGCCGCGAGCCGGCCGATCGGCCCGTATGTCAGCGCCTACGAAACACGAGAGCAGAACCCCCTGGACCCGAACCAGAGCTTGCTCGCTCCCGCCTGGTGGGGGAATCGTTTCAATGACAGTCACCCGTACGGGACGATCACCACTCCGGTCAGCAGTGTCGCTCGGCTCTTTTCGGACTACTTTGTCACGCTGGTTGATCCCGTGGCCGTCGCGGCCTCAAACCCCTCCTATCTCACCTACTGGGACCGCTCCACGGCAAATCCCACGAGCATGGCGGAAGGATACTACCTGCGGCGGGCCTATTACAGTCGATTCTTGATTCTCTCCGCGGGCCCGGACAAGATCCCAGGCACGGCGATGCTCGGTGTCAACTACCAGAATCTCGATGACCGCTCGGCATTCCCAACTCCGACTGGGGCATCAAGCGGAACCCGAGATACGAGCGGAGCCCTGGTCAGCGTGAATGTCGCGAACCTGGTGCAGATCGAGAACCAAGGTGGGCGGGTTGACCCGAATCGAGCTGGCGTCTTCCGGACCGTACCGCTTTCCGCCAACCGCAATGACACGAACACCCTTTTGGAACAATTTGGGCAGGACGATATCACAAGCCAAATGTTCCAGGGAATCGGTGGCCAGCTTCAATAAGAAATGGAAAGTATTTTAATTGAAATGATGTGTGTGTGCGTAATTAAATGTGGCAGGCAATTCCTTGTCGGACCCTTACGGGGAAGCGTGCTTGTTATAATGTTGAATTGCTTGAAATGAACTTCTGTGAATTGAATTGATTCGTGGAAGCGTTCTCGCGAATGGTCACCTTGCGCCGGGGCTGAAAAGTTGGGCTGAGGATACTTTTTCCTGGGAACGCGGTCATTCTGCCCGCTGAGGTATCCTTCAGGTCGTTCGGGCGTCCGGCGCGTTCCGCAATGCCCTGGCTTCCCTTCTCGGTTTGCCCAAGACCGGCATTGATGTTCCAGTTCGCCTCGGTATCTGGCGCACGCGGCGATGAATCAGGGTGGCAAACGGACGAAGGAGCAATGCGGTTATGAATGTTGATATTATTGTTTTGTTGGGTTGATGTAAATGTTTCGTTTTGAACAAAAGTTTACATCGAGTTCGCTTTTTCTTTACCAGCCCGAAGCGCAAGCGAGTGAATCTCCTTGGCAGGCCCAAAACCTGGGTAATCGTACAAAAAATGCGATTCACTCGCTTGCGCTTCGGGCTTGTAAAGAAAATAATTGAAGAGATTCACTCGCTTGCGCTTCGGGCTTGTGAAGAAAAAAATTGGAGACTCAGACGCTGGTGCTTCGAGTTGGTCTGAAGATACCTGGGACCAAATAAATCAACTCAGGCAATACTCCCGCCCCTTAACGGGTGAGGTCCGGTCTTCCCTTGAGACCGTTGGCTGCCCATCGCGGAAAGTCGCCCAGGCCTCCCGTGCGTTGAAGCCCTGGGCGGTGCAGTTCGGCTCGGCGGATCTGTCGAGACTGTGAGAGGAACCTGGCGCCATGAGACGCGGGCCGTCTCAGACTTCTCTGCGCCAAGGTTCCGTCGCTTTCAAGCAGTTGGGCGAACCGCTCCCACCTTCTGCCGCCGATCCTGGGTCGATCCGCCGTCCCAAAGGAGCCGCGGAAGTTGCCGATGTACAAGTCCCGGCCCCGTTGGCCCCTCAAAATGTCCGAGGCCTTGTCGTCGAAGACCGTGACGCCGGGCGTTAGCCTCGTCGCGAGGAGGTCGTCCACTCGAGTGTCGTAGCTTGCCGACGAGTCCCACTTCGCGAGGATCTGGTCAAGGACATCCAGGTCCTCGTCATGGACCGTGTACCCGCCGACGAGGACGTCTCCACCGATGCCCCCCCTGATTCGGTCTTCGTCGAGACCACCGATCAGGACGTTTCGACCGGCTCTGCCCGTCAGTCTGTCGATGCCATTCCCGCCGACGAGGAGGCTGTTTCCATCCTCGCTCTTCAGGTTGTCGTTGCCAGCCCCTCCGAGGACGATGGCCGCGATCGTCTGGCTGGTGCGCAGAGGAGAGTTAAGATCCAGATCGACCTTGTCGTCCCCGGCGTAGGCGATGACGACGATTCGCGAGACGTCGGTCCGGCTGAACGTTTGCTTGATCTTACGGTCGTCCGGTCGATTCCCCCGGTTCAGCTTGGCGTCCACCTCGAGCAGGTTACCTTTCTTTGGGTTTACCTGGATGTCATCTCGGCCGTTGGTTCCGATGACGTACAGGGTGCCGTCCACCAGTCCGGCCCCGGATACCACCGCCTTCACGCTGACCGCTTGCGACACGGCGAAGTCGCTGTCCACCGCGTCCACGGTCACTTGATAAATGCCACCCGCGGCGTAAGTGTGGGTGGCGCTGAAGGTCTTCGTGACCGGGTCGACAGCGAACGCCTGCCCGGGCGAGCCATCGCCCCAGTTGACCCGGACACCGTGGGTGTCGCGACCGGGGTCGGCCACCGATCCCGCGATCCGAACGACGCCATTGAGGGATGGGTTGGCGGTCGGGGAGCCGTGGTCGGACATCAGCGTGGTGATGGTTGGCGCGGTATTTAGCACGGTCAGCCCGGCGGAGGCGATGTGGAAGTCGCCGTGGGTGTCGGTCACTCGCACGTGGGCCGTGAACGAGGCCGGCCCGTCGTCGATTCCGAGCGCTTGGAGCTGGGCCCAGCTCAGCGTGGGCCTCGCCCCCGTCGCGTCGGTGAACACGCCGTCTCCATTGAGGTCCCACTCGTACCTTAGCGTTGTTGGCGACTGGTTGGCGTCCGTCGTCGCGGTCGCGTCGACGGAGAGAGAGTCTCCCTCGTTGATCCGGTAGGGGCCTCCGGCGCTTGCTACCGGCGGGTCATTCGGGACGACCAGAAGCTTCTGGGCCGTCACCTGGCCGCCGTCGCCGTCGGTGACCACCAACCTCAGGCCGTAGGCCCCAATCTGGTCGGCGGTGAAGCCGGCCGAGGGGCCCGAGAGAGTGAGCAAGGAACCATCTGGCCGTGTGATCGTCCAGGTGTAAGTGAGCGGGTCGCTCGTTCTGGCCGGGTCGGACCCCTGGGCGTGAAGTCGGACCGGGTTATCAACATAAACTCGGCTGGGCCAGTCCAGTCTCGTGAGCACGGGGTCCAGGTTGGCGACGGCGATCGTACCCCCCGGAGCGGTCGCCTCGCCGTTGGCGCTGCTTGCGTTCAGCGCCACCGTGTACGGGCCGTTGTCCGCTGGGGTGAACGTTACCTCTCGGCCGACCTGAGTGAACGCCGGCCGCCCGGCCGGGGTGATCGTCCACGTAAAGAGGAGCGAACCACCCAGGGCGTCCGTGGCGATGGCGCTCAGGGTGACCGGTGAACCCTCCTGACCGATCGTCGGCACATTCACCTGTTCGATTGTGATCGGCGTCAACTTCACATTCAGCACGGACGGGGCCGAAGCCACCTGGCCGCCATCACCGTCGGTCAACACCAAAGTGACTTCGAAGGAGCCGGGGGTGGCTGGTCTGAAGCTTGCCCGAGGCCCGTTGAGGATCAAGGCTGGCCCGGTCGGCCGCGTGATCGTCCAGGTGTAGACCAGATCCGCCTGGTCGCCGGGCACGTCCGTCGCGTCGGCGCTCAGGATGACCTCGTGCCCGACGTATCCCGTGTTCGGAACGGTGACGCCTCTCAGCCTCGGGTCGAGGTTCGCGACCGTCACGCTGGTCGTTTGGAAGGCCGTGCCTCCGTCGCCGTCGAGCAAATCGACACGAACCTCATAAGTCCCACTGTCCTCGGTGGGGAAGCTCACCGACGAGCCGGTCCGGGTGATCCTGCTCCCCGCCGGGGTGGTGATCGTCCAGGTGTAGACCAGGTCGGCCCGGTCGCTGGGAACGTCGTCGCCGCTGACGCTCAAGGCCACCGTGTTCCCTTCGGAGAGGGGGCCGGCGGGTACCACAATCGCTCCGAGTGTTGGGTTCACGTTGGCAACGACGATCGGGGCCAGGATACGGGTGTCCGACCCGCCATCATCGTCCCACACGGTCAGGCTGACCTGGTAGGTGCCGTCGTCTTCGGGAGTGAAGG
>Ga0182738_1008431_pt1 | contig 10238 bp, 10 predicted proteins | sample eDN5th30CBELigMG_FD_128876 | JGI IMG/M metagenome (GOLD analysis project Ga0182738, IMG submission 128876) | Enriched Miracle-Growth compost microbial communities from Emeryville, California, USA - eDNA 5th pass 30_C BE-Lig MG (version 2)... ... | reverse complement strand
GGGCTGGCGGTCCTCGCTACGATGATCTGCCTGGCGATGACGGTGCTGGCGCTGCGCGATCATCCGGGCCAGGTGCCGTGGGTCTGGATGCTGGGTGCTTTGGTGGGGACGGTCGCCAGCTATCTGACCCGGCTGGGTGCGTTCAACCAATCCCACTATGCCGCCTTCCGGCTGGAGCGTATCCTGCGAAGCCGTCTGGCCGAGCGGATGGCGGAGGTTCCCCTGGGCTATATCCAGGCCCAGGGTGCCGGCGGGCTGACCAAGGTAGTCCATGACGACGTCAAGGCTTTGCACGTCTTCGTCGCTGACAGCACGCCGCTTTATGCCCGCGCCTATGTCACGCCGCTGGCCACGGCGGCGATCCTGTTCTGGCTCGACTGGCGGATGGCGCTCGCGGTGCTGGCGGTTCTGGGCCTGGGCATCCTGTCGATGCGTGGCGCGCAGAAGCGCCGACGCAACATGGCGCGGCTTTACAACGAAGCGCGCGAGAAGGTCAGCGCGGCGGTGGTCGAGTTTGTCCAGGCGATGCCGGTGGTCCGCAATTTCGACACCGGCCACTCCAGCTTTGGCCGGTATCAGCAGGCGCTTGACGCCTATCTGGCGGTGCTGGCGCGGTGGTATCGCGATTCCGGCCGTTCGGTCCGCATGACCTGGGCAATCCTCAGCCCGCTTCCGACGCTGGCCGTCGTGCTGTGGCTGGGGCTCTGGCGGGTCCGGGAGGGCGACCTCGACGCGGTGCGGTGGCTGGCAATTCTTCTGCTATGCACCGGGATGGCCGAGTCGGTCATGCCTATGATGATGCTGCGCCACATGATCGACAAGGTGCGGCTGTCGATCGCGCGCATCCATGATGTGCTGGCCGCGCCGCTGCTGCCGGTCCCGGCGCAGGGCCACTTGCGCCGGCCGGCGGATTCCAGCGTGGTCTTCGACGACGTGAGCTTTCGCTATGGCCCCGACGAGACCGAGGTGCTGCGCCATGTCAGTTTCGTTGCCGCACCCGGCAGCGTGACGGCGCTGGTCGGACCGTCCGGCGCGGGCAAAAGCACCGTTGCGCGGCTGATCCCGCGGTTCTGGGACGTGACCGGCGGCCGCATCCTGATCGGCGGGGTCGATATTCGCGACATGGGCGCCGACGACCTCATGCGGCAGGTGGCCTTCGTCTTTCAGGATACCTTCCTGTTTTCCGACAGCATCGCCGAGAATATCAGGCTCGGTCGTCCCGATGCGACCGATGAAGAGGTGATCGCCGCGGCCCGCGCCGCGCAGGCGCATGATTTCATCGCGGCACTGCCCCAAGGTTACGACACGCCGGCCGCCGAGCGGGGCGCGCTGCTGTCGGGCGGCCAGCGACAGCGCATCACCATCGCACGTGCGATTCTGCAGAACCGGCCCGTCCTCGTTCTGGACGAAGCGACGGCCTTTGCAGATCCGGAAAACGAGGCCGCGCTGATCCGTGCGCTTGGCGAACTCACCCGTGGCAAGACGGTGATCACGGTCACCCACCGCCTGCAAAGCATCGTCCATGCCGACCAGATCCTGGTCTTCGATGCGGGCCGGCTTGTCCAGACGGGTCGCCACCACGACCTGCTGGCGCAGCCGGGGCGCTATGCACGGCTTTGGGCCAGCCATGCCGAGGCGCAGGCATGGACCCTGGGACACATGAGGAAGGGAGCCGCCGAATGACCGGGCGCACCATCCCGGCCGGCCGCCCCGGCCCAACCGCGATCCGCGAGACTTGGCGCCAGTTGCAGGACAGCGTGGGCGAGGACGCCCCGCGCTTGCGGGCGGCCATTCTCGGCCTCTTGCTTGCCGCAGCGCTGCAGGGGCTGGCGCTGGCGGCCATCGCGCCGGTCATTGTCGCCGCCTTCGACGGCAGGGACTGGCCGGGTGCACTGCGCTGGCTGGGGATCTGCACGATCCTCATGATCGCGGCGACGGCGACAAGGTGGTGGGCGCAGGGCTTCGACTTCAACGGCCGCATGGCCGCGGCCACGCATCGTGTCCGGCTGCGGTTGGGCGAGCAGATGCGGCGCATGCCGCTGGAGACGCTGCACGGCCACCGCACCGGCGAGCTGAACTCGATGGTCATCAACAACGTCGATGAAAACCTTCTGACCACGCTGACCATTCTCAACCTGATCTTCATCTCGGTCGTCACGCCGCTGGTGACGGGGCTGGCGCTGTTGGCGTTGGACTGGCGGGCGGGGCTGCTGATCCTGGTCGTGTTTCCCGCCATCCTGCCTTTGTATCGCTGGCGCCGGCCCGCGATCGGACGCGGCAAGCGCATTCTGGGCGCCGCCCACCAGCAGGCGAATGCGGATGTGCTGGAATACACGCAGGGCTTGCCCGTGTTGCGCGCCGCGTTGCAGGCCGGAGCGCGCGCCGGCAGGCTTGAACGGACATTCCGCAAGCTCGAGGAGATCCAGATCTACGGGCATCGCAAGGGAGAAAAGCCGAATCTCATCGTCTCGACCGTCGTCGAGGTCGGGCTGGTCCTGATGCTTGGGCTCGGCGTGGCCTACGTGGTCGCGGGGACGATGGATCTCGCGCTTTTCGCCGCGCTTCTGGTGATCGTGGTGCGGCTGTCCGAGCCGCTGGCGACCTTCATCCTCTATACCGCGATCCTGGAACTGGTCGAGGCAGCCCTGGACCGGATCAAGGCGCTGCTTGCCATTGCCCCCCTGGATCAGGCATTGCCCGCGCGAACGCCGGCACACTGCGGCATCAGATTCGAAGCTGCCAGCTTTGCCTATGCAGGGGCCGATGCCCCGGCCCTGCGCGATGTCGATCTGACGATCCCCGAGGGCAGCCTGACCGCACTCGTCGGTCCCTCGGGATCGGGCAAGACCACGCTGGCGCGACTGATCCTGCGCCATGCCGATCCCCAGAAGGGCCGCATCCTGATCGGCGGGGCGGATCTGCGCCAGATCCCCGAGAGCACCCTGCGCGGGATGCTGTCCGTGGTGTTCCAAGACGTGCATCTGTTCAACGACACCGTCATGGCCAATATCCGCATGGCCCGCCCGGATGCGACCGAGGCCGAGGTCCGCGAGGCTGCCCGTGCCGCGCAATGCCTCGATTTCATCGAGCGACTTCCGCTGGGCTGGGACACGCCCCTGGGCGAGATCGGCAGCCGCCTGTCAGGCGGGGAGCGTCAGCGCATCTCGATCGCGCGCGCGCTTTTGAAGGACGCGCCGATCCTGATCCTGGACGAGCCGACCGCGGCGCTGGATACCGAAAGCGAACGTGCCGTTCAGCGCGCCATCGATGCCGTCGTGCGCGACCGCACGGTCATCGTGATCGCCCATCGGCTGTCGACCATCGCAGGCGCGGATCAGATCGCCGTCGTGGATGACGGGCGCATCGTCCAGCTCGGCACGCATTCCGCGCTGCTCGCACAGCCGGGCCGCTATCTCGCGATGTGGGAGGCGCAGCAGGCGGCGAAGATCTGGTCGGGTCGGGCGTGATTCCAACACCCCCCGATCATGCAATGATGCGTCGTCAGGAGCCGGAGGTCGCCGCGTCAGGGCGCTGGGGAAGACTCGATCATGCCGGTGCTGCAGCCCCTGCCTGCGCTGATTACTGCTCCGGTGCCGGTTTGCGGGCGATCATCGCCGGACGACTGATGCAAGGGAACAGGCCGATCGAGGCAAGGGCGGATCACGGTTCTCGGTGTTTCCAGGCGGTGTCCTGTCGGCCGCGTTATTTGCGGGCATTGCCTGCAGAAGGATCATCGCCTGGCCACATCCCAGGCAGGGGTGCATTGCGCCATTGCCGGCGAAGGGCCCATGCCGATGCAAGAGACATGGGTGTTCCCTTGCGCCTGCTCAGCGGTAGCCGATATTCATGACATAATCATGCAGCAGGTTTTCCTCCTCCCGGACTTCCTGCAGCAGCGTCTGAAGAACATCGCGCGCATTCAGCACGCCGAGCGGGTGGCGGTTTGCATCGACGATCGGAATGTTCTTGAAGCCGCGGGTCTTCATGATGTCCCAGACATCCTGCAGCCAACCGTCCGGGGTCACGGTGGTGACGTCGCGCGTCATCGCCTCGATGACGGGTGCGGTGCAGCTGGCGCCGGCACAGCGACCCGTCTGGCGCACCACGTCGGTCTTGGTCAGGACGCCTGCCAGTCGGCCGGCAGCATCGCAGACCAGCAGCATGTCGCAGCCCTCGCCAAGCCGCCTTGCCGCCTGCAGAAGCGCCGCGTTCACATCGATCGATTGCAGGTGCCGGCGCGCGGTAGGCAGATATTTCTGGATAAGCACGTGAACTCCTTCCTATGGCATCAGCGCGACGCGCAGCACCGAAGCGATGCCGAACACGGCGCCTGCAAAGCAGGCCAGCTGGATCGCCGCCACGGCGACGAACCGCGCGCCGGAATGAATGTAGTCCTCGGCCAGGACCTGGAGCCCCAGCGCCGCATGATGAAAGCCGGCCATCAACAGCAGGATCATGAGCCCGGAATTGAGCGGCGCCGCCAACCAGGCCACCAGCTTGGCGTGATCCGCGGCCGCGCCGCCGGCCAACGCCAGGGCGAACCACAGGACCAGCGGCACCAGACCCGCGGCCGAGACCCGCTGTGCCCACCAATGAGCGGTGCCATGCCCCGCTGCTCCAAGGCCGCGTGCCCGTGCGAATGGCGGGATATGGCGGATCGTCATGCCGGCCACCATGTCCACAACGCCAGTGCCAGGATCAGGCTTGTCCCCACCACCGTCCATCCGCCGGCATAGATCGCGCGCAATTCGAAGCCCCGGCCACTGTCCCAGACCAGATGCCGGACGCCGTTGCAAAGATGGTAAAACAGCGCCAGCGTTACAAGAAAAAGCGCAATACGGCCAGGCACGGACAGCAGCAGCGCCTGCGCGCTTCCGAACGCGTCCTGGCCCGAGGCGCCGGCCATCAGCCAGCCTGCGAGGCCGAAGGCGCCGAGGCTCAGCGCCACGCCCGAAAGCCGGTGCCCGAACGACAGGACGGAGGTCAGCTGTGGCCGGTAGTTCTGCATGTTGGGTGATTTTGGACGGCGGTGAGACATGGCGCTTCCTTCGTGTCAGCCTTGCCGCTCGATCATTTTCTTCTTGATCTCGGCGATGGCGCGGCCGGGGTTCAGCCCGCGAGGACAGGTGCGGGTGCAGTTCAGGATCGTGTGGCAACGATAGAGGCGGAACGGATCCTCGAGGGCGTCGAGCCGCTCGCCGCGTCCCTCGTCGCGGCTGTCGGCCAGCCAGCGCCACGCCTGAAGAAGCGTGGCGGGACCTAGAAAGCGGTCACCGTTCCACCAGTGGCTGGGGCAGCCCGAGGTGCAGCAGAAGCACAGGATGCATTCGTAATAGCCGTCAAGTGCTGCGCGCTCCCTGGGCGATTGCAGCCGCTCGCGCTCCGGCGCCGGCGTCTCGGCGTGCAGCCAGGGCTCGATCATCTCGTATTGGGCGAACAGATGGCTCTGGTCGGGCACCAGATCCTTGATCACCGGCAGGTTGGCCAGCGGAAAGATCATCGCGGGTTGGGCCAGATCAGCCATGGCGCGGGTGCAAGCGGTCCAATTCGTGCCATCGATCGTCATGGCGCATGACCCGCATACGCCCTCGCGACACGAATGCCGGAAGGTCAGCGTCGGGTCGATCCTGCTTTTTATCCAGATCAGCGCGTCGAGCAGCATCGGCCCGCAATCGTCCAGATCGACGCGGAACGTATCCAGCCGCGGGCCGGCCATGCCGTCGGGATCGAAGCGATAGATGCGGAGCGTTGCGATCCGCGTGGCGCCCTCCGGCGCAGGCCAGGATTTACCCTCGGCGATGCGCGAATGCACCGCCACACCCAGGTTGCGCGGGACCGGAAAGCGCCGTGGCCACTTCAGACGCGGCACCTCGTCCGAGCGATCGACGATCATGGCCCCTCTCCTTGTGGGCGGGATGCCGGGGGCTGTGCGTCGATGGTGATGGCGATGGGATCGCTGGCGGGGAAGGTTCCTTGCAGCGCCAGGTCGAGAAGCGTCTCGACATGCGCCGCCTGTCCCGGATCCCGGTCCCTCGCCGGCAAGGGGGTCCCGTGATCCCCGCCGGCCTCCGCGCCTGGGCTTCCGGGGCCGGGCGATCGGGCGAAATCCATCGCGCCGCAGCTCAGGATCCTGCCGCTTGCGTCCGCCGTGATCCGTATGCGGCGGCTGGACGAGAAGAAGAGCAGCCGCACCGTGCCGGCATCCTTGCCCTCGCCGCGCTCGAACCGGCTGGTGATCGTGCCGTCGCGCATGCCCTGCCGCAGATCGTCGGCGCTGATCCCGAATGCCCTGGCCAGGACGGCCGCGTCGATCCGGGCGCCGTCTTGCTGCAATTCGATCCCAGGCATCGCCCCCTCTCTTTCCCGGCCTCACTCGGCCGCCACCACGCGCCCTCCCGGACCCGCTCCGGGCCAGGCGCAATCCTCGAGCGTCGTGCGGTCCAACTCGGCCATGAACGCCTCGCGCGCGGCGGAAAGCTGCGGCCGCAGGCGGCAGCGCGGCCTCAGGACGCATTCGCCGCCATCGGCGCGGAAACATTCCACGATGGCGAACTTGCGCTCCAGATGGCGCACCACCTGTCCCAGCGTGATCTCATGCGCCGGGCGCATCAGCCGCAGCCCGCCGGATCGGCCGCGCTCGGACCGCACGAAGCCGCCAAGCCCTAGGTCGCTGACCACCTTGGCCAGGTGATGCTGCGAGATGGCGAACTCCCTGGCGATCTGCCCGGTCGATATCGGTTTTTCCGGCGCCCCCGCCAGCCGCATCAGCACCCGCAATCCGTAGTCGGTAAAGGTCGCAAGACGCATCGGCTCTCCTAATTGGTATTGACAATACCAATTATGTGGGAAGATATTCGGTATTGCAAGTGCCGAATATAAGGGCTTCGCGCATCCTCCTGACCCGCGGCGCCCGACTCACCGTCAGACACCCCCCCGCTCATGGAGACCGCCATGCCCCAGACCACATTCCCATTGCACGACCGGACGGTCGGCGAGATCGCCGCGCGGCTTCCCGGCGCGTCCGGCGTGTTCCGTCGCTTCGGCATCGATTTCTGCTGCCAAGGAGAGGTGCCGCTGGCAGAGGCAGCCAATCGGCGCCACCTGGACCTTGGCGCGCTCGAGGCGGTCCTGGGCAACCTCGACCCCCTGGCGATCCCCGATGCGCCACGGGAGACCGGGGCGCTGATCGACCATATCCAGACCCGCTATCACCAGGCGCATCGCCGGCAGATCCCCGAACTGATCGCGCTTTCGCGCAAGGTCGAGGCGGTCCATGCCGGCCACCCGGACGTGCCCAAGGGGCTAGCCGACGTGCTGCAGCAGATATGGGGCGAACTGGAGGTGCACATGAAGAAGGAAGAGTTGATCCTTTTCCCGGCCATGCGCCGGCAGGCGGCGGACCGGATTGCCGTCCCCATCGCCGAGATGCGGCACGATCACGACGATCACGGCGCCTTCCTGGCAGAGCTGGCGCGGCTGACGCAGAACCATACCGTGCCCGAGGGCGCCTGCCGGACCTGGCAGGCGCTTTACGCCGGGACCGCGCAGCTGCGGGCCGACCTGATGGAGCATATCCATCTGGAAAACAACGTGCTGTTCCCGCGCTTTGAAAAGGGCGCATGAGCCTGCTGCTGGAAGCCGGGCCGCTATTCATGCGATCCCGCGACGCTTGCCGCCGGCCCCGCATCCAACGCCCCGAAGCCCGCCCCATGTGATCCAATCGAGGAGGAGGTTCCATGTTCCGATCCAGTTGCATCCTTGCCGCCTCGCTGGCGCTGCTGCCGCCTGCCAGCCTTGCCCAGACCGGCCAGTCTGCCACGGGCGCAGCGGTGGCAGAGACGTGGCTGCCGACCCTGCAGGTCGATACGCCGCAGCAGGGCTTCGATCTGGCCATCGTCATGGCGCGGCGGGCGGTCAGGACGACCCAGCCCGATGTCGCGATGCTGAAGGCGCAGCGGTCACGCTATGCCGAGGATGCGGCCAGCCTGATCGACGTCTCGGCCGTGGCGGCGGCCTGATTCGCGACCATCGCCGCGGCCAACGACTATTGGCGCGAATGAATCTGAAGGGAGGACGACCATGGCCGACATCTCCATGCCCAAGGCCAGCGCCGCGCTTGGCGCGAAACGTCACGCGCTGGCGCCAGCCATCGACGATGCCTTTCTGGCGCTGTCGAAGGCCGTCTTTGCCGACGGTGCGCTGGACAAGCGCACCAAGCAACTGATCGCGGTCGCCGTGGCCCATGTCACGCAATGCCTCTGGTGCATCGAGGGCCATGTCAAGGGCGCCCGCCGCGAGGGCGCCACCAACGAACAGATCATGGAGGCGATCTGGGTCGCGGCCGAGATGCGCGCCGGAGCCGCCTATGCCCATGCCAACAAGGCGCTTGCGGTGCTGGACCAGATCGATGGCGCGTGAAGCCTGCCCATGCCCTGCTGCCGCCCCTTGGGAATCATGGCAACGGGTCGAGGCCTGTATGAAGGGCGCGGCGGCAGCCCGGCGGATCACCGCAAGGCTCGATGCCACCCTTCGCCTTGCCGATAACCGCAGGGCCGGCCAGGTCGGCTTGCCGCCGCGCCCGACCATCCGCGTATCCGCAGACCGGAGCCAGCACAGATAAAGGACAGGACCATGTCAGCCCAGATCAGCGACAGCATCGAAGAGAAGCGGGGCTTCTTCACCCGCTGGTTCATGTCGACGAACCACAAGGATATCGGTGTCCTCTACCTGTTCACGGCGGGTCTGGCCGGGCTGATCTCGGTCACATTCACCGTCTACATGCGCATGGAGTTGCAGCATCCCGGCGTGCAATACATGTGCCTGGAGGGGATGCGGCTGGTCGCCGACGCCTTGTCGGAATGCACGCCCAACGGCCATCTGTGGAATGTCGTCGTGACCTATCACGGCATCCTGATGATGTTCTTCGTGGTGATCCCGGCGCTGTTCGGGGGGTTCGGCAACTATTTCATGCCGCTGCATATTGGTGCCCCGGACATGGCCTTCCCGCGGCTGAACAACCTGTCGTATTGGCTCTATGTCTGCGGGGTCTCGCTTGCCATCGCCTCGCTGCTGTCGCCGGGCGGCTCGGATCAGCCGGGGGCAGGGGTGGGCTGGGTTCTGTATCCGCCGCTCTCCACAACCGAGGCCGGCTATGCGATGGACCTGGCGATCTTTGCCGTCCACGTCTCGGGCGCAAGCTCGATCCTGGGTGCGATCAACATCATCACCACCTTCCTCAACATGCGTGCGCCGGGCATGACGCTGTTCAAGGTGCCGCTGTTTGCCTGGGCGGTCTTCATCACCGCCTGGATGATCCTGCTGTCGCTGCCGGTGCTGGCCGGGGGTATCACCATGCTGCTGATGGACCGTAATTTTGCTACCCACTTCTTCAACCCGGCCGGCGGCGGCGATCCGGTGCTGTATCAGCACATCCTGTGGTTCTTTGGCCATCCCGAGGTCTACATGCTGATCCTGCCCGGTTTCGGCATCATCAGTCACGTCATCTCGACCTTCGCCAGGAAGCCGATCTTCGGTTATCTGCCGATGGTTCTGGCCATGGCCGCCATCGCCTTTCTCGGCTTCATCGTCTGGGCGCATCACATGTACACGGCCGGCATGTCACTGACCCAGCAGACCTATTTCCAGATGGCGACCATGACCATCGCGGTGCCCACCGGCATCAAGGTCTTCTCGTGGATCGCGACCATGTGGGGCGGCTCGATCGAGTTCAAGACGCCGATGCTCTGGGCCTTCGGCTTCCTGTTCCTGTTCACCGTCGGCGGCGTCACCGGGGTCGTCATCGCCCAGGCGCCCTTGGACCGCGTTTATCACGACACCTACTATATCGTGGCGCATTTCCACTATGTGATGAGCCTTGGCGCCGTCTTCGCGATCTTTGCAGGCACCTATTACTGGATCGGCAAGATGTCGGGCCGGCAATACCCGGAATGGGCGGGCCAGCTGCATTTCTGGATGATGTTCATCGGCTCGAACCTGATCTTCTTCCCGCAGCACTTCCTGGGCCGCCAGGGCATGCCGCGGCGTTACATCGACTATCCGGTCGAGTTCGCCTATTGGAACAATATCTCGTCGATCGGCGCCTATATCTCCTTCGCGTCCTTCCTGTTCTTCATCGGCATCGTGTTCTACACGCTCTTCGCCGGCAAGCGCGTGAACGTGCCGAACTACTGGAACGAGCATGCCGACACGCTGGAATGGACCCTGCCCTCGCCGCCGCC
>Ga0182738_1008430_pt1 | contig 10239 bp, 13 predicted proteins | sample eDN5th30CBELigMG_FD_128876 | JGI IMG/M metagenome (GOLD analysis project Ga0182738, IMG submission 128876) | Enriched Miracle-Growth compost microbial communities from Emeryville, California, USA - eDNA 5th pass 30_C BE-Lig MG (version 2)... ... | reverse complement strand
GGCAAGGACGGCAGCGCGCGCATAAGTGTTGAGTAAGTCGTTGACCCAATCAGGATATGGGCAATCTGGTTCACAGCCCGTTGCTAGGGGCAGCAGCGGTAGTTTTATGTCATCCATTGCTTTTTCTCCCATACGCGAAGCAGGCTTTGCCATAGGAAACAACTACGTTTTGTACGTGAGGTGGTAGCGCGGCGAGAGTGCCGACTAATGGCGGCAGATCTACATCCCCCTCACCCTTTGCGGGTGACTCAGCGACAGGGCGGTCAAATACGACGTTCAATGCCTTGCTTAGATCGTCGAAACTACCGATTGGAAAGTGGGCGATGGCGGCGTCTTGGTCACCGGCTGCGGCTAACCAAAAGTCGCTCTTAAGGTCGTTTGGGTCATCAAGAAAGAAGCCTTGCCTAATTAATGACTGAATAGCTTCACGCGCAGGAGCAAAATTCCCCACGGTAAACGGGAACGTATAGCCGTTGTCTTTCTCCATTATCGAGATCAACCTGATCCACACTTCTTCGGCGGTAATTGGAGGTGCTTTCTCCCCGGCGCTGGCCTGGGGCGCGGCGTAACGTTTCCTGGCAACGTGCCATGCGAGTTTCGCTATAGACTCTTCGTAGTCCATACCGGTGGGCGAATGGGGGCTGTTCCACCAAGCATGAAACGCCGGGTCGCCACCGGCAGGCAGAGGCTCACCCACCCCGCGCAGCTTGGATAGGGCAACATCAATAATGGCACGCGCGAACCGCTTCAGCCCAGCATCTGTCATCGCTTCCGGCATGGCATTGCAGTCGTAGGCGAGGCTGATGATTTCCGCGTCGCTGAGAGTCAAGGATTGCTTGTTGTCAGTGGTCATGTGATTTCCGTGGGGGTGGGGGTATTATTCTGCTCGTGGGATGCGAGAGGAGAAAACAAGATGGATGAACTGAAAAAGCTGCCGTGCTGGGCGAAGGTTGCTGCCGCGATAATGCTCGTGGTGTTCGCCTTTAACTACCCCGCCAATAGCAGCGAATGGGCTGCGTGGGTGCAAGCGCTTGGTACCATCGCTGCGGTGTGCGCTGCTATTTTCCTTTCTCGGAGTCAGGGGCGGCTTTCTCGAGAGATACAGGAGTCGGAGTGGTTGAGGTCGCGAGAGGAACTAGCGACACAACGGAAAGAAACAATCAGAGCTATTGCCCGGGTGGTCGACATATGTGCCAAAGCGGTAGGAAAATCTTGCGATGACGTGATATCTGCTAAAAGCGAGTACGACGTGGCGGCTGTAAAATGGCGTGAGCCCATCGATATATGTCTCATCATGCTAGACAGAGTGGCCGTTCATGAGTTTCCTGGAATACTTGTGGCCAAACATGTGTTGAATATGCGTCTTGCAGTGGCGAAGCTCAAGACTGAGCTGACTTCTGGCCTGGAGCAGGAAGAGAGCCTTGAAACCTACCAAAAACGACTCAAAGTTGTGCAGGCTTCTGTCTCAAGGCAGAAGCAAGGCCTTGATGAATTCGTCGATAGCTATGATGGATCGCTTGGAATTATTAGGGCGGCAGATCTGTAGGCCCATTACTCTACATAAAGGCTTCTCGCAGCCGCAGGCATAAAGCAGTGTTTCCAGCAGTTTTTGCCGTTTCGTCGTGGCGGTCACGCTATCGCAAAATGCCTACCCTCTTTACCGTTCCAAGACGCCAGTTCGGCAACATTGGCTTCAACGAGGGCTGCAGCCAATGGCGGGCACACGCTATTGCCACACATGCGGACTTGAGCGTGCTTCGGTAGGCGCCGTCCGTTGATGGTTGGCGCGATCACGTAATTGGCTGGAAAGCCCTGGGCCGCATAGAGCTCGTGTGGCTCGAGCATGCGCATTCCGATATCGGCAATGACGTAAGCCTCGCCGGCGACGGTCACTAAGCCCAAGCGATCTTTGGTCGGAATGGTGTGCATGGGATCTCGGCAATCCTGATCTTGTCCTCCCTCGCTGTAGTACTTGACGAGAAAGGCGCGCACGTCCGCAACATGGCCACCGCCGGCCGTCAGCGCTGGCATCGGTTCTCGGTTGTCCTGGCCGAACTGGTTATTGCGCAGTTTGGCCAAGTGAGAGGTGACCAGCGCGTGATGATCGGCCGTGGTGACTGTGTGGGCGGGCCCTTCAAGCGTGGCGCCAGGTCCGTCGTAGTTGCCGCCGAAGTGCTTCGCCAGGAATGCGCCGACTACGGCATGCTTGGCGCCGCCGGCGACGACGGTGCCCAATGGTTTGTCCAGACCGGGCGCGCGCGGTGCCTGCCCCTCTCGCTCGCCGTATCCGGTTTGGATGAGGGTGGGCACAACGAGTCCCATCGCGTTGCCGGTGCCGGGACGTGCCTGATCGCCACCCGCCATGATGGTGTGCACCGGCTCGTCCAGAGGGGAGCCGATCGCGCCAGCCCGGAACTTGGTGATGTGCGGTGCGACGACGGCATACGAACTATTGGCCGTCACGGTTTGGAAAGGCTGTTCCAGATCGCGCGCGCCAGATCCCCAGCGTTGTGCTGCGCCCGGTTTGCCTTCTCCGTGGGAGAGTGTCACGACGAACGGTTTCGGGCTGTCGATTACGTAACGTTTGATGCCGCGCGCGATTCGCTTCATCGTGGCGTCCGCCAAAGGGCGTGCTCGTTCGAATATGGACGGACAGGGGAGCGACCAGTCAATGCATTCTGCGGCCGTGCGCCAAGGTTTCTGAACTCCGGAGAGAACGCCGGCAGAACCGGGGGCGCCATGGGTTGGCGCTGGCCAAACTATAGGCCGGCCGTCGCAACGCGCGATCAGAAAGAGGCGTTTTCGAATGGTGGGGGCGCCATAGTCGCAGGCGCGTAGTTCACGCGTTTCGACGGCGTAGCCCTTTTCTTGAAGTTGATGGACGAACGACCGGAACGTTGCGCCTTTGCGCTTTGGACAAGGCTTGCCATCCTCCAGCAGTGGGCCCCACGTTTTGAACTCTTCGACGTTCTCCAGCATGATCACCCGAGGCCGAACCAGTGCCGCCCAGCGCAATACGATCCACGCCAAGCCGCGAATTTTCTTGTCCCGTGGCTTTCCGCCCTTGGCCTTGCTGAAGTGTTTACAGTCTGGCGAGAACCAGGCCAAGCCCACAGGTCGGCCTTGCGTAACTTCCAGCGGGTCCACATCCCAGACCGATTCGCAATAATGCTTGGTCTGTGGGTGATTGATCTCGTGCATGGCGATCGCTTCGGGATCGTGGTTGATTGCCACGTCTACGCAGCGGCCTAAGGCCATTTCGATGCCGGTCGAGGCACCGCCGCCGCCGGCGAAGTTATCGACGATGAGCTCGTCATTAATATCCAGGACGAACTGGTCACGGATCATGCTGACACTCCTGATGGGATGGGGTACGATTCCTGTGCCGTGTGGGCCAGGAGACAACAATGAATGCATGCGCAAAATGTGTGGAGCTTGACGGCCAGTCGTCCAGTTTGGCGCCCCATGCGAACCTCGAATTCAAATCCGAATTGGGAACAGGGGTTCCACCCTTGACCACAAAATGCTGTAGCAAGTACCGTTGCGCGGCTTGTGGAACATGGATGCATCGATACACAGAGACTGGCGAATTGCCCAATCAATGGGCGGCCAGGGTTCAGCAAAATCCCGTCCACGTTAATGGCTATTTGGTATATGGCGAGGTATTTGTTGGAGCGAAATCAGAACTGTATGAAGGCGCCTACGAAATTCGTTACTCGGAATCAGATGGGAGGGAGAGTGGGGCAGGCATCGCCAACAGGGCTTCTTCAGGGCACCGCACTCCGTATTCAGCCTTGGTCGACGCGCTGCGGCTCGGGGTTGCGCATGCCAAAGGACTGCCAACGCGCTGATTTGCAACCCACCAGTAAGTAGGCCTCCGTTTGGTTGTGGTGGGCTGCGGGGGTTAGAAGTGAAGCGTGTCGGTCTCGCCGGAGTTGTAGCGATGCTCGGCCACGATCCGATGAGCGGCTTTATGGTGCTCCGGGCACAGCCACGTTACCGATAGTGGCCTTGAGTAATCGGCGTGATGTGCTTGTGCCTTGTCCCCGCAAACAAAGCAGGGCTCCGGGACGAGACGGCCCGCTTTCACTGCGCTGGCTACCGCGTTTTGCGCTCTGCGACGAATCGCATTCGAGACCTGCCATCTGCCTGTAGCCCTCGCATGAGCTAACTTTCCCTCAGGCGTCTGCATGTATTCCTTACGGGCGGATACTCTCTCAGGCTTGCTGGATCGGGCGCGGTCGTAAGCCCGGTAATACTCCAGCTTGGTCAGACGATTGGCGCGTACCGATTCTTTGACGCATTCTTTGCAGCGAGTCTTGTTGCTTGAGTAGAACTCGAACGTAGGCTTGTCGATTAAACAATCTCTGCAAAACATAGCTGGCCTCAGAACGGTATTTCACTGTCGAAGTCGTTCCCGCCAGAAGATTCCTGAGCGCCGCCTCGTTGGTCGGCATACTCATTCCGCTGACGCGACTCGGAACGCCGTGGGGCTGCGCGCTGCTGGCGGGGCTCGCCCTCAGCACCATCCTCGCGCCCGCCAAGCATTTGCATCTGGTCCGCCACGATCTCAGTAGCGTATCGGTCGGCTCCCGTATCCTTATCTTGCCATTTACGGGTTTTCAGACGGCCTTCGATGTACACTGGACGGCCTTTCGCCAGGTATTCGCCAGCGATTTCAGCCAGGCGGTTGTACATCACCACACGGTGCCACTCGGTTTCCTCGCGGCGCTCGCCGCTGGCCTTGTCCTTCCATTGCGAGGTGGTCGCAATGGAGACGTTGCAGATCGCGCCGCCCTCTGGGTTATAGCGAACCTCGGGATCTCGCCCGAGATTTCCAACCAAGATGACCTTATTGACTGAAGCCATGGTTATGCCGCCTCTTTAAATTGTTGTGGGTGCTGCCGATCAAATTCGTCGATCATCTCGACGAAGTACTCGCGGGCCGCTTTGATCTTCTCGATCATCTGACGCTCTTTGTCGAAATCGCGCTGGATGACCCAGCTCGTTAGGCGGTGATGCTCGGGTATGTGCGAGACGATGTGCATCTGCAGCGGCTCGTATCCGATCAATCGTTCAGGCGTATCTACCAGGGCATAATTGACTTCCCATTCGTCAGCATCCCACAGCATCATGTAGCCGCGCATCTGCCACTCGTAAAGTTTCTCCTCACAATCGATTTGCCAGCCGCGAAACGTCTTTGCAGACCACGACGATTTAAGGTCATGCCCGCGCTTGCGGGCGGCGTCGAAGAGGTCACACTCTCCCGTCAGGTACTCGTTGGAGCGACGTTCTTCATTCTTGACAAGGCTCAAGCCGCGAACTCGGTTCAAAAGAGCAATGGATTGCGGTTCGACCTCGATTCCTTTTTCCATTTCTTTGCTGGAGACCTCGAAGTCAATGCCGAGAATCTCCTGCTGGGCTAGCTCGCGGATATAGGTCTTGGCGCCCACAGAAAGCAGACCTTCACTCTTGCTGCGAGTCTCCGTCATGATCTTGCCAATACTGGAGCAGCGAAACTTGATGTCACGCATTGCTTTCCCCTTGAGGGCGTTTGATTTCAGCGCCGCGTTGCTGAACCGCGGCGGCGAACTGGCTGTAGCCATCCTTGTCTCGGGCCGCCTGGAACACTTTGACCCCAGCCTTCATGACTGTTCGAAGTTCGTCCTCATTGGCCGCAGCCTGAGCCTTGGTTACCCACTCGACGCGAACCTCTTGCATGTGGTTTTCGCGCTCATCCTCAGCTAGGTGGCGAACCAGTTCCGCATCCAGGTCCTCTAGATCCTGGCTAAACATATCTGACGCCGCCGTGACGTTCAGAGCCATGGCGATCTTGGCGCGTTTGCACGCCATTTTTAGGACTGTGTTGGCCAAGTCGGCCGGCTCGGTGCGGATCTGTTGAACGGTGTAGTGGCCGCCTTGTTTACGGCCGTACTTCGTCCGCTTCATGTCAGCCGGAGTGTTTTCGAACTCAGCGTCGCAAATTGCCTTGCGCCACCGATACTTTTCCTCGTCAGTTGACGCCTCACCCAGACCGGATCCGAGGGCTATTCCCGTTGATTGGTGGCGTCCGATACATTTGACTCGGTAGCGCACGGCGCCGGCAGTGGAAAGGTCGACGATTTCATACTCGTCGGCGATTCGGAACGTCATGCAAAGGACTTCAGCACCCGGCTTGAGCAATGTCGGCTTTTCTCCAGCGCCGGGGATGGCGCCGTAGTGCACATTCGGTTTCATAACCGAGCGCATGACTTCCTGTACGGCAATTACATGCCGGGTCACATCGGCTACGGAGCTTCTTCCTTCCTGCTGGGGGACGATGCCCGATACCGGGCGGTCGATTACTTCTGTGCTCATGGCATCCTCAATAAATAATTCTGACTGCTGGGATCAGCCCCTTGGCGATCAATACAACCGCTTGCTTGGCGCAGTACTCTGTCAATCCGTGTTCGATGAATGCCTCTAGCGCGGCGTTGTTGATGCTGGCTTTGTGAACCTTGTCAGCCTCACGGCGCTTGGCTTCGGCTTCCTCCGCTGCCTTGGCGTCGGCCTGACGTTTGATTTCGGCCAGGCGCGCGGCTTCGGCGGCGTCTGCTGCGCGCTGCTCGGCGGCCAGCTTCTCAGCTTCGGCGCGGGCCTCGGCTTGTTTCTGGCGTTCGATGGCCTCGGCCTTTTCACGCTCAGCGCGCTCTTGCGCTGCCTTGGCATCGGCCTCACGTCTGGCGGCTGCGTCTCGTTCTGCCTGCGCTTTGGCCTCAGCTTCACGAGTTGCGCGCTCCGCAGCCTCCCGGGCGATGCGCTCTTCCTCGTCCTTTTTGGCGCGGGCTTCGGATTCAGTGCGCAGTCGGGCGAGCTCAGCCTGCTCGGCCTCGTATTTCTCGCGAGCGGCGAGGGCTATCCGTACCGCCGATATGGCTTTGCCCAGCGTGGTTGCTGCCTCAGCGGCGTATTCCTCGTAGGACTCGTCAATGGTCGTTTGTTCAAGCTGCGAGAGTTTTTCTTGCAGCTCTGTGGCGGTGCGCCCGAAAGTCAATTCGCCGCTGTTCGCGATTTCCTCGATATTTTGCCGATGCCTGCGAATGCGCTCCTCCTCGGCCTTTTCCCACGCGTCGAGCGGTGCGCGAACGTCGGATTGAATCGCTTCAAGGCCCTCGTCCAGGTAGCGGCCACCCGCGTCTACTTTCTTCGGTAGTTCCTTCAGGTCGGCGGATATGGCGGCGCGAAGTTTTTTCATCGCCGCCTTGCTCCGAGCCACCTTGTAGGCATCGCTGGCGCAGGCGTCGCGATCCTTGCGCTTACTCATGTCGTACACGGTGCCGATGACTTTCTCGCGCACCTTGTCGAGGATTTCATTGAGCTTGCTGGTGTCGGTGAATACCTGCAATGCCGTTTCTTTGGGCGGCAGCTCAATCAATTCTGTGGTTTCGCTCATTGTCAGAACCCAGTGATGTGCCCAATAACGGGAATGGCGACAAAAAGAACGGCAACGAAGATCGCTGCGCCGATCCATCCGACAACGGGGATTCGATGGCTGTTTGGCGCCCAGTTGCCGCCGCTCCACTTGCTTTCTCGTTGAGTTCGCCCGGTCCAATTTGCATCAGTTCCAGGGTGCGAGCCGTAAGGCTTTGAGAGTCGTTGGATAGTCATTAATGCTTCCTAGCGATCAGGTCGCATGCGTGTTCATGAATGAACCGATGCATTTGTTGGCGCAGATGTAGAGCTTCGATGGGCGTGTCGCCGCCATGACCTAAAAGTGTCAGGAACGCGACACAAAAATCGACGGGCTCGCTTATCTGATCGAGCAACACCTCGCACCAGTATTCACGCGTTTCGCCGAAGGCATCGGGCATATGGCCAGCCAGGCACGCCATTACAGCGACAACCGCTTCGGCCTCAGTGATGGGCAACGACTCATCGTCATCTTCCCAATCGAAATAGCCGTAATCGGCGGTTCTTGTGGGATCGTCGGGTAGGGCTGCTAAGTTCATGGCGGCTCCTATATAAAGTGGGGTCGTGGCCTCATCAGCCCTCACGCGTTGTGCGCACTCGGCGGTATTGGCTGCTTATTGGGACGTACCCCGAAAGAAGGAAAACAATCTCAAGACGACACACGCCGCTCGGATAAAGCACCGATTTACCCTTAGCTCGTGCTGATTCTTTGGTTGATTGTTGGTAGCGCCGCTAACGCGGTACCGGGCGTGTGTCGTCTTGAGATTGCTTGGGTGCCGGTTACGCTCGTCCAGCGCTGGATGCTCGTGCCAGCCGATTCAAGAGCAGGCCGCATTCGTGGACATTTAATGGGTCCGTCTTGAATGCAGAAAGTCATCCAGACCCCGAAAACACACTTTCATAAATGCGCTTTCGGGGTGGCTCCGTTTCGTGGAGCCAGACGTCTGGACTAGCCAGAACCAAGGAGACTCTTTGAGGATTGCCCTCTGTGCTGAGCCCTGCCCCTGGGTTGAGGCCAGGGTAGGGAACGGACCATGCGGAGTTAGAACAGGACTCAGCACAGAGGGCCCCGGCACTTACCCGGCCGGGTTAGGGCCTGTGCGCCTGCAGGCTGGCGTACTTCACCGTATGCGTATGGCGGCGTCATCTGGTGTACAGAGGGTGGGTGCTCCTCCAACCATCGGCCAACTTTGACCCCATCCGGATATCGCCCCGGTCTCTGCGCCGCCAATGCTCAGCGGTTAAGTTCCATTACCGGTCACATGGTCGCCTCCATTTGTCGATGCGCGGACTTTCGGCTGGCCGCGTGACGCCTATACCGCTCCAATTCGCCATCATCGAAGCGGGCCGGGTTTGAATACCGACTATCGGAAGAGTGCGCGAGCTTGATCAGAGCCTGGGCCGTGTCCGCCACGCCACCAACTCGACTGAAAACTATGCCGGTATGGGTGCCGCTCGCCTTTTGCGTGTCCTTCCACGCCGCCGCTTCGATGATGGCCCTACCGCGCGTAGGACGGACGCGGTGGGGGAATGGACTGGGGTTTGGCTGGCCGGGCCGGGAATCAGTTATCGTCTGACCCTGACCGCATCGCCGCTTCGATATCGGCGGCGCTCAGATTCTTCCAGTTCGTGATCTGCCCGCTGTCGATATCGATATCGAGAATCACGTAATCGCCGTAGTGGTCGCCAGGCATAAACTCCGGAACATAGCCGTCGTCCTGGTCGTGCAGCACATCGCCTTGAGCGTCCACGATTTGGTAGCTAAATCGATCACTGACCTTCAGATGAATCTTGATCGTCTTGGCGTCTGCTATGACTCGCTTGGTCTGGCTTATTTCCATGTCTTTCCTTTGCGGCCCGCAGGCCGGTTACCGCTGAGGGGGCAGTGGGTTCCCCTCTGCTCTTAATCAATCTCTTGCTCACCGGCCATTGCTTCGTCGGGGAGGGGAGTGGTGTGATGGCCGCTCGCTTTGGCGTGCTTGGACTCTCGTAGCTTGACCTTTTGAATCACGCTCAGATGGCCCGCTTCGCTATTGCATCGCTTGTCCGCCAATACCTTATTGGCCATGTGATCGGTCCCGCCGGCGTTAAGCGGCACTACATGCTCAACACTGGCATCTTCGTCGGCTACATCACGACCGCAGTAAAAACATGCTCGACCATCGCGGCGAATCAAGCTTTGAATAACGACTGATTGACCGCCTTTTTTTCGTCTAGTCTTATTGCCTGCCGTCCAACTTCTCTGCTTGATGAATGCTTCCCAGGCTTCTTTCGAGCCGCCATAGAATGTGATGCGGCCATTTGCTTTGGTGTAGATGACAGCTGTTAAGTTGTTGGCTCGAAATCGGACCAACTCCCACTCGCTCGTGGGTGCCAGGACCTCGCCGCCCCTGTCGATCAGAAACTGTTCGAACTTTGGGCGAAGTCTGCGCACCTTGTCCGCCGTCGTGGGCGTAAGCGCCTCAGGATTAAGGGGCATGTTTTCTCCTTTATCGGTCTGAGCCCTGTCACGGCGCAGGCGGATAAATTCCGGGGCAGGGCGGCGCGAGACAAACTCAGCGCCACCTCGCCCAGCACCGCCAGTTGCACAACACCCGGTAATTCCGGCTTGCAATGGTCAGTGGTTCCGGGACTACTCCCCGTGGTCATCAACACGAATACGCGCCTTCGGTCGATTCTTGGCGTCATAAAGATCGCGCCCGCGCTGCCAGGCTCTGCACCTGGCCGGCCTTAGTCAGTCCAGCCATCTGCACGGGCGTTTTTCGGCATCTTTCTGTCCAGGGCGTCCGC
>Ga0182738_1008426_pt1 | contig 10240 bp, 7 predicted proteins | sample eDN5th30CBELigMG_FD_128876 | JGI IMG/M metagenome (GOLD analysis project Ga0182738, IMG submission 128876) | Enriched Miracle-Growth compost microbial communities from Emeryville, California, USA - eDNA 5th pass 30_C BE-Lig MG (version 2)... ... | reverse complement strand
GTATTGCGGTTCAGCCGCAACTGCTCCGCCAGATCCCGGATAGATGGAAGCTGGTCCTCCGCCAGCAGTGTCCCGCCAGCCACCGCCGCCTGCACCTGTTCCACAATCTGCAGGTAAGCCGCCTTGCCCGATTTGAAATTTATGCGCACTGGCAGAATCACTGTCATAATAAACTATGACAGTAGGACAGCAGTGAAAGTTGCAAGCGGAATCGTAATGACGTAAAAAAAAGAAAAAACCGGCAGGGCTAAAGCAGGCCACCACTGTGGGGCTGCATCAGCTTACTGCCGGTCCGCATGGGCGGGAGGGTGACAAGCCACGGGAAGTTCTGCAAATCCCACGGTCGCCATCCGAGCGGCCATGCCGCATTGTTGAGGTTCTGCTTACCGCTTTAGCGCGATGTTGTTATCCAGGAAGTTGTTCACCTCTTCCGCCACCAGCTCAATCTGCTTGCGCTTCAAGCCTGGCCACACAGGCAGGCTAACGACGCTTTTGCAGGCTTTTTCGGATTCGGGAAATTCGCCGGCCTTGTGCCCAAGGTGTGCAAGCGCTGGCGTAAGAGGCATCACCACATCGTAGTAAACAGCGCTTCCGATGCCTTTTTCAGACAAATACCTGCGCAGACGGTCACGGTCTCGCACCTGCACCGTGTAGAGATTGAACGAGTGGGTCATGTTTCCCTCGTCATCATCTTCAGAGATGGCGGGCGTTGTCAGTTCGCTGTCTTCAAAAAGCTTGTTATACAGCCGGGCATTATCAATGCGGTCCAGAAGACTGTCGTCCAGGTCGGGCAGCTTGTAAGAAAGATAACGAGCCTGGATGGGATCAAGGCGGCTGTTATAGCCGATAATTTCAAATCCGCCCGGCCCGCGGCCGTGGTCCCGGAATAGCCTGATTTTCTCGGCCAGGGCGTCGTCGTTCGTGGTCACCATGCCGCCATCGCCACAGCCGCCGAGGTTCTTCGTGGGGTAGAAGCTAAATGCACCAAAAGAACCGATGGACCCGAGCTTTTTCCCTTCCCAGGTGGCGCCGGTCGCCTGGGCCACGTCTTCAAGCACAGCAAGTCCGTGCTTTTCGGCGATCGCCATAATACGGCCCATGTCAGCCGCCTGTCCAAACAGGTCGACCGGAATGATGGCCTTTGTGGCGGGGGTGATGGCCGCTTCGACGGCTTCGGGGTTAATGTTGAACGTGTCGGGCAGGATATCGACAAATACTGGTTTTGCATGCAGGCGCAGAATGACGTCGGCGGTTGCAATAAACCCAAACGCCGGGAGAATCACTTCGTCGCCATGGCCGACGCCCAGCGCATCGAGCGCCAGCAGCAGTGCGTCGGTTCCGGAGTTCAGACCAAACGCATGTTTGACGCCCAGGTATTTGGCCATCGCCTGTTCGAATTCCTGAACAGTCGGCGAATTTGATCCGATGAAGTCGGGGGTGTCGGATTGGAACATCTTCTGGAGATCGCGAAAATACTCGCGCAGAAATTCTTCGTGGGTGATTCTAATATTCTGAAATGGCACTTGCATCATATCGGCACAACTTTCGTCTCAGGTTTACTCCCTGCTTTTAGCCCCAAATCAGCTAAAGTATGCGGAGAATTGGAAAGATTGGCGTGGAATGGCTCGCATGCGCGTTATCTTTTATTTTTCCGCTTGAGACTGGAACCGGTCGCTGTTGCACATGTCACAAAATGTGTATGTTTCATTAAAAACATCATCATATCAGGAGAATCATCTATGAACACGGTAGACTTGCGGCGCACCCGACGGAAAGGTCTCGCCTGCGCAGCGGTCGCCGCTTTCGCAAGCCTGGCGATCATGCCAGCCACCGCGGAAGTTGCCAACCCGAATTTTGTTCCTGCTGACAGCGCCTACATCATCAGCGTGCCCAATACAGCCACTGCATGGAGTGCGTGGTCTGAGAATGGCCTTTACGGCGCCTTCAAGAAAATCCAGGCCCTGCCGGAAGTCCAGGAAAAGTCAGCAGACTTCCGCAAGGAAATGTCGATTATCGAATCCAGCCTCGGCTTTAAACTCGACGGCGATACCCTGAGCAAAATTTTCTCGACGGCAGATATTTACATGCAGGCCCCCAGCTCCGGTTCTGAACTGGATGCGGTGGCAATTCTTAAAGTTGCTGATGCCGACAAGGCAAACAAGCTGATGGACCTCGCGGAAAAGGCCGTTGCCAAGTCGGCGGAATCCGACGACTCCACCAGCGAGACGGAAACCAGCGATAAATCCACGTCGGCTGTCATCGTGACTGACTACAACGGCGTCCAGATCAAGTCTTTTAAACCGGATGCTGACGGCAAGTCCAAGTTCCATTACGCCCGGGTCAATGACTTCCTGGTGGCCAGTGGAGACGACGCGAGCCTGAAAAAAGCCATTGATCGCATTAAAGCGAACACGGCTGCAGCCGATACCTTTGCTGGTTCTGAAGATTTCAAAAAGGTCGACGCGGCGCTTGCCAGCGAAAAAGGCCAGCTCTATGTCTACGGCGATCAGGCAAAATCCAATAAGCTGAGCGGTGCCGGCCAGATGCCTGCGGCCATCAGCGGCCCATTGCAGGCGCTGGTTGATGACATGGCACCCATCAGCTATTATGGTGCGTCTGTAAAGATCGACCCGAAGGAAGTCTCCTCCTACAGCTATGCACTGCTGAAGCCCGGTTCAGAAAACAGCCTGCTGGTCAAAAACCCTGGCGACAAACCCCTGGAAGTTGCCACATACATTCCGTCGAAGACGCTGCTTGGTTTTGCAACCAGCCTGATCGATCCCCAGGCCATTGCCAAGGTGATCACTGGAATCTCCAGCAGCAGCAGCGACGCGGAGAAGCTGTCGAACCAGGTTGAGGGAATGGAAGCCGGCATGGGCTTCTCTCTGAAAAATGACCTTCTTCCGGCTCTCGGCAATCAGACCGGTTTCTCGCTTTCCAATGTTGAGTTCGGCGGCCTGATTCCGTCCGTTGATGCCACCATCCTGGTCGGCGTTAAAGACAAGGCAAAAATGACCAAGGTGGTTAACGGCCTCGAACGCCTGGCGACCAACGCCCTGGCTGCGAAAGCCAGCGACAGCGAAACCAGCGCTCCGGAGTTTCAGCAGGTTACTGTTGAAGGACAAACGGTTAAATACCTCGAATTGCCCGGCCTGCCGAACGTCGCCCCCGGCTTTGTTCTGACAGATGATTTCCTCATCATTGGGTCCAGCAAAGCTGCTCTCGAAGGAGCTTTGAAGGCCCATGCAGGCAAGGATAACCTCGCAAGCGGCGCAACACTGACCGCTCTGGGCCATAACATCTCCGGAAATGCCAACATGATTCAGTATGCCAATCTCGGCAAGATCCTCAGCGTTGTTCGCCAGATTACCAGCGCGATCCCCGCTGCCCAGCCGGCCGGCAAGTATATCGACGCTGCCAGCGTGCTTGATGCTTCCGCATCGGCCAGCCGCGTGGAAAATGGTGCGCTCGTGAGCCATGGGGTGCTCAAGCTGAAATAAACCCCGCAGCACGGTCACACGATTAGTCTAATCCCCCGGAATGGCACAGCCGCTCCGGGGGATTTCTATTTAGCTGCTCTAGCTGACTGCCGCCTCGGTAATGACCAGGTCCCCATTGCGAGTAGACATTGTCGCCATCACGCCCAGCGGGAGCGTTGCATAGTCATGAATATGCCCGAAAGGCAGCCCGGTCATTACCGGTATTTGCAGGTCCCGCAGGCGCTCATAAAAAACATCATCGATCACTGGCTCCTGGCTTCGCGGCATCTGGGCCGGCAGCGCCTTTACCTGGCGCGGAGCTTTCGCAGCCATGCGCTTTTCGAGCTTCGCAAATCCCGTATGAGGCACGTTGCGCCCGATCACAATTCCTGCGGCATCGCGCAGTTTTCCTGCAGCCAGTATCTGCGTGAGCATTCGGTCAATAGCGTATGGCTTTTCGTCCACTTCTTCTATGAAAACGATTCGGCTGGCGGTTTCCATTTCAAAAGGTGTTCCAATGCTGGCCGCCAGCAGGCTGAGATTTCCCCCGACCAGTTGGCCAGACGCACGCCCCGACCGGATGACGCGGTAATGACGATCTGACTGTTCGTCGTGCTCCTGCCAGATGGAACCAGCCGGGCTGGTATGGCAGACGGTGCGCAAAAACCCCGAAATCCCGAACCGGCTCGGGTGCGTATTTCCAAAAGTTGATGATGCCATGGGGCCGTTAAACGTCACCAGGCTACATCTCTTCAGAAACGCCAGCCCCAGCATTGTGATATCGCTGAAGCCAATAAATACCTTCGGATTGGCGCGAACCAGATCGTAGTCGATATCGGCAACTATTCGCGACGTGCCATAACCTCCGCGCAAGCACATGATTCCATCAACGGATTGATCGGCAAACATGGTGTGGAGGTCTGCAAGACGGTTTTTATCTGTGGAGGCGAGGAAGCCATGGCGATCGCGCACGTAGCGCCCCATTTTGACTTCGAATCCGGCGGCTTTGAGACCGCGTTCGGCGCGATCCACATCGCGGACATTGCGTGCGGAGCTGGCGGGCGCAATAACACCAATTGTCATCCCCGGCTCCAGGTGGCGTGGCTTAATCATAAAAAAAGCCCTGCCATGACTGGCAGGGCGTATCAAGGGCTGACTTTCAGCCAAACACCTTTTCCAGGCGCTGGCGTGAATCCATCAACTCCTCTTTCGTTTTCGAAGACGTTTCCGTCGTGAGAAAGTCATTGTAGCCCCACTCCGTAAAGATCTTTTTCACGGCAGGGAAATTGACATCTCCATCACCCACGGGCACAAACTTATGCTGTTTGCGGCTGAAGTCTTTGACATCGCACTTGCGGATGCGCTTGCCCATGATGGTCATCCACTGCTCCGAATATCCCGTGATGATCGAGTTGGAAACGTCAAAATACATGCGCACATTCGGACTGTTGAGCTCATCAATGTACCGGGCAAATTCCAGCGGGCTTAGCAGGAATTTGTTCCAGACGTTCTCCACGCAGATAATCACGTTGTTCTTTTTGGCATGATCTATCAGCTTGCTGATATTTTCCTGGGAACGCTTATAGGCCACATCATAGCTGACCTCCGGGGTGACGACGGCCGGCACCAGCAGACATGTCTCCACGCCAATGGCATTGGCAGAGGAAATCGCTGTTCGCATTCCTTCGAGGCCCTTTTTTACCACTTCCGGATCATTGTCTGACAGCGGTGCATGCCAGCCGCCAAACACCACACCGTGGCAGGGCACCCCAATTTTTTTGGCCAGTTCCGCCATCTTTGCGCCTTCTTCCGGCGTGGTGGGGTCGTCCCATTCCACGCCCTGGAATCCGCATTCCTTTGCCAGTGTCAGCTTTTCTTCCCAGCCCGCATCTTTGCCAGCCACGTTTTTCAGGATGCTGGTTTTTACGGCCGTCTTCAGCTTGAAGCTGCCAGGGGTCCAGGTCGACTGGCTGCCTTCCAGCGGCGCTGCTTTGCCGGCAGTTGCTGCTGATGTTTCGTCTGCTGCAGCGCGATTTGTCGCTGTCGCCAAAATACCCGCTCCCATAGCCACCGCAGTGGTTTTTTGCAGAAAGTCTCGACGGGAAATCGAATCCATTATTATCTCCAGAGAATTGATGCGATGTTAAACGAGCGGCGTCTGGCCGGGCACGGCAACCTCAACCGCCGGCGCAGGGCCAAACTCGTACTTGGGCGGCGTGAGGTCCAGCTTGCTGGATTTTTTGGCCCAACTGTACTTAAGCTCCTGGCTGGTGTAAACAGACATACGCCCCGCAATGGACATCATGGTTGATTCGGCAACGCGGCGCGCTTCGTTGACGGCCTTGTTGTTGCGGATTGCATCAATGTGCTGCTGATGCTGCGTAATGACGGGGTTATTGCTCTTGCCTTCAAACTTCCACGGGTTCTGGCCGGTGATGTTGGATCCGGACCAGTCTGTGTAGCCGACACCTTTTGTACCATAGAACCGCTCAAATGTGGTTTCGCTCGTCCCCTGAATCTGGTTGCCCATGTAAAAAACCTGGACGTTATTGGGGAAATCAAACGCGACGCTGTTGTGGTCGAATACGTCGCCATATTTTTCCTTGTCGGTGCGCACCTGCCGCCCGCCAAGACCGCGCAGCTTTTCCGGAACTGCGTCCCCCAGCATCCAGCGGACGATATCCAGCTCGTGGATATGCATTTCCGTGATGAAATCGCCCGACAGCCAGGTGTGGAACAACCAGCGCCGAACCTGCCATTCCATGTCGGTCATTTCTGGTTTGCGCTCCTGGATGCCCCAGTCGAGCATCCCGCCGCCCGTGCGGACGCATTTCACCGCCAGGATATCACCAATCTCTCCCTGCTGAATCCGTTTCGCCAGCTCAATGCGATGATCCATGCGCCGGGCCTGCGTACCGCAAACCACCTTCAGATTCTTCTGGTCTGCAACGTCGGCCGTCTCCAGGATGGAGCGCACCCCCGGCGGATCCACAGCGACTGGCTTTTCCATGAAGACGTGCTTTCCCGCTTCAACGGCTGCTTTGAACATCATGGGCCGGAACTGCGGTGGTGTGGTCAGAATGACCAGGTCAGTGTCTGTCTTCAGAACTTTCTCGTAAGCGTCCCACCCGACAAATGTCGTTTCCGGGGTGACTTTGACTTTGTCCGCCGCTTTCTTTTTCACGTCATTCAGAAATGAATCCATGCGGTCCTGAAAGAGATCGCCAGCCGCAATCAGCTCCACACCCGGCCGCGCAGCCAGGCAATTTTTTGTATCGTACGTGCCGCGCCCGCCACATCCAATCGTCGCAATTTTGATCGTGTCATTGTTCTGGCCGTATGATTTGCTGATGTTGACGCTTGCTGCAGCCAGCACAGTTGCCCCGGCTGTGGCCTTGAGCATGTCCCTCCGCGAGAGGAGTCCGTCTTTTATCGAATCCGACACTGTCGATATCCACCTTTCAAAAATTAACCAGTGCAAGCTGAGGGTGCAAATTTGCCACACGCAATGAGAAACTCGATGGCCCGGGAAAGCAAAAAGCGGATAGCCATCTGATGAGCTGCCGCCCGCCAGCCGACTATCCGCAATAGTGTTTCGCGTGGCTGCTGACTTACATCAGCATCCATTCAGACGCATCAATTCCCGCCGCCGCGGCACCAGCACCGCCGTTTAGCCGCGCTCCCCCCGAAGCCGCGTTGTTGTAAACCGGGTTTGTCGGCCGGAAAACGTTCGCATTTCCGGGACCATTGCCCGCTATTCCTGCACCCTGGTTATCTGACCAGTCGTAATCAGACAGCGTCAGTGCATAATGGGGGCTTGCTGAAACGATACCGGTCTGAATGGCTGTGGCAGCGCCGTCTCCGGCGAGCGGCGTGCTGGCCAGCGACTCTCCCGCGTATCCGTCATTGGGCAACGCGCAGCAGGTGAAGCTGAATGGCGGGGTCAACACCGGCTGAAGCGTCACCGTCCCGGGCGGTGGAGTCGAGGAAGCATCGGGAGCTGAGCATGTGAAGATGCTGTCTTTAAACTCAATGGAGTTTGGCACTGTCGACATCACCTGGAATGGCACGTAGCCGAAATTCCCAGTGCTGTTCCCGTTAAACGTGCAGTTTTCCACGAGGTCAACCTGTGTGGTCGCCCCGTTTACATAGACGACGTGGTTGTTAGTGTCTGTTGTAAACTTACCCATTGCGCGCACAAAGCTCATTTTGGCCAGGTGGCCGCCGGAAACTGAAATGCAGTTGGCCGTGTTTACGCCGGCAATATCCACGTACTCCAGCAGGCTTACCTCTGAGCCACCGTGCATCTCAAATCCGTGAGAATTAGCCGCGCTAATATTCGTGCTGCGAATGATCCGAACCCGATCATCGTGAGTTCCTCTGATGGTCACTCCCGGCCCCTGCACATGGATGCCGTCGCGGCCGCAGTGGCCGTATGCTCCGCCCAGCACCTGATGAGTCCCAGCCCCGGCGTTCATATTCAGTGCACTTCCGTAGCCAAGGCCGGCCTTGCAGTGATCAAGCACCGTATCGTAAACGCCGGCTCCGGTGTCGTCCAACTGGATCACGCCATTGAGCAACGCGTAATTATCGCCCCGGTTGTCTCCTGCCCAGTGTTTTACATCGGTCTGGTTGTAAAGATCGGCCCCGGTCGCGAGGTTGATGAAATTACCGGATGCGTCGCTGCCAGACACTTCTACATTCTTGAATGTATAATGGCCGGTATCAGTCCCGCTGATCGGCCGCTGGCACCGGATTCCAAGCACCTGCTGGTTCGGACTTCTGTTAAAGACGCCATCAACGAGCGGGTGAATCCGGAGATCATTTATGAAAACATCGCCCGGCGCATTAACGACGATATAAGCCTTTCCTATGTCCGTCTGTGCGGCAAGGGCAGCAATCGCTCCATTATCCGCAATGAGATCGCACGGAGTTCCATCACCATCACCGTTTTCAGCGTCGCCATTAATGATGATAGGCTTGTCCAGCACAATCCAGCCGGTGTCTGCCGTTGGCAGGGCGTTCACTTTAATGTTGATAATATCAGCCCCGTCCTCATTCGCATACGCGGCGGCAACGGCTTCTGATAACGTTTTGTAGGTGGTGCCATCCAGGTCAATAATGGCGGCGGGTGCAGAAGCGGCAAGCGCTGCAAAGGTGAATACGCCCAGTAGACAGGGAATGCTGCCTCGAAATGAGATCTGCATAATACTGCGCTCCTTTCCAGGGGTTTTAGGAAATTCCAGCTTTGATAGCGATCCCGGGAAAGAAATCGACACGTGTCAAGATAAATCGCAGTTGCGGCACGAACACGGGTTTCGGGGTGAGCAATGCAGAGGGGTGGAAAGGGGGTGGGTCAGCCAGTGCGCGTAATCGCGGCGTTCGCGATCAGTGGCACGCTGATATCCACGTTTCCACCCAGCGTCGGCAGCTTCTCATCCTCAATCAGGATCTGGACAGAATCAACACCATCGATATTGAACAGCAAGCTGTTAACAACTGCGTAGACTGCCAGGACCTCTGCATCCACGCCGCCATGCAGGTTCGACACCATCTGCGAGGAGAGATTGACGACAACCTCTTTGTCGTTGATGAAAATCGTTTTCATGCTGGTCCCTTCGGGAATTGCAGACTTCATCCCGACGTTGCGCTCACCCTCGAGCAGGGCCACCACGATCCGCCTGGCTTTTTCCGTGGGATCCATGCCAAGCTCGCCCAGCGTTACGGGTGAACCTACCAGCTGCTTGCCATCTTTTGTATAATACAGCATCGCCTGGTTGGGCGGGAGCGAAGGGCGGTTGCGCAGGATATTGGCCGCTCGTCCGGTTGTTGCCGGGCCGCCCGCCTGGAACACATAATAAATGGCTGTGAGACCGAGAGTCACGACGACGAGCGCGATTGTGATTACAGTAAACGCAAAGCGCGCAAATCCGGGGTCGCGCTGATTGGGATCCATATTAAAGCCCCCCCGTATTCTCAGCGTTTGCCTTGCCCTGGCTTACCAGCGAGGCAAAGTTCCGAATGCCTTCGACGAGGGCTTTCGCGATCACGTCCTGCTGGTCCTGTTCGGTCAGACGCTTGGCATCTGCGGGGTTACTCAGATACCCGACAACCACCTCTGCGGCCGCCATGGGCGCGCGGCGAATGAAGAACTGCGGGGCCGGGTTTGTGCCGACCGGCTCGCGATCCAGCGCACTGCGAATGCTGTTTTTCACCGATGAAGCCAGAACCTTGCTCGCATTCTGAAACGGCTTGTAATTAAGTTCCGACGGCACCGCTTCCGATGCATCGAAAGTGCGGTCGCGCAAAGTGTTATAGTCGACTGTTTCGTTCATATAGAAAATGCGATAGCCGCCCAGATCCTGGAAGTTTGTGCTATAGCCAACCGAAACGATCAGCAGCAGATCAGCCTTGCTCTTCACAATGGTCTGCAAAGTTGCACCTGCGCTTTCCGGCTCTTCCGTATCCCGGGTCAATTCCGCTTCAAAACCGGCATCCTGCAATTGCTGCTGCACCCGCCTTGCGATTGCCAGCGCAAGGTGTGCCGCGTTTTTTCCATATTCGTCCTGCCGCTCGAATCCACCTTCATCCGGCAGAATTATCACCTTCTTCACAGTGCGACGGGCAGCCATCTCTGAAAGCTGGGTTGAGTTAAACACCGGGATGTCATGCGTGCTGATGGAAACCTTGTCCCGCAGAGCCGCCTTAAAACTTTCCGTACTGAGGGTGGAATTCCGCACGGATGCATCTGATTGCTTTCC
>Ga0182738_1008425_pt1 | contig 10240 bp, 3 predicted proteins | sample eDN5th30CBELigMG_FD_128876 | JGI IMG/M metagenome (GOLD analysis project Ga0182738, IMG submission 128876) | Enriched Miracle-Growth compost microbial communities from Emeryville, California, USA - eDNA 5th pass 30_C BE-Lig MG (version 2)... ... | reverse complement strand
CATTGAGCAAAAGAATCTTAAAGCCGGTCAATTCATCAAAAGGGATCCAAAGTCCTGGGTTTATCAGCCTAGAAATCAACACAATGGTGTTAGGGAGAGATTCCTCTGATGCTTGTTGAAAGAAGACCGCAAAGAGTAAGATTGGGCTGAGTAATTGGAAATACTCAATAAAGAGTAAACTTCTATCGAGTAAAACGGAGCTTGAAGGATCACCAAAGAGAGATATCATGGCTAAACGGGCTTTCAAGCTGGATTGATCAGCACAAACAGAGCTCATTCGCTCGAGCAGCATGGTATTGTTGCTTTTTGATGTCATGGGATTGCTGATAAAGCCTTTGTGTGCTAGGTCTTTGATGAATTAATTTTAATTAACTGATTTAAATGTTTCACCTCGAATTTTTTATCTCATAAGAGATATCTATTGAACCTCTTATAGCTATTTTTAGTGCTACAAAGATGATTGATACACCTGAAACCTTCTCCTAAACTTTCGGTTTTTTTTCAAGAAAATACGATTCTCCTTGATCTGAGGTTATTCTGTTGAAGAAGAATTTGCTGTCTATTATCATTAAATTAAGGTTAAAGAGAGCTTTGGCTTCTTGAGATCTTGAAAGGACAAAGAGAGAAATAGCTAAGCGCAGAGTTTCTTTTCGCCTTGCAAATGATAATGGAAGTTTAATTAAATCGCTTCTTTAGCTGAAAGCACCGATCTTAATTTCACTTGAATCAAACTCTTGAAGGATCCTCTAAATTTCTGAATAAACCCTCAGTACATGAAGCTTTGAGCAACATTTTGAGAAGAGGAAAAACGCTGGCTCAAGATATTTTGAAAGAGATTACTAGATCTATGAGTTCGATGGAAGCAGATGGTGACGAGTGGTTTAATTCATTAAATAACGAGCATCTCAGTAAACTATTAATAGCACAACGGGAATTTATTTTATGACGTTATTCTTTATTTAATTGCAAATTTAATTAACCCTTTGTGAAAAGAAGCCTTTCACAATATTCAGAGAAGTTATTTTTTTGTCGATCCTCACTTCTCCCTTTCTTAGAAAGATCTCTTTTGCTTTGTGTTAGACCCTTTCTCGACCTTTTTGCTCCTAGTTTTACAAGGATTTTCTTATTTAAAGCAAAAATTTAAAAGGAAAGGCTTGAGAAATCCCTCAAATTCTCATGCAGATATTGAGGCCTGAGACTCAAGTGTGGGGTCCTCAAGGTGATTCTTGTCTGCTTTTACTGAAAATTAAGGGAAGAGGTTCCAGGGAATATGGTCTCTCTTATTATTCAGAAAATTCCCTATCCCTTTCATTCTCATGAGTTTTTGTGAAAATAAAGTAGAGATTAGAAGAGTCAAAATGAACTTTTGATGGAGTTGCCTGAATGGCTTGTTAACTCAACCCAAGAAGCTTAACTGAAAGAATAAAAGCTCTAAATTTTCTCAGGTGCAGAAAAAAATTTTTCCATGTCTTTCTTTTCTCAAACTCTGTGAAAAACTAAATGTGAGATCTTTGGATATATACAGAGTCCTCAATAAAAATTTTCTTGTGTTTGGAACAGTTTCAAATTGGTCTTTATGCAAAATAAGCAAAGGAATTTAATGAAGAAAAACTCTAAATTTAGTCAGTTGAAGCGATTAAACTCTGCAAATTTTATTTGTCATGAAATTACTTGAAATGGGCCACTTCGAGTTTTACACCCCTTTGTTGATTATGAAGCCTCAAAATTTCTTCTTTTTCAAAACATCTCCTTCTTTGAACCTCAAGTTTCCTGAGACAAGCCTGTTAAACACCTCGAAACCTCAAGATCATTTATAAAGAAGGTTTATGGTCTGGATAGTAATCTGAACTGAAGAAAAAGAAAAGCCTTCATGCCTTCATTGAAACTTCCTTCACCTTTTAGTAATCTTCATAAACCTTTTCTTCTCCAAAATAGATGAAAAGAAAAAAAACTCGATAGTCTGATCATCAGCTCATTTTGTTGTAGTTTGAAAGGAAGAAACCCTAAAAGTTTTTTCTTTCTGATTCAAAGTTTGTTCTTCTTTTGTTCGGAATTTAGACTCTCGAAAAAACTCGTTGAGTTGGGGATTGAAATAATTTGAAGAGAATTTTTCAAGAGAAAAAGTTGGCATGAGCTTTCCAGTGATGGGATTTAAAGCCTTTTTTGCGGCTCAAAGCCATTTTGGAATATTTTTCCAGCCATTTTAAAGCCATTCCATTTCTAAAGCCTGCGATTTTTTTTTAATTCAAGAGTTGACTTCATCTTCCTTAGTTATGGACTGAAAATTTTTTGGGGCAAATCTTTGTGATAGGATACAGAACAGTAATTTTCTGAGACAAAAATGATTTCAGAGAAAAATTAAATGATTCTTAGAGTCAAAATCTGTTCATATTTTGCTTTCTATTTTTAAAAAAAAACTAAATGAAACTATTTTCAAAACAGGAATCCATTATGCTTTTAGATCCAACACTTTCCCTCAATGTTTTCTCTTGAAAATAAAGGGATCAAGATTTTACTTGAAAAAAATTTTTCTCCGACTTTTTTCCCCATTTCTAAAAACTTTATTTTTGAGCAGACTTTTAGACCTCGCCTGTTTCCTTTGCCTGCATTCATTTTGCTATAAATTAAAACTGTTTCTCCAAAGAGAGACAAACCTTTGATCATTTTCTTTTCACATGTTCTTCAACTTATTCAAGTTGAATCTCAAAGGAAGACATAAACTAATTACTTGAGATAGAAACCTGGGTCGAAAATGCTAATTTGCCAATCATTGATTGATGAGGGCCTTTAATTAGAATGACTGGTCTCTTTGTAATTTTGATGAGAAAAAGTGAGCCATAACCTCAGCCTAGATCAAAAAGATTCAATCACTCAGGATCAAATTGCCTTGAAACATCTTTGGAGTTCTTTATTTAGTAAGAAAAGCTCTCTCAAGAAACTTCTTTGCCAAGTTTTTTTTATCCAATTCATTTTCCTCTTGGACTTGAACTTAGCCATCATGAAATTTCAATCTAAAGAATTTTTATTAAGCGAGTTGAATTCGGAAGAAGCTATCCTTTTGTCAAAGACTGCCTTTACTTAAATGCAATCAGGATTATTCTTCTTCCATCTCTCTCCAGCTCCTGCTACTTTTAAATTTAATCAAATTCTTTGCAAACTCCCGGCTGGATGTTAGTTTTGAAAGAGTTCTCTTCTTGAGAAAAAAGATATTTTTTAGGCCCAGAAAACAAAATTTGCCTTTCCTACAAAACATGAGCTCGAAAATAGATTTGAGAAATAAGAAACGGAGGATTATTCTGGATATTCTTGACCGGATTTGGCTCAAACATCTCTCGAAATTTATAGTTTCCCTCGATCAATCCAATTTATCTTGAGATGAGTTTTATGAGAAAGGCAAAAAATTTTTCGTTGAAAATGTTTGAATAGCAAATACCTCCTACGACATGAGAATTTATAGCGACATGAAAAATGCCTTTGAAGTAGAGATTTCAACTCTTTGCACAATCTGAGAGTCAAAATAAATTAAAGATTTCTCTATGAAAGATTATACGTTCATTGTATTTAAATATTTACACGCTTTACAAACACTTCATTAGTCAGAGAATTGCTAACTTGTTCAGTACATGTATGTAAGAAAAACTAATTAAAATTTGAATGAATCGAAAGTAGATTTCGAAGTTTTCCTCAAGAAAGCTTTCAGAATAAAACTTGATAAAACCACTTCAGCTGGGAAAATTTTCAGCACATTTTTAAATTGATTCACTCCTTCCTTCAACTTCCTCAATATAAAAATCCACATTAACCCTCCAATCACAACCGACACTAAAGAACAAGCTATCAAATAATCATTCTTATCCTTATCATTTCCTTTCAATTGATCCTCAAGCTGTGCATCAATCAAATCTGACAAAGCCAACGCCCCGCTTGCCAGTATATTAAAATAAGACGGAAGCAGACTGTACAAATTCCTTTGTAGCTTCATCAGTGAAGTAGCCGTCAAATTTGACGCTTTATAAGCACTTAGGGCCTGGCTCAGAGCATCCTCATATTCTCCAAGCAAGTAGATAAGACCTTTTGGCTTTCCTAAATCGCTTAAACTTTGGCAGAAAAATCTGCTTGAGTATGAATTCGTGGCATTCAAGACTTGACAAAGATCTCCAAGAAGCACAGTTTTTACTGTAGGAATTTTGCTGACAGTTTCTTCATTTAAAAGTTTTGTATAAATTTCAGATTTTGCTTGCTTCAGTTCATCAATCAAAGAAGAAAATTCCGGCAATGGGAACTTGTTTTCAACCTTTCCTGTATTATTAGTGGCAACCAACTCCCTTGCTGCTTGTCTTGAAAGTGCTGTACGCGTTCTCAAATAATCAAGGAAATAAATCTGTTCTTGCTCGCTCTTAAATCTATCCAATAATGTTGTTGTTATGTTGACTCCGACTGTGATCAATCCAATCAAAGCAAAAAGGAAAACCAAGAAAATCACAATGAAAATGTAGTAATTTCTTTGTAAACCTTTTCGATTTGGATTTTTTGTTGCTTCCCTTGTCATCTGCTGTTCATTCTTATTCTTTGCATTTGCATTATTCATCTCCATTATTTGGTGAATAGTATTGCTCATAGATTTTTGATCTTCAATCATCTCCTTAAATCTTACAAATCCTCGCAGAGTATCATCAATTTTCTGGTTATCAACTCGGCATAACGCAGACAAGTTCTTTGCTTCTTTGTTGTATTGCTTCCATAACGCCAAAATAAATACACCCAACAACACAATCATTAGGACAAACTCAATAATAAAATATTCAACCACTCTTGTGCTAATTTTGCTTCTTTGACTATTCAGGAAATTGATTATAGTTTCAGAAATCCACTGACTTTTCACCAAAATATCATTCAGACTATTTCTAAAGACAAACTGAGCAGGGTCTTTCATTCTTGCAAGGTTCGTTCCGTTAGAGTTTATTACCGTAGCAGCCGCTGTTATTATTCTGTCTATGCCTCCAAAGGTATTTTCTTCAACATAAGTTTGTGAGGATTCACCAAAATAAGTGTAGTAAATAGGAATATCCTTTTCCCATAGCAGAGAGCTGATTTCTTCGCTCAGTTCATTTCCATTTAATAAAAGCTTCTGGTTCATTTGTGTGAGATTTGTGAGAGATTGCTGAGCGAGATTTTGATAAATTCCTGTTCTCCCGGATCCTCGCCTGCCACTTGTGTTGAAAGCTCCAGTTCCAATGTCATACAAATTTCTTACATTCCCTTCTAACGAAATCAAAAAGAAACTTCTCAGCTGGAACGTTCTCAAGACATCTTTCTGGGCTTTAAAATTATCCAAATTCTTATTAACAACAGCCGTGATAATAAATTGGCACATCAAGAAAACTGTTAATGCTATGTAGAGCAAGATATTTATCCCCTTGAAAATTCTTGAATAATGCCTGCTTTCTAATGAAAGTACAAAAAGACTCGCTAGCTTTTTCCTTTGAGAAGACTCCTTTGAATTAGTATCATACCATGATGAGGCCTTTTTCGAATATCTTTGGTCATTGCCTTTTTCAGGAGAGTCCCTTCGTTTAACTTTCCTTCTTGTATCAATAAAGGATGGCTTTCTTTCAGTCTCAAGAAGGAAACGAGAAGTTCCCCCTTCTTCTTGAGTTTTACAGGAAGCTGTGACAGTTCCTCCTTCTTCACTTTTGTTGACCAAAAGAGTATGAACTTTTTTGCGAGAAGTCAAGGATTGGAAATCAATCCAACCTTGTTCTTTTTCGTCTTTTCCAGTCGAACACTCATCGCAACGTTGAGTTTCTGCCGGGGTCTGTTTTGTTGCCGGTGTTGCTGTGGTTACTGACATGCTTCCTTTGGTTTTTTCTTGAAGAATCAGAGTCTTGATCACCTTTGATCCATAAACCTCATTTACCATTTTACAATGATACAAATAAGCCTCGTTTGGATCAGATAATGAAGACAGCCAGATATCCCTGCCTGTTGTTGTGTAGAGATCATAAAGCTCTTGAGCAGCCTCCATAGTCAAGTCTTCTGAATACTTTTTCTGAGGAAAAGCGACCAGGTTAAAGGCTGTATTTATTAAAACAAACTCTTCAGAAATATTCTTGATGTTTTTCTTCAGATTTATTTCCTTGGAATTTGATAAAAAGCCCAACTTTTCAGAGATATTCTTGGTCCCACAATCAATATCTCCATTCTCCAGAACCAAGATTAGATCTCTTGTTGTCATGATTGGTCGTAAAAACAACACAAAATAAAACCCTTGCGTGACATAGGGGTGGATATTCAAATGATATGTTGTTTCAATCAAATATCCATCTTGATGGTAAATATGCCTTCTTGCCGTCTTATTAAAGAAAGTCTCATCATAGTTTTCAGCGACACGCTGATAAAATTGAGCAGCGCCGCTTCTCAGACAAGGAGCTGTTCGACTTATAATTGTTGAATCCTTGAAAGTATCCAATCGAACTCCTCCTATTGGCTTGGGAGCAAAAATAACATCGCCTGCCGTGGCTTTGTGACCGGAAAGGATATATACCCAATTTTCAGCTTGGAAGAGATTTTTTTGGCAGAGGTCTTGCTGGTCAAAATATCTTTGGTGCTTTTGGAATCTTTGAGAATAAACTTTCAGAAATTGTGAATATTCTTCGAGGGAATGGTTCAACGACAAGAAGTAATGAGCATACAGCAATAAAGGCTCAAGATTTGATTCAGAAAGCTCTTTGAAAAGCACCTTGACACTCTTTATATTTTTGCCACGAAGTTTGTTGAATATTTGGGCAGTTTTATGAATGATGAACGTGTCAGGAGCGTTCTTCTTTATCTCTTCGCACACCTTGATTTGAGCACAAGCTTGCTCGAGCATTGAAGCTTGCAATTGGAAAACTAGGCCTTGCTCTTGAAGATAAGAGGTCAGGTCTAATTGACTTTCTCTATTTCTTTCTTCAGATTTAGCTTGAAGTTCATTCTGAATTTGAATTAATAAAAGATCAGCATTAAGTTTTATATTCTTGTCTGATCCTTTTAGCCGGAGCGATGTCAATGCCTTAACTGCATCTCCGTATTTCTGAGATTTCTTGACGAAAAATTGAGCGGCGAAAAGTTGGATTTTTTCATTATTAGGATAAAGCTCGATCAGTTTTTCAAGGTATTTTCCAAAGAGGACATTCGCCGATTTTTTATCATTAATATTTTCAAGCTCTGTTTCTTCAGTAATCTTGAGGAAATCTTTGAGATTATTCTTCACACTTCCTCTGGCCAGAGAAGCCCATGAAGTCTTAACTTCTGTTGATTTATAATTTTTAAGTTGTGAAATAGCAGATATTCTGTGTAGTAAGAAAGCTGGACTTGTCACTGAAGGATCACAAATTATTCTCCAAAGCTTGCTCTTCAGATATCCTCTTGAGATTTTGATTGTTAGTAAAGATATTATAGCCCAGATATACATGAAGAAAACAAGGTTAACAATCTCATAGTTGCTTGATTTTCCAATAATTGAGATGAAGCAAGTGAGATTTAGTGAAGAAAGGATCATTAGAATCGTCGCTTGATAATGAAGAGCTTCAAAATTATACAATGGCAAAGTCTTGAAAAAGTATAAATTTCTCATCGAATCTGCTATGATATTAATCACTGTTATAATCCACACACTGCTCTGAAAACCTCTCGCCAAGAAAATCGTCAATATTTGCAATGTAAACTTCTGAATCAAAGTGATCATTTCCACCACGTTATCCTTACCAGAAAGGAAATTCTTCATTGGAAGCATGTAATAGTATCGAGCATAAAGCAAAATCGAAAAAGCAAAATCAAGGATTATCGCTAAAAGGCTCACAACTATTTTCTTTTTAAAACACATTCTTTCTCCTTGAGTCAACTCAACGCTCAAAGTTTGTGAATCCATAGCAACATTAACCCAGAAGAAGGTCACATAGAAATACAACACTCTTCCTTGAATACTAAAAAGAGTCCTCCAGACTTTTATCAATAACTTTTGAGGCTGAGAATTCCTTTGAAACTTATAGATAATCCATATTAGCAAGAGATATTTCGATACTGTGAAAACAAACAGGCCACAAAGGATGATAAGTTCTGAGGCAGTTAGCTTATCAAAAGAGATCCAAAGGCCTGGATTAATTATTCTGGCAAGGAAGAGAAGACTGCTGAGAAGGGCAGTTTCTTGTTGTTTCTGAAAGAAAAGAGCAAAAAGGAGAATAGGGCTGAGGAGTTGAAGGTATTCGAGAAGTAAAAGGAGTTTCTGAGAAAATGCAGATGATATTGGGGAATCACCAAATAAAGAAATTGTAGCTATTTTGGCTCTGAGACTGGACTTATCTGCGCAAGCGGAGCTCATTCGTTGCAAAAAGAGGGTCTTGTTTTTTGAAAGCATGATCCAGTAAGGGACTTAATTTCAATGAGTAAGAATAATGATTATGAGTTTTGTTGTTTAATTTTTATTGGAATTATTAATTTTTATTGCTTCTAAAATAATCCTTATCTAATTTTAGAACTTTAGCCACAAAACAACATATTAAACTCCATAAAGACATTTTTCATGTAAATCTCTTCAAAAGCAGTTCCGATGATTGATTTTGAGTTTGAGCTGAGCGGTCTCCCTCACTCAATCTTAGTTCAATAAAAATTTATCACGCCACCATTTTTATTAATCATTTGATCAAGAGCAATCAATAACTCAAGCCTCAAAAAGGCCTCTCATCCATTTGCCATCATAACAAATGATTCTACTTCCAATTTCATTTCGGATATTTGAGGCAGCTTATTATTCACATGAAAATAAGATAACAAGGGTCTAAAATTCATCAACCAGTTGGAGCTTATTCTCTCGAGAGTAGTCCACTCATTAATTTTCAAGGGTTTATTTGCAAGTCCAAATTAAGTTAGAAATACTAAATCAAGGTTTTTCAGACAAGCAATTAAATTTATTTTATTAAAAATATTAAAGGTCACCACCCTTATTGTGGCCTCCAACCTCTCAGGTCATTTTGCTTTGAAAACTGCTTATAATTCGATCAGATTAGAAACCCTATTGACACACATACGGAGAAAAACTTGACTTTGTTTTTCAAAATGAAACCCCTAAATTAATTTTATTCAATCGAGCACACGCAACTTAACTGTATTCTGGTAAACCAGGCAGAACATCGAAAGATCCATTTTCCCCAAGAGTGCCCTCAGCAGCTAAGTTTGAGGCTCTAGGTGTCTGTGCTAAGAGTTTGAGCTGGGTTTTGAATCAAGACTCCATCAGTTTCTAGAATTCTAAATTGAGGGGTTGTAGTTGAGAGATAAAACAAGAATAAAACGTTTTTCAAAATATTTATGGTTTTTATAACAGTCTGTTAGAAATTAATTCGCCTGAAAAAAATCGAAAAACTCCAACTGGTTTCAAATCATACAAAGTCATTTTAGGTTCTCTCGAAAATATCTTTGGAAAACTTTGTTTCATCCCAATTACCCCTCGAAAATAAAGTTATCTCATCCAAATCTCGAATCCTTTTTTCCATTCAAGAAATTCCTTCTGTCCATACTTGCCTGAAAATAATTGTTTTAACAGATCAAATTTCTTTCTGACGTATTGGAAATTTGAGGCGAATCCCTCAAGCCTTCTTTTGTTGTCAAGGAAAAAAACTTTTGAGAAAAATTTATTTATTTTGGCATAAAAGAGCCATTTCATGATCGGAGACCCGACAAGGTGCCCTCAAAATTTGTCTAGAAACAAAAGACTCCTTCAGGTTATGAGTTCTTTGCAACTTGCTTCTTCAAAAAACTGAATTTGGTTTGCTATATAAATTTAATTAAAGCAAAGGACTGATCAAAATTAGCGACCAATTAAATTCAATTGTTTAATCTCTTGCTCTTCATCAATCCTTTCATAAAATTTTTTTGAATCTCAAGGTTCTCCCTTGATCCCTGCTGTTGCCTTCTTTCAAATATTTACCACGTCCTCATGGGACTTTGAGCTTCTAGATTAATGAGTGGATCTTCTCGTTGTGTTTCTTGAGTTTTTATTTCAGAGAGAGAAAGAGCTTAATTTTGTGAGATCATGAATTAACTAAAGATCATTTGTGGTTTCAATTATCGATTTTAAATATAAGAATAAGCTATCACTAATTTATGGTTAATTAAACCGTCACTGATAAATATAGAAATTTGATTTTTCTCATGCTGGTTTTAATTGTCACTCCCAAAGCACTTTTTTGACCTTTATTGCTTAAGT
>Ga0182738_1008424_pt1 | contig 10242 bp, 9 predicted proteins | sample eDN5th30CBELigMG_FD_128876 | JGI IMG/M metagenome (GOLD analysis project Ga0182738, IMG submission 128876) | Enriched Miracle-Growth compost microbial communities from Emeryville, California, USA - eDNA 5th pass 30_C BE-Lig MG (version 2)... ... | reverse complement strand
GCGTCGAACCCGTCGAACGTGGCGGCCTGCACGGCCTCGACCGACCGGTTGTAGCCAAAAACTTCCCGACCCGCCGCGGCGGCGGCGCGCATCACCGAGCCACCGATCAAGCCGAGACCCAGCACGCACACGGGAGTAGTTGTCACCCCACAAGGTTGGCACACGCTCACATCGCGGCGGCTGGGAGATCCCTGGTCAAAATCGCTGGTCGGCGACTACCGTAGGCGCTCATGGGAGCACAGCGAGCGCCGGCAGACCTGCCCGATGGTTTCGGCGTGGCCGTTGTCCGCGAGGACGGCAAGTGGCGATGCGCGCCCATGCGCAAGAGCGCGCTCAACAGCCTGTCCGCGGCCGAGACCGAGCTGCGTGAGATCCGCAGCGCGGGTGCCGTGTTCGGCCTGCTCGATGTCGACGACGAGTTCTTCGTGATCGTGCGCCCGGCGCCTGCGGGCACCCGACTGCTGTTGTCGGATGCCACCGCGGCGCTGGACTACGACATCGCCGCTGAGGCACTCGAGAAGCTCGACGCCGACATCGAGGCCGATGATCTCGACGACGCCGACCCCTTCGAAGAGGGCGATCTGGGCCTACTGTCGGATCTCGGACTGCCCGACGCAGTGCTCAGCGTGATCCTCGACGAGACGGATCTGTACGCCGACGAGCAGATCGGCCGGATCGCGCGCGAGATGGGGTTCGCCGAGGAACTGTCGGCAGTGCTGGACCGCCTCAATCGGTGACCCCGGAATCCCAGATCCGTGCGGCGCTGGAGGCCGCCCGCACCGCAGGACCGCGCGATGTGCCCATCGGGGCCGTGGTCTACGCGGCCGACGGCACCGAACTCGCGCGGGCGGTCAACGTCCGTGAAGCCGACGGCGACCCGGCCGGGCATGCCGAGATCGTGGCAATGCGCGCGGCCGCCAAGGTCCTCGGTGACGGCTGGCGCCTGGAGGGCGCCACGCTGGCCGTGACCGTGGAACCGTGCACGATGTGTGCAGGCGCGCTGGTCCTGGCGCGTGTGTCGCGGCTGGTGTTCGGAGCGTGGGAGCCGAAGACCGGCGCGGTCGGCTCACTGTGGGATGTCGTGCGTGACCGCAGGCTCAACCACCGGCCCGAGGTGATCGGCGGCGTGCTCGCCGACGAGTGCGCGGCTCTGCTCGAGGAGTTCTTCGCGCGCCAGCGCTGAGCTTTTGTGATCGAGTGTGCGCTCTTGGCGGGTTGCTCGATCGAGTGTGCACTCTTGGCGGGTTGCGGGCCATTTTTCCGCCCTGGCTGCACAGTGGATGGTGACCTCTGATCGACCGTGCACTCTTGGCGGGTTTTGAGGCGTTTTTCCGCCGTGGCCGCACGCTGGGTGATCACCGTGATGAGCAGCGCGATTATGGCCTCCGGCGCTCTCCCGGTAAGCTACTGCGCGGTGGCGTGTCCGAGCGGCCTAAGGAGCACGCCTCGAAAGCGTGTGTGGGGTAACCCCCCACCGAGGGTTCAAATCCCTCCGCCACCGCCATAAGAACTCCCCACATGATGTGGGGAGTTTTTTTCTGGGTCGGCGGGCGTCAACCGAAGGACCGGGATGCGGCGCACGCCCTCGGCCCGCTTCCCGTACGCAACCCAGCCTGGATACAGCCGGCTGGCGGCAAGCGCGTACAGCCGGTCCCGTTGAGGGCCATCGACCTCGCGGGCGACGAACCGCCCACCGCGTCGCCCGACATACAGTTCACACTCCGGGTGTGCCCGCAGGTTGTGATACCAGCCGGGGTGGCGGGCCTGACCGTAGTTGGACGCGATCAGCACCACATCGTCACCGTCGGTGAAGTACGCCAGCGCGGTCTGGCGCGTCTTGCCGCTGCGCGCACCGGTCGAGGTCAGCACGGCGATCGGGATTCCCACGCTGAGGCGGGCCCGACCACCGGTGGCCTTGATCAGCGGAACCTCGTACGGCATCGCGATTTTGCGCCAGATCGCCGACGCCCGCGCGGTGGCCAGCACCTTGCCGCCGAACCACCAGGCCAGGTCGCGTTTCCAGCGAGGCCGCGTTTCCAGGTCGACGCGGGGTATCCCGTGGAGCTTGTCATCCATGACTCATCCGCGGCCACGGCGCGAACGGGTTCTTCACATTCCGCAGGACCGGTTCGAGCGTGGGGTAGTGGCGCAGCAGCACCGACGTCATGGTGTTGTCGGCGATCCACGCCATGCCCTCGGGTGTGTAGACCTGCGGTGTGAAGTCCACGGTGTAGAACCGGTCGCTCTTGAGCCGGCGCGTCGCCATCAGCACGAAGATGCGGAACGCGGTGTCGCTGAACCCGAAGCCCGCCGGCAGTTTCTCGCCGAACATGCCGACCATGGTGTCGACCTTCTCGATGTCGCCGCCGTAGATCTCGCGCATCCGGTCCGCGGTCGCCTGGTCACCGCCGCTGATCTCTACGAACGACGTCGCGGGCTTCAGGCGCAGTTGACGACGGAACTCGTTGTAGCGCGGCACACCTCGCTCGCGTGAGCGCAGGATGTCGACGGCGATCAGGTCGATCAGGTGCGTCTCGGACTGGAACTGCCGCATGAACTTCGGGCTGTTGTGCAACGTGACCGCGCCGGGATGTGCGACGCCGAGCGAGTACAGGCAGTCCACGATGCCCAGGCGTTTGAGCACACCGCGGGCATTGGCCACACCGTGCAGGTCGGTGAACGAGAGTTCTTGTGGCGCAGTATCTCCCGCCAGGGACAAAAAGGTGTAGTCGTCGGGGATCAGCGGGTGCATGCGGTACACCGTGACGAAGTCCTCGGTGATCGAATAGGCGGCCGAGTGGTGTTCGGTGTCCGAACCCGGGATACCGCTGATCAGATCGCTCGTGCCGATCCGTCCGACCAGTTTCCCGACGGCTTCACCGGCCAGGCCGAACCAGTTGGCGCGCATACCGATGTGCAGCGTCGGATGGGCGAGGATCGCGGGGGTCCATTCGACGGTGTGGATCTTGGCGATCAGGGCCGCGTTGATCAGGCGGGCCTTGTTGAAGATCTGCTCACCGGTCCACTCGGGGTACGCCGCACGCAACCGGTCGCAGATCGCGTTGTGCTCGCGCATGAAGATCGTGCCCATGAGCTCGGAGCCCACCCACCAGCCGTCCGCCGCGCCGGAGGCCTTGATGACCTCGGGTGCGACGCCGATGAACCCGTCGCCGTCGATGAGCACCTTCCCGTCGTCCGAGTCGGTACGGATCAGCTTCTGGGCCTGCGGGCTGTTGCCGTAGATCTGTGACGCATCCCACCAGTGGGTCTCGCGGTTGATGAACGTCGTGTGGCCCGGCGCGGAATCCGGGTCGGCAGGCGTGGCGGGTACGTCGATGGTCGCGCCGTTCCACTCGTGGTCGCCCTCGGGCACCGGGATCTTGTGGATCCGATTGGCGTCGGTGCCGTGGCTGAACCAGTCGTGGGTTTCGAACTGCAGCCACGCCGCGGCCAGCACGTTGAGTGTGGTGGCCGGGCGGAATTCGTCGCGCAGCAGCAGTTCGGTGCTGATGAGCCGGGGGTTGGGGTCCATCAGGTGCGGCATCTGCTCGGGGCGGCCCTTCGACGGCGCGACGTTGCGGCCGAAGCGCGTGTTCGCCATGCCCATCGACGGATCGGACAGGTCGTTGTAGGAGCCGTCGGGCGTGCGGTTGGTGAGGTACTCGGCCGGGGAGTACTGCGTCTGAGGCCGCGGCGGGTCGCCCTCGTAGGAATCGAAGAGGTTGTGCTCGCGCAGCGCGTCGCGGATCCCCACCAGCACACTGATCCCGAGCCACGCGGGCAGCTTGTCCCAGCCGATCCGCCGGTCGACGGTCTCACTGAGTTTGATGAACGACCGCATCAGCAGTGCGCGCATTGCGGCCTCCTTTCCAGGCGGTGACGGCCAGCGCGGTGTTGACCGCGGAGATGACGATGCTCGTGATGCCGGGCCTGCGACCGAGGTCACCGCGCACGGTGGTGACAGCGGCCGCAACAGTGTCCGACGCATGAATCAGCACAGCGAGTCGCTCGGCCCGCCGGAGGTCGGCGCCGCGGAGCAGGAGCAGGTCGAGGCCGATCAGCACCGTGCGGATGCCGAACATCCGGAACGGGTAGGTGCCCGCGCGGTCGACGGCGGTGTCGACGCCGAGGCGTCCGAGCAGTTTTTCGGGAGCCAGAAGCCCTGCCGCGCCGTTGGCGATCCGGATCACCGCGAGCGTCTTGCGCGCAGCAGTGCCCTTGTGCACCCGCCACCTCCCGTGGTCGATCGGTTGTGGCTCGATCGTGGCGTTTTCTCGTGCGGGACAAACGAGTAGTCGGCTACTCGTTTTCCGGCACGCCGCAGTGGATATCAGCGTTGAATGAACCGGATGCAGCTCATGTCGCCGACCGATTCCATGTTCTTGATCGCGGAGTCGCGGGAGCACCCGATGCATGTGGGCGGTCTGGCGCTGTACGACCCGCCCGACGATGCAGGCCCGGAGTTCGTGCGTGAGTTGTACGAAGAGATGGTCAGGCACACCGACTTCCAGCCGGTGTTCCGCAAGCATCCGGCGACCCTGCTCGGGGGTATCGCCAACGTGGGCTGGACTCTCGACGACGAGGTCGACCTCGACTACCACCTGCGGCGTTCGGCGCTGCCGTCGCCGGGACGCCCGCGCGAGCTTCTCGAACTGACCTCACGTGTGCACGGCACGCTGCTCGACCGGCATCGCCCGCTGTGGGAGGCCTACCTCATCGAGGGTATGGCCGACGGACGCTTCGCGGTGTACACCAAGGTGCACCACTCGCTGATCGACGGGGTGTCGGCGATGAAGCTCGTCGAACGCACACTGTCCGAGGACCCGAGCGACACCACGGTCCGGGTGCCGTGGAACCTGCCGCGGCGCGAATCGTCGCGCAGGGCGGGCTCGTCGTCGTTGGCGCGCACCGCGACCGGCGCCGCGACGTCACTGGCGGCGCTGGCGCCGTCGACGATCAGGCTGGCGCGTGCGGCGCTGCTCGAACAGCAGCTCACGTTGCCGTTCGGTGCGCCAAGGACCATGTTCAACGTCAAGATCGGCGGGGCCCGCCGCGTCGCGGCGCAGTCGTGGCCGCTGGAGCGGTTGCGTCGCATCAAGGCGGTCACCGGGGCAACGATCAACGACATCGTGCTCGCGATGTGTGCGGGTGCGCTGCGCGCCTATCTCGCCGAGCAGGACGCGCTGCCGGACCGGCCGCTGATCGCGATGGTGCCGGTGAGCATGCGCAGTGAACACGAGGCCGACGCCGGCGGCAACATGGTCGGCTCGATCCTGTGCAGCCTGGGCACCGACGTGGAGGATCCGGCCGACCGGCTCGCGGTGATCCGCCGCTCGATCACCGACAACAAGAGGGTGTTCTCCGAACTGCCGCGCCTGCAGGCGCTCGCGTTGTCGGCGCTGCTGATCGCCCCGCTCGGGCTCACCACGGCGTTCCCCGGATTCGTCGACGCCACCGCGCCGCCGTTCAACCTCGTGATCTCCAACGTGCCGGGACCCAAGAAGCCGCTGTACTGGCGTGGGGCCCGCCTGGCGGGCAACTACCCGCTGTCGATCGCGCTGGACGGGCAGGCCCTCAACATGACCGTGGTGAGCAACGCCCACAACCTGGATTTCGGGTTGGTGGGCTGCCGGCGCAGCGTGCCGCATCTGCAGCGGCTGCTGGGCCACCTGGAGACCTCGCTGAAAGACCTCGAGACGGCCACAGGCGCCTGACACCTGTTTTGGGTAGACCAAATAGGAAAGGTCACGCAAAATGGTCGCCGTGACGGAAAGCGGTGATCCGGGCCAGTCGCCGGAACTCGGCCGGATGCGGATCCTCGACGCGAAACCGGTGAACCTCGACGGTTTCAGCGTCCCCGACCCCGATCTGGGTCTCGCGGCGATGAGCAGTCCCCACGATCCGCAGCCTTCGCTGGTGATCCGCGACGGCCGCGTGGTCGAGATGGACGGCAAGGCCGCCGAGGACTTCGACGTCATCGACGAGTTCATCGCACGCTACGGGCTGGACCTCGACGTGGCGCCCGAGGCCATGGCAATGAGTGACATCGACCTGGCGCGCATGGCCGTCGACATCAATGTCCCGCGCGCCGAGGTGGTGCGCCTGATCGCGGGGACGACGCCGGCCAAGCTCGCCAAGGTGATCGCGGTGCTCACGCCCGTGGAGATGCAGGCCGCGATGGCCAAGATGCGGGCGCGCCGCACGCCCAGCAACCAGGCCCACGTCACCAACCAGCTCGACGATCCGCTGCTGATCGCCGCAGACGCCGCCAGCGCGGTGGCCTACGGGTTCCGCGAGGTCGAGACGACGGTGCCGGTGCTGGCCGACGCGCCGTCGAATGCCGTTGCGCTGCTGATCGGTTCACAGGTAGGCGTGCCCGGCGCGATGGCGCAGTGCTCGATCGAGGAGGCCCTCGAACTGCGCCTGGGCCTGCGCGGGCTGACCAGTTACGCCGAGACGATCTCGATCTACGGCACCGAGCAGGTGTTCGTCGACGGCGACGACACCCCGTTCTCCAAGGCCATCCTCACCTCGGCGTACGCGTCGCGCGGGCTCAAGATGCGCGTCACCAGCGGCGGCGGCGCCGAGGTGCTCATGGGCGCGGCCGAGAAGTGCTCGATCCTGTACCTCGAATCCCGTTGTGTCTCACTGGCACGCGCGCTGGGTTCGCAGGGCGTGCAGAACGGCGGCATCGACGGTGTCGGTGTGGTGGCCTCGGTGCCCGACGGCATGAAGGAGCTGCTCGCCGAGAACCTCATGGTGATGATGCGCGATCTCGAATCGTGCGCGGGCAACGACAACCTGATCTCGGAATCAGACATCCGCCGCAGCGCCCACACGCTGCCCGTGCTGCTGGCCGGCGCCGACTTCATCTTCTCCGGATTCGGCTCGATCCCGCGCTACGACAACGCGTTCGCGCTGTCGAACTTCAACTCCGACGACATGGACGACTTCCTGGTACTGCAGCGCGACTGGGGCGCCGACGGTGGACTGCGCACGGTGCCCGCCGATCAGCTCGCCGCGGTGCGCAGGCGCGCGGCGCGTGCGGTACAGGCCGTCTACCGCGATCTCGGGCTCGCCGACTTCGACGATCAGCACATCGAGAACGTGGTGGCCGCCAACGGATCCCGCGACCTGCCGCCGGGGGATCCGAAGGCCGTACTGGAGGCCGCCAACGCGATCGAGGCCAAGCAGCTCACGGTGTTCGATGTGGTGGCCTCGCTCAAACGCACCGGTTTCGATCCCGAGGCCGAGGCCATCATGCGGCTGACGGCCGAGCGGATGCGTGGTGACCAGTTGCAGACCTCAGCGATCTTCGACGAGCAGTTCCGGGTGTTGTCGAAGATCACCGATCCCAACGACTACGCCGGGCCCGGAACGGGTTACACACTCAGCGAGCAACGCCGCGCCGAGATCGACAACATCCGCCAGCAGCGCAGTGCCGCCGAACTCACCGCCGATCAGGCCGAGCACGCCGGGCACATCACGGTCACCGAGATCGAACCGGCGCGGCAAGGCAGCGATCCCCGCGAGGTGTGCATCGGTCTGTCGCCTGCGCTGGGGCGCAGCGTGTGGCTGTCGTTGTGCGGCCTGCCGATCGGTGAGGTGATCCGCCAGATCTCGGCCGGCCTGGAGGAGGAGGGCTGCGTGCCGCGGTTCGTGCGTGTGCGGTCCACCATCGATGTCGGCCTGATCGGGTTGACCGCGGCCAAACTGGCCGGCTCGGGTATCGGAATCGGCTTGCAGGGCAAGGGCACCGCACTGATCCACCGCCGCGACCTGGCGCCGCTGGCCAACCTGGAGTTGTTCAGCGTCGCGCCGTTGCTCACCGCGCGCAACTACCGCGAACTGGGCCGCAACGCCGCACGCCACGCCAAGGGCATGGCCCCGGTGCCGATCCTCACCGGCGGCACCGACGAGTCGATCTCGGCGCGCTACCATGCCCGCGCGGTCGCATTGGTGGCGCTGGAACGTCAGGCCAGCGAACCCGGCGAGGCGCCGGTCACGGTGGAGGTGCGCAGGCCATGAACGACAAGTTCACAGACAAGTACACCGTGGCGGCCGCTGTCGACGGCAAGCTCGACTTGTCCGATCTTCGGATGGACCCCGCGGTGCTGGCACACCAGGCCGTGATCGCCGAGGAGAACGGCAACCCACAACTCGCCGAGAACTTCCTGCGCGCAGCCGAACTCGCGACCATCGACGACGAGGACGTGATGCGGCTCTACGAGGCGCTGCGTCCGTACCGGTCGAGCGCGGAGGATCTCGACGCGCTGCAGGCGTCACTGGAATCGCGTGGCGCGGCGCGCTGCGCCGAACTCGTGCGGCAGGCCGCCGAGGCCTACGCGCGGCGGGGCCTGCTGCGGTGATCCCCGCCGGCCTGATCGCCGGTATCGACGTCGGCAACCACACCACGGAGATCGTGCTGGCCCGCGTGACCGACGGAACCGTGCACCCCGTCGGGCACGGACAGGCGCCGACCCGCGGACGCAAGGGATCCCGCGAATCACTCGAAGGCGCGGCGGCACTGCTGCACCGTCTGGAGGTGGACCTACAGGTACGTGCCGAGATGCTCGTGCTCTCGGCGATCCGCCCGGTCGACACCGAGACCGCACCGCTGGCACCGGCGACCGTACCCCACGCACCGGTGCGCAGCCTGCGCAGGCCCGACGCCAGCACGCCCGCGGGCAGCGGCTACGCCGTGGGTCGCCACGTGCCGCTTGCGGCGCTCAAACACGACGATCGCCACGACGCGGTCATCGTCTCGGTCGACGCCACAACCGATTTCGAGGACGCCGCGGCCGCGATCACCGACGCGGTGGGCAAGGGCGCCAACGTCGTCGGGGTGCTGGCCGCCCAGGACGACGCCGTGCTGATCCGCAACCGCATCCCGATCGACGTTCCCGTGGTCGACGAGGTCGACCTGGACGGCTTGGCTCCTGATGTGCTGGTGGCGGTCGAGGTGGTCGCCGAGGGGCGTGCGTACCGCGCCCTGGCCGATCCGATCGCGGTGTGCGCCGCGCTGCAGCTCGGCCACGAGAACCTGCGCGACATCGCCGAATTCACCAGAGAGCTCGCGGATTCCCCGGCGATCGCCCTCACACCCCGCACCCGTCCGCCCCAACCACCCGCACCCGACGACGACTACGTCGAGTTCGCGCGCGACGGCGAGCAGGTACGGTACCCGCCCGCGCAAGCCCACACGATCCTGCGCCGCGAACCGCCGGGCAGCGTGGTGAGGATCCGGTTGCGGTCGGTGCCCACAGCCGATCACGAGATGGCCGTCGACGACGCGTTCTTCACCGATCTGGCGGCGCTGGACAACGGCACGTGGCTGCGCCGCGGCGTGGCCGACGCGAGTGGCACCGTGGTGGCACTGCTGGCGGCCGACCACGTCGCCGACGCCGCGGCGACGCTCGCCGAACTCACCGGGCGCCCGGCGCGCACGCTCGCCTCCGAACCCGAGGCCGCCGCGCGCGGCGCCAGCACCACACCCGGCCTGCCACCCGATTCGGTGGTGTGCGATATCGGCGGCGGCACAATCGATCTGGTCGGTGCCGAACGGACCGTCACCGCGGCGGGCGCAGGCGAGACCATCACGGTGGCGGTCGCGAAGATGCTCGGCATCCCCAGGGCCCTGGCCGAGCGCGTCAAGCGCACACCGGCCATCCGGGTCGAGGGCCCGCACGTCGCACACGAGGAGGACGGGCGGCGCTTGTTCCTCGACGCCCCGGCACCGGCCGAGGCCATCGGACGCCTGTGCACCAGGGGCACCGCAGGTCTGGTCCCGTTCTCCAGCCGGCTGGCTGCAGAGGAGTGGCGCAGCCTGCGGCTGGCCATCAAGCAGGAGACCGTGGCGGCCAACATCGCGCGCTGCATGAAGGCGTTCGAGAAACCGCCGACCGCGCTGGTGCTGGCCGGCGGCGGTGCCCTCGACGACGAATTGCTGCGTACCGTCGGTGAATCCCTGCGGACCGCGGGGGTTGTGGTGGGCCGCGCCAACATCGACGGTGTGCACGGCCCACGGTTCGCGGTGGCCTCAGGTCTGGTGCATCTGTACGCCGAATCAGCCGGCGAGCGCGGGGCGCAGGAAGTCTCCTGAGATCGCGACGGCCGGTGCCGACGAGTCGCCGCCGACCACCAGCGTCGCGAACGCGATGTCGCCCGCGATGCCCGCGAACCAGCCGTGCGAGTGCGTGTTGTCGCCGAATTCCGCCGTGCCGGTCTTGCCGCCCAGGTCGG
>Ga0182738_1008423_pt1 | contig 10242 bp, 9 predicted proteins | sample eDN5th30CBELigMG_FD_128876 | JGI IMG/M metagenome (GOLD analysis project Ga0182738, IMG submission 128876) | Enriched Miracle-Growth compost microbial communities from Emeryville, California, USA - eDNA 5th pass 30_C BE-Lig MG (version 2)... ... | reverse complement strand
CACCGCTGTGTTGGTGGCGGCGGCCCGCTGCGCCCGACTTCGTCGCGCTTGCGACCACCGCTAGGCTGACGCAATGTCGCGACCCGCGCTCTCCGATTACCAGCACCTGGCCAGCGGCAAAGTCCGCGAACTCTACCGGATCGATGAGCAGCATCTGCTGTTTGTCGCTACCGACCGGATCTCGGCGTTCGACTACATCCTCGACAGCGAGATCCCGGATAAGGGCCGCATCCTGACCGCGATGAGTGTCTTCTTCTTCGACCTCGTCGATGCTCCCAATCACCTGGCCGGGCCGCCCGATGATCCGCGTATACCCGACGAGGTGCTCGGCCGCGCGCTGGTCGTGCGCCGGCTGAAGATGATGCCGGTGGAGTGTGTGGCTCGCGGCTACCTGACCGGCTCGGGCCTGCTGGACTACCAGCGCAGCGGCGCGGTGTGCGGCATCCCTTTGCCGCCCGGATTGGTGGAAGCCAGCAAGTTCCTCAACCCGCTGTTCACCCCGGCGACCAAGGCCGACATCGGTGAGCACGACGAGAACATCTCGTTCGCGCAGGTGATCGACATGGTGGGACCGGTACGCGCCGGCCAGTTGCGCGACCGCACCCTGGCGACCTATGTGCAGGCTGCCGACCACGCGCTGACCAAGGGAATCATCATCGCCGACACCAAGTTCGAGTTCGGCATCGACGAACACGACAACCTGGTGCTGGCCGACGAGGTCTTCACTCCCGACTCGTCGCGGTACTGGCCAGCCGATCACTACCGGGCCGGGGTCGTGCAGCAGAGCTTCGACAAGCAGTTCGTCCGTAACTGGCTGACTGGTCCGGAATCCGGTTGGGACCGGGCCGGAGACCAGCCGCCCCCAGCGCTGCCGGATGACATCATCGCCGCGACTCGTGCCCGTTATATCGAGGCCTACGAACGTATTTCAGGTCTGTCCTTTGACGACTGGGTCGGTCCCGGCGCATGACCGACGTGTCGCAGGATCTTCCGGCCCCACCCTCGGCTAAGCGAGTAGACAGTACCCGCACGCACCACGGGGACGTCTTCGTCGACTCCTATGAGTGGCTGCGTGACAAGTCTGACCCCGCTGTCATCGCCCACCTGGAAGCCGAGAACGCGTACACCGACGCCGCCACGGCACATCTGGAACCCTTGCGACAGAACATTTTCGACGAGATCAAGGCTCGCACCAAGGAGACCGACCTCTCGGTGCCCGCCCGTCGCGGCGACTGGTGGTACTACGCGCGCACCTTCGAAGGAAAGCAGTACGGCGTCCAGTGCCGCTGCCCGGTCAGCGGTCCGGATGACTGGAATCCACCACAGCTCGACGAGGCTACCGAGATCCCCGGCGAGCAGGTGCTGCTTGACCAGAACGCGGAGGCCGAGGGTCACGACTTCTTCGCGCTCGGCGCGGCCGGCGTCAGCCCGGACAGCAACATCCTCGCCTACTCCATAGACGTCGTCGGCGACGAGCGGTACACCCTGCGGTTCAAGGACTTATCCACCGGCGAACTGCTTCCCGACGAGATCGCCGGGATCGGTGCCGGGGTGACCTGGGCGACCGACAACCGGACCGTCTACTACACGACCGTCGACGAAGCCTGGCGCCCGGATACCGTGTGGCGCTACCAGATCGGTGCCTCCGGAGCGCCTGCCGAGCAGGTCTACCACGAGGTCGATGAACGATTCTGGTTGGCGGTCGGGCGTACCCGCAGCGACGCCTACGTGTTGATCGCGGCCGGGTCGTCGATTACCACCGAGGTGCGCTACGCCGACGCAGCCGACTCACACGCTGAGTTCACCGTGGTGCTGCCTCGTCGGGAAGGGGTCGAATACTCGGTAGAGCACGCCATCATCGGCGGCCAGGACCGATTCCTGATGCTGCACAACGACGGTGCGGTCAACTTCACCTTGGTCCAGGCCCCGGTGAACGATCCGACCGCGCAGCAGACGCTGATCGCCGGACGCGACGACGTGCGGCTCGACGCGGTGGATGCCTTCGCTCACCACCTGGTTGTCGGGTACCGCGCCGAAGGTCTGCCTCGCATCCAACTGTGGCCGATCAGTGCCGACGGTGATCTCCAACCGCCGCAGGAGATCACCTTCGACACCGAGCTGACCTCGTCGGGCCTGGCCACCAACCCGAACTGGGACGCTCCGAAACTGCGGGTCGCTGCGACGTCGTTCATCACCCCGGTGCGGGTCTACGACATCGACCTTGCGACCGGTGAACACACCCTGCTGCGCGAACAGCCGGTGCTGGGTGAATACCGAAGCACTGACTACGTCGAATACCGCGACTGGGCCTACGCCGAGGACGGCACCCGGATCCCGGTCTCTGTCGTGCACCGGGCCGGTATCGAACTCCCCGCTCCGACACTGCTTTACGGTTACGGCGCCTACGAGGCATGCGAAGATCCGCAGTTCTCGATCGCTCGGCTGTCGCTGCTGGACCGGGGCATGGTGTTCGCCGTAGCTCACGTTCGCGGCGGCGGTGAGATGGGCCGGCTGTGGTACGAGCGCGGCAAGATGCTGGAGAAGAAGAACAGCTTCACCGACTTCGTCGCCGTGGGCCGTCACCTGATCGACGCTGGGGTCTGCCGGCCCGGGCATCTGGTGGCGATGGGCGGCAGTGCCGGCGGGCTGCTGATGGGCGCGGTGACCAACCTGGCGCCGGACCTGTTCGCCGGGGTAGTGGCGCAGGTCCCGTTCGTCGACCCGCTGACCACCATCTTGGACCCGTCGCTGCCATTGACCGTCATCGAGTGGGACGAGTGGGGAAATCCGTTGGACGACAAGGACGTCTACTTCTACATGAAGTCCTACTCGCCGTATGAGAATATCGCCCGCCGGGAGTATCCGCCGATCCTGGCGATGACCTCGCTGCACGACACCAGGGTGTACTACGTCGAGCCGGCGAAATGGGTCGCGGCGCTGCGGCACACCAAGACCGACGTCAACCCGGTGTTGCTGAAAACCGAGATGAACGCCGGTCACGGCGGTATCTCCGGGCGCTATGAACGCTGGAAAGAGATCGCGTTCTCCTACGCCTGGCTGCTAGCTGCGGTCGGCGTCTGGCACGAGCCGGGCTAACCGGTGAGCCCGTGGTCAAAGTCGAACAGATCGGCCATGGCCTGGGCCGATTCGGCGGTCGCCGACGGGGTGATCGCATCCGCGAACTGTTGGGGGAGCCAGTTCAGCCAGGCCGGGAAGATGCCGCCGATCGGCGTGCCGGTCAGTTCCCGGGCGATGTCGAAGGTGTCCGGGTTGGAGTTGATGTCGATGGGTGGGGTTGTCGAGCAACCGATTATCGGAAAGCAGCGCTCGTCGAAGACGACCTGGCCGCCGGAGTACTGCAGGGTGCCGTTGATCTCGGGGTGGGCGAGTTGGGCGAGCAGGCCGCCCAGCGGGATGGTGCCGTCTACCGCGTTGACGGTGATGTCGCCCAGGTAAGCGGTGCCTGTTCCCAGGACGGGAACGTCTATCGGCTCCGATCCCAGATCGAACTTCTCGCCCACCAGATCGTCGGGGGAGAATCCGAACGCGCTGAGGAAGTCCAGCGGAACCCCGGAGCCATTGAGCACGGCATCGATGACGTGCGCCGGTGCGGTGAAGGTGCCGGCGAACGCACCCCACCAGTCGCCGTCGTGCAGGTCGCCGAAGATCGCGTTGACGCTGTCCACCACTGCATTCCAGCCCAGGATCGGCGATCCCAGGGCATCGATCAATATCGCGACCGGTACCCCGAGCTCCAGCTCGGGGCTCCCGATGCTGTTGACGACCTTCTGGATCAGATCGTAGAAATTGCCGCTGAGGATCGCGGCGGCCAGTTCGCCGGCGGACGGCTCCTCGATGTCGTCAAACATCGTTGATGTGTCCACGCCCACCGAGAAGTCGAATGCCGTGTCCACGACGTGGCCGAAGTTGTGCCACATGCCCGTTCCGGCGTCCACTAGGGCTTGGCCGAAGCCCGGGAGATCTCCGCGCAACAGCGCCCCGACGATGTCCTGCGCGTAGCCGACTTGATTGCTGAGTAACTGGTGCAGGAACGGGAACGGGTTGGCGAACCAGTCTGTGGCTATGGTCGAGACGTTGCCCCAGGTATTGGTGAACAGATCGGCATAGGGGGTGACCAGGTCGCCGATGCCGGCAGTGAGCTGTACGACCGGGATCGGGTTGGCTGATGCCGGCGCGGTCACCACCGGAGTGGCCGCGATCAGACCCGCACCGGTGATGACGATTCCCGCGGTGACGAACCGGCGGACTACTGGGTGGTACATGGCTGCCCCCCGACGACGTTAACTGAGAATAAGCTTAGTTGCTTACAAAGATTCGGTCAAAATTTGAATCGCGGCGCCTTGTTCGGGGGCGATCATCGGCACGGGTAACGTCGCAGCCATGAGCCTCGCCGATATCCCGCTGACCACCCTTGACGGCCAGTCCACCTCGCTGGCCGAGTACGCCGACCGCGCGGTGCTGGTCGTCAACGTCGCGTCCAAATGTGGACTCACCCCGCAGTACGGCGCGCTGGAGAAGCTCGCGCAGGACTACGGCGATCGCGGCCTGACCGTGCTGGGCGTGCCCTGCAACCAGTTCATGGGCCAGGAGCCCGGAACGGCCGAGGAGATCGCGACCTTCTGCTCGACCACCTACGGGGTGACCTTTCCGTTGCTGGCTAAGACCGACGTCAACGGTGCGGACCGCCACCCGCTGTATGCGGAGTTGACCAAGACCGCCGACGCCGAGGGCGCCGCCGGTGACGTGCAGTGGAACTTCGAGAAGTTTCTACTTGCTCCGGGAGCAACCGTGGCCAACCGCTTCCGGCCCACCACGGTGCCGGACGCACCTGAGGTGATCGCCGCCATCGAAGCCGTCCTGCCTGGCTGATGCATACCCGGTCGGAACGCTTCCCCAGTGTGCGGGCGGCGGCGCTGGCCTACCGGTTCCGGGAGAGCCTGTTCGCGCTGCCGTTGGTGATCGTGTTCGGCGGGATGGCGCTGGCCGTCATCACCCGGGTAGCGGATCGCAACATCGGCCCGTCGCCGCGTTTCCTGCTGAAGATGGACAGCGGCGTGGCCACCACACTGCTGTCCACAATCGCCGGCGCGACGATCACCACAGCGGGAGTCATCTTCTCGCTGACCATCGTCAGCCTGCAGCTGGCGAGTTCGCAGCTGTCGCCCCGCGTGATGCGGTGGTTCATCCGGGACCGGCTCAGCCAGGTCGTCATCGGCCTGCTGGTCGCGACGTTCGTGTACTGCGTGCTGAGCCTGCCCGACCTCAATGGATCCTCGCCGGTTCCCGCGCCACCGCTGACGGTGACGGTCGCGGTCGTGCTGACGATCGCCACCGTCATCACGATCATCGCTCACGTCGATCACCTGGCCCACCGGCTGGAGGTCGGACAGGTGGTGCGCGAGATCGCGGCCGAGGGCTCCATGGTGATCGACGCCGTCGCGGCCGCCGCCGCCGACGAGCGACCTGCCCACGAAGCCGACATGGAGGTTCCTCCGGACGCATTGCGGTTGACCTCACCCGGCAACGGCTGGGTCAGTCAGGTCAACCCTCAGCGGCTTTTGGCTGCCATCCCGGCCGGCACCACAATCCGGCTGGACACCCGCGTCGGTGCCTACATCCATCTCGGCCAGCCGCTGGTCACCATCTGGCCGGTGCCGGCCAATCCGGATCGGGTGCGGGACAAGTTGTCCCGGGCCGTCGTCGTCAGTGACAGCCGCACCATGCAGGAAGACGTCGACTTCGCCTTCCGTCAGCTGGTCGACATCGGGCTGCGCGCACTCAGCTCGGCGATCAACGATCCGACCACCGCGGTCGAGGCCACGCTCCGGGTGGGCAGCCTGCTGCGCCGGGTGCTGACGGTGCAGCCGCGACCGCGTGCGGTGGCCGGCCCGGACGGGCGAATACTGTTGCGGCCCTGGGATCTCGACCCCAAGGAGTACATCGGTCACGGTTTCGACCAACTTCGCCAGGTTGCGCCCAGCCAGCCCTTGGTGGCGGCGGCGATCCTGCGGGTGCTGCGGATGCTGGTCGCCCATGTCAAGGAATACGGCCGGCCGGAGCACCTGCCCGCCCTGCGGGAGCAGACCGACCTGCTCCTGGAATCGCTGGAGATGGCGCCGGATCTGCATCCGCGTGATCTGGCCCGGCTCAAGGCGATCGCCGCCGACACCACCGATCCGGCCGACCACAGCCGCCGGCGGGTGACTCCGTAGCGCTATCTGACGTCTTCCTCGACGTCACCGACTGGACACGTGCGCTGGTCACACTGGTGTTGTGACTGGACAACTGATCGTCTCCGTCTCCGGGATCAGGGCGCACACCCGGGCCGATGCCGAGGCCTTCTGTGCGCAACTGGATGCCCGCGGTGTACCGGTATCGCTGCTTGTGGCGCCGCGACTGGGTCCCGACTACCGGCTCGACCGCGACCCCGGCACCGTCGAGTGGCTGACGCGGCGGCGCGCCGACGGTGCGGCGATCGTGCTGCACGGCTTTGATGAGGCCGCGACCAAGAAGCGCCGCGGCGAGTTCGCGACGCTGCCCGCCCATGAGGCCAATCTGCGACTGCTTGGCGCCGACCGCGTACTGGAGCACTTGGGCCTGCGCACCCGGCTGTTCGCAGCGCCCGGCTGGACCGTGTCTCCGGGAACCGCCAGGGCGTTGCCGCGCAATGGTTTCCGGCTTCTGGCCGGTTTGCACGGCGTTACCGACCTGGTATTGGACCACGCCGTGCGGGCCCGGGTGATCGGCGTCGGGGCCGGATTTCTCAGCGCGCCCTGGTGGTGCCGGATGGTGGTGGCCACCAGCGGGCGCATTGCACGCCGCGACGGTGTGGTGCGGCTGTCGGTGGGTGCGCGGCAGCTGGCAAAGCCGGGCGTGGCCGAGGCCATGCTGGAGGCGGTGGACACGGCGTTGGGCCACGGTTGCCGGCCGGAACGCTACCGCTGGCCGCTCGCGCCGGTCGATGTGACCTCGGAGCTGAGCGCCTGAGTCGTTACCCTGGGACGCCATGAGCGGTAAGGCGGACGCTGAAGCGATCGTCGTCGGGGCGGGTCTGGCGGGCCTGGTGGCGGCCTGCGAACTGGTGGAGCGTGGTCAGCGTGTCCTGATCGTCGACCAGGAGAACAGCGCGAACCTAGGCGGACAGGCGTTCTGGTCGTTCGGCGGACTGTTCTTCGTCGACAGCCCCGAGCAGCGCAGGCTTGGCGTCCGCGACAGTCACGAACTGGCGCTACAGGACTGGTTGGGCACCGCCGGTTTCGACCGGGAGTGCGACCATTGGCCGCGGCAATGGGCGCATGCCTACGTGGACTTCGCCTCGGGTGAGAAGCGCAGCTGGCTGCGGGCCCGCGGGCTGAAGGTCTTTCCGCTGGTGGGCTGGGCCGAGCGTGGTGGTTACGGCGCTATCGGGCACGGCAACTCGGTGCCCCGGTTCCACATCACCTGGGGAACCGGGCCGGCGTTGGTGGAGATCTTCGCGGGCCGGCTGCGCGGCCGCTCAAAGGTCCGGTTCGCCTTCCGGCACCAGGTCGACGAGCTGATCGTCGAGGGTGGCCGGGTGGCCGGGGTTCGGGGCAGTGTGCTGGAACCCTCGGCTGCCGAACGCGGGGTGGCGTCATCGCGGAACACGGTGGGACAGTTCGAGTTCCGTGCTCCTGCGGTGTTGGTCACCAGTGGCGGAATCGGCGGCAACCTCGAACTGGTGCGGCAGAACTGGCCGGAGCGGATGGGCCGGGTGCCCGCGCAACTGTTGGCCGGGGTGCCCGCCCACGTCGACGGCCGGATGATCGGGATCACCGAGGCGGCCGGCGGCCGGGTGATCAATCGGGACCGGATGTGGCACTACACCGAGGGCATCACCAACTACGACCCGATCTGGCCCGGTCACGGCATCCGCATCATCCCCGGCCCGTCGCCGCTGTGGCTCGACGCCGCCGGCGTACGGTTGCCCGGGCCGCTGTATCCCGGATTCGACACCCTGGGCACGCTCGAGCACATCGCCCGGTCGGGTCAGGACTACACCTGGTTCCTGCTCAACCGGCGGATCATCGAGAAGGAATTCGCGCTGTCGGGCCAAGAGCAGAATCCCGACCTGACCGGCCGTAGCCTGCGTCAGCTCGCCGCGTCACGAGCCCGGTCCGGGCCGCCCCCGCCGGTGCAGGCGTTCATCGACCGCGGGGTGGATTTCGTGCACGCCTCGTCGCTGCGTGACCTGGTCGCCGCGATGAACGACCTGCCCGACGTGGTGCCGTTGGACTACGCGACCGTCGAGGCCGAGGTCACCGCGCGCGACCGCGAAGTGGCGAACCGATTCAGCAAGGACGGCCAGATCACCGCGATCCGCGGCGCCCGGTCCTACCTGGGTGACCGGATCGGTCGGGTGGTGGCCCCGCACCGGCTGACCGATCCGTCCGCCGGCCCGCTGATCGCGGTCAAGCTGCATATCCTGACCCGGAAGACTTTGGGCGGCTTGGAAACCGACTTGGACTCCCGGGTGCTGGGCGCGGACGGCAAGCCGATCGACGGGCTGTACGCGGCCGGCGAGGTGGCCGGCTTCGGCGGCGGCGGCGTGCACGGCTACCGAGCGCTGGAGGGTACCTTCCTGGGCGGGTGCATCTTCTCCGGTCGGGCTGCCGGCCGGGGCGCCGCCAGCGATATCGCCTAGATCAGAAGGTGACGGAACTTTCCTCGGGCAGCACCTGGAAGTCGGCGCGCCCCATCTCGGCCAGGCGGCCGTGATAGATCCCGCGGGCCTCGGTGGCGATGATGCCCTGGTGGATCGGCACCGCGGCCCGCGGCGCCACCGCCCGCAGGTAGTCGACGGCCTCGGAGATCTTCATCCACGGCGCCGCCGCCGGGGTGGCCAGCACGTCCACCGGCTCGCCGGGTACGAACAGTGCGTCGCCGGGATGCATCAGCCGGGCCGGATGCCCGTCGTCGCCGAGCAGGTAGGAGATGTTGTCGATCATCGGCAGCTCGGGATGGATCACCGCGTGCTGCCCGCCCACCCCGCGCACCCGCAGCGGCCCGACGTCGAAGGCATCCCCGACGTGCACCGCCTGCCAGGGCGGACCCAGCTGGGCGGCGGTCTGCGGGTCGGCGTAGAGCGCGGCACCCGGGTTGGCGTCGATCAGGGCCGGCAGCCGCGCTACGTCGGCGTGATCAGGGTGCTGATGAGTGACCAGAATGGCCGCCAGACCGGTGACGCCCTCGAAGCCGTACGAGAAGTTGCCGGGATCGAACAGCACCGTGGTCCCGCCGAAATCGGCGAGCAGGCAGGAATGGCCGAAGTGGGTCAGTTGCATACCTAGAGATTGTGCTCTCGGTGCCACCGACGGGCATCGGTATTGTTGACCCGACCGATTCCCCGTCGACAGTAGGGAGCACCCGTGGCCCGGGTGGTTGTGCACGTGATGCCCAAAGCCGAGATCCTTGACCCGCAGGGACAGGCGATCGTCGGAGCGCTTTCTCGGCTCGGACACACCGGAGTGTCGGATGTGCGGCAGGGCAAGCGCTTCGAGCTCGAGGTCGACGGTTCGATCGACGACGCCGCACTGGCCGAGATCGCCGAAACGCTACTGGCCAACACGGTGATCGAGGACTTCACCGTCAGCCGGGAGACCTCGTGAGCGCCCGGATCGGCGTCATCACCTTCCCCGGCACCCTCGACGACGTCGACGCCGCCCGCGCGGTCCGGTTCGTCGGTGCCGAACCCGTGAGCCTCTGGCACGCCGACGCCGACCTCAAGGGCGTCGACGCCGTGGTGGTGCCCGGCGGCTTCTCCTACGGCGACTACCTGCGCTGCGGTGCCATCGCCCGGTTCGCCCCGGTGATGGGTGAGCTCATCAAGGCCGCCGGCCAAGGCATGCCGGTGCTCGGCATCTGCAACGGCTTCCAGGTGCTGTGCGAGGCCGGCCTGCTGCCCGGAGCGCTGACGCGCAACGCCGGCCTGCACTTCGTCTGCCGCGACGTCTGGCTGCGGGTGGCCTCCACCTCGACGGCCTGGACCTCCCGGTTCGACGCCGACGCCGACCTGCTGGTGCCGCTGAAGTCCGGTGAGGGCCGCTACGTAGCCTCCGAAGCGGTGCTCGACGAGCTCGAAGGCGAAGGCCGGGTGGTGTTCCGCTACCTCGACAACATCAACGGCTCGCTGCGCAGTATCGCCGGAGTGAGCTCGGCCAACGGCCGGGTGGTCGGGCTGATGCCGCACCCCGAGCACGCCAT
>Ga0182738_1008422_pt1 | contig 10243 bp, 7 predicted proteins | sample eDN5th30CBELigMG_FD_128876 | JGI IMG/M metagenome (GOLD analysis project Ga0182738, IMG submission 128876) | Enriched Miracle-Growth compost microbial communities from Emeryville, California, USA - eDNA 5th pass 30_C BE-Lig MG (version 2)... ... | reverse complement strand
ATAAACTTTCGTTAAATAACAGATCTCATAAAAAGGGTTAAAAGAATTAAAATTTATTTAGATAATTAAGACGTCCGACCTTTCTTAATTTGGCGCACGGTTGCCCCCAAGAAAGAAGTATCTCAAAAATAAAGCTCATTTAAAAATCTATTTTCATTGAGAATTTTCTCAGTTATCAACGAACCAATGATGTCAATTTTCTATAAAAAATGCGTCATCTTAAGCATTGGTCTGTTTTTTCTATTGCCGACTCGACAAATTATCAAGCGTACATGCATATAAAATTAAAAAAAAAGTGGCCAAAAACTTGTAGAATATGTGACAGCAGGGATAAAAACTCTTTTGATATCCAACCTGATCTCGAAGCCTTCAAAGGGATCGATCGATTGTCATGCGATTGAGAAAATTTGCAGCCCTATTTGCTGCTCACGAGAGTATCTACGCCACGAACGAACGCCTTGCTTGCTCAGGAGGTGATATTTTTAAATAGATCTCTCCTCTTGACTTACTCAAAAAGAGGCCAGAATTAATTTTAAGATTAAAAACACTTTTATAATGCCTTTCTTTTAAGAAAAATAATATGAGACAAAGAAATTCAATTCAACCCCATACTTTGACAGAACACGCGAAAATAACCCAAACATTTTGTCCCATGTTATCCAATATCCTTTCTTCAGCTTGATTTGGCTTCGACTTTGAAGCTTTGTTTGCTTCAGGTTAAAGCACAGGCCTGAAACTTTTCGAGGATAAAATGGCTTTATTTTGAAATCACTTTTAATTATTTTCTTCGAAAGATTCCTGCCGTTAATTCAAAGGTTGTTTCTCCCTCTCATTCAATTTCTTCTCAATAAATATTTCATTCAAAACTTGCACCACCAATTTCCTTCAAGTTCTCTCAGAAAATGTCATTCTGACCAGAGGAGGGTTCATGGAAATTTCTAATGTCTAAACCTTTGAGGAAAAACGAAAGCAATAACAGTAAATTTCAATATTTTAATTTTTAGTCCTTCAACAGATTATGCCCCGATTTAAGAAATCACAAACCCAGGTTTATAAATAAATTAATTAATTCACAAATCTCAAACGACAAAATGGGCAGCCTTTCCTCCAAAGGTAAAAACTACCAAGAAACCTCAAAATATGGGCAAGTACTCATTCAAACTGACAAACAACTCTATCATCCTGGCGATACTGTCACAGGCAAAATCCATTTAAACATCACAGAGGCATTCCCAGGCACAAAACTTTGTCTTAAATTTAAAGGAAAACAACAAATTTCTTATTTAACGGTTGTTCCAGATAAGCAGGGCAAAGTTAGTGGCGACCTTGTAACTGAAACAAAAAATCTCATGACCCAAACTGCTGATGTACACACTTGGAGCAATGAAGTTTCTGTTGGTCAATAAACAATTCCATTCTCCTTTTTGCTGCCTATTGGTCTTCCAAACTCTTTCAGCCAGTCAGGAGCTAAATTCTCTGCTTCTATTTTCTACAAACTTGAAGCATTTTTACAACCAGCCATTGAAAAGAAGCCAAAGCTCAAGCATAAACAGTCTTTGGTGGTTAGAGAAGCTTCGGCAGCTGAACTCTTCCAGCCCGCTCAGAAGGAGCAGAATCAACAAATATTTGGTGGCTGTCTTGGTTGGTATAAAAAAGGCTCAGTTCAAGTCAGAGCTCAGAATGCAAAAACAGCATATACCCCAGGAGAGCTTTTAACGGTTGAGTTGGATTTTGACAACTCCCAAAGCCAAATGAAGTGTGAAAGAATTATTTTTCAACTTAAACAAAGAATTATCCTCAGAGCAAAACATAGTGTATTCTATCATGAAATCGCACTCAATCAGAAAGAGTTCCCAAGCATAAATGCAGGAGCGCTTGGACAAAAACTCACATTTGAATTCAAATTACCACTCGAGAACAATCAGTCGGTCAATAAAGCCATTCCATCAAAGGAAGATTTGCTTCAACAGAATGATAATCTAAATACTGTCGGATCTGTTTGCCCAAGCACTGATCTCACTTCAATATTTTTACTTGAGGTCTTATGTCTGATGGAAGGGTACATCTATCATCCAATGAATGCTGTGAAGCTCGAATTCCCAATCCAAATTTTGCATCCTGAGCCAGAGGGTGAAAAGATTGCTGCCCCGAAGAATTGGAATCCTCAACTCATGAAGACTTTTACGACTACATTTTCTTATTCGTCTCCTGAAGGTGAAGGAGAAAAAAACTACATGATTAATTCAGGACCTGTCCATCCTATATAAACCAATAAATTTGAAATTTATATTTTTTCTTTCCTTTTCTCTTCTACAAAATTGAATATAGTTCTAAAATTCTCCCTGATATGATTTTTTTTTAGAAGATAGTTACAAGTATTTTTAGCAATAAAGTTTTATACCTGGTTCTTTATTTATTGATCATTAGATAATGAATGAATGATAAACTCAAATTTGAACTTACAAAAGTAATTAATAAGTAAGTTAGTTAGTTAGGATCAAATATGAAGTATGAAGTTTCTATCTATTCTCTTCTTCACATTGCCACATTAGAATGATTTTTTCGCAAGGTATTCTTTAAAGAAATCGCTTTTCTTCAAATCTTCATCCATATGGTCCGTTGACCAGATTGAATTTAATGTCCAAGTGTCGAGAGAAGTAAGAGTTACTTGTCCATCAATTGCATAGGCGATAATCTCATTTTTATTGGGATCAGGGTAAATCGCATTGGTCATGGCAATTTTGCCGTTATTAGCAAACACTTCAACAGAATTTTGGTCCAAGAAAATTCTGAGTTGGATCTGGTTATTTTCAGGAGACAATAATGTGGTGAAAGTGATGCAGGGGAAGGCAGGATTGAAGTCAGTTTCACCAGAATTATAACGGTCCATAAAGAATAGGCCAAGATTGTAGTTATAGCCAATGGTAGTATATTGGCCATCTCCCACGAAAACTTTGAAGCCAAACTCTTTAGGAATGAGAGAGGTATTCGTGGGAAGAGTAAATACTGCAATCATTTCAACTTGATTGCCATTTTGGACTTTCAGAGTACTCTGGTTTTGATTCAATTGAACATTATCCCAGTGCTTGTTTTCATTTCTAAGCTTGGTGTACTCGTCAATAGGCTGAGAAACAATGCGTAATCCTTCAGGATACCTCTTGATTTTCAACTCTCTGATCAAAGTAAGTGATCCTCTCCAGCCTTCATCCTCAGTTGGTGTTTGGCCTCCATATATTCCCTCATCAAGCCAGGCCCAAATCAATCGTCTGCCATTGGGCTCGTTAGTGAAAGTAGCAGCTTCAGTAAAATCTCTTCCATAATCAAAATAGAGATCTTGAGCAATTGACTCAGTATTGGTAAATGTTGTACCATCAAAAGTGCCAATATAATACTCAACCTTGGCAACATCAACAGCATGGCTTAAAACCCATCTCATGTTTCCTTCTTCATCAGCTAACTCAAAAAGGTCAGGATCTTCCCACATACCGTCAGTAGAGCCATCAACTCCAAAATCACTCAAATGGGTCCAATGCTTCAAATCAGTTGAAGAGTATAATCTACACTTGAACTGCATGGGAAGAGCGGTTATCATGACCCATTTTTTGCCTGGCTCATACCAAATGACCTTCGGATCTCTATGGTCAACGAGGCCTTCGTCGATAATGGGGTTTCCAGCATATTGAGTGTAGGAAACTCCAAGATCGTTACTGTAGGCGAAAGCTTGTGCCTCTCCCTTGTCAGTTTGGGCAGTGTAAAAGGCAAGTAAACAATCTTTGACCTTACAGAAGCCACTTGTGTTATTCACGTCAATAATGTTACATCCTGAAAAGATCTGGACTCCATTATATTCAGGAATTGCCACTGGAAGATTTTTCCAATGAACGAGATCAAGACTGACAGCATGTCCCCAGCTCATGTGACCCCAATCAGCGCTGTAAGGATTGTATTGATAGTACATTTGGTATAAACCGCCATAGTAGATCAGCCCGTTAGGATCATTTATCCAATTCTTTGGAGCAGAAAAGTGATATCTCGGGCGGTATTTTTCACCATAAGCAGGAGGTTTATAAGGTTTGCTTGTCGAGCTGACCAAGCAAGCGAGTACTGCAAAAGCAAGGAAAAGGTGGAGATAGAGTTTCATGTTTTTAATAAATTTGAAATTTATAAAGAGAGAAAATTGTGCAAAATAAGTACTCTAAATTATTAAAAAGATCAAACTTATAAATTCAGTCAAAAATTATTTATTCTACATCATCACATGCATTTTTTTCCCTTGAGTTCAAAAACCAGAAAATTCAAAATCTGTGCGTTTGCATGCAAAAAAATTGCTTCTTGGAAGTTTCATTTCAGCTTCAGGAATATTTTTAATTCGAGATGAAGCAAAAAATGAAGTTTCACTGATTCAATTCAAAAACCCATTCTATATTTTTTGAAAAACTATAATAAACTATCCTTTTTTCCTTCAGGAAGAAACATAAACTCCTTTGATTACTGAGAATCTCATGCCGGTAGAATCTCTCGGGAGCTTTCAAATGAAAGTCTCTTCGATGGGAAAGCCAGAACTTTCAAAAAATAGATATATGACTCAATCATGGCTGATTTTATTAATCTGTCTTCAAAAAACCTCAATGCAATCTCAAATTTTATGCATTATAATTTCTCTTTCAGAAATTCAAAATAAATATTTGGGAATAAACTACCTGAGGTCTTAGTTCACCTAAAATTCCTCAGTTCCTTGTTTCTCTCAATTTTAATTTGAATCTGAGTTCGAATATTCAGAGTCTGAAATTTTGTTTTCATTTTATAAAGGTTTTTAGTTGCCTTCTATTAATTGATGAAGTCTATAAACTTTGTTTAAAAACATTTTTTTCAAAATTTTAAACTTTCTTATCAAACTTGCCGAAAGGTTCATTTTATTATCTTACATCTCATAGGAACTTCATTTCATAGACGAATGATCAAAAATATTAGAATATCACTTTGGTCAATGAATTGCTTTATAAATTTGAGGCAAAATTTTTTCGAATTGATCAATTTATTTTATCTTGAGCAATTTGCAGAAAAAACATCTATTTGCCTTATTAAACCCCACAAAAGTTGAAACTCTTTTGATATAGAGTTTCATCTTCACCAAGGAATGCCAGTTTTATCAAGGTCTACACCTTCTTGTTTTTTGAAAAAAGCTATCTGAGTTTGCAAATTTTATTGTACTAATTTATTCTGGTACAATTTTTTAATCAATTTTTAATAAAACAAGCTTAGAACTTGATCTTTCAAATATCTTCACGAGTTGTGGGAGATCATCAAAAGAGGAGAAAACCTTTAATTTGCCATAAAGAGGTGCTCCTGTCCCCGACTTTGATATCTAATTTTTTATAAATTTTTTAGTCCCAGTTTTTCCATTCCTCAAGATTTAAAGAATTTATCTAAATAGAAATTTCTGGGAAACAAAGTCCTCATGATTGAACTAAGATCAAATGTTCTCCTTTCAAACATAAGTCAGCTTGACTTGAATCGAAAAAATTCGATACACTATGAATCTGTTGAGCCTTATCCATATCTGAAAGTTTTAATTTTTGAATTAAAATTTTTGGCTCAAAAAAACTCATTAACAAAAATTTATAACTCTTGCCTTGTCTTTGAAGTCTTTCAAAAACAAAAGTTTTCTTTCTCTCCTCCGCATATCGCTCAGATTATCATAGAACCCTTCCCTTCTTCTTTAACCGAAAGTGTTCTTTAAAAATCATCAAAATCTCATTCATTCTCATCATATTTCTTCTATTCATCTAAATTATCTGTATCTCAATATAACTTTCCATGATTAACAATATGAAAATCCGGTTTCTCAATTAAAGTTTAATTAAAAATTATAAACAAAAAACTCTCCATAAAAATCAGTTGACGTCTTAACAAAAAATTGAAATCATCATTCTAATTTTTCACTTTACTCTATTTGAAATTGAGATCTCATCTGCCTTAAATTTTTTTTTTTCGATTATAAAAGGGGACTATAATTCAACAAAGAATAATAATAATTTATTTATTTATTCGTTTCTAATGAAAGTCCTCCTTCTCTTAGCTGTTTTCGCTTTGGCCACTCAAGTTCACAACTCTGAGGTCACTGAATTTTACCGCACCTTCGTCAACAATATCCCTATGGATACTCAAACCAGAAACCAAATCATGAACGACGGTCTTGATTGTATCAACTTGGCCACCAACGCCCTTATCAACGCTGTTGGAAAAGTCCAACAAGATGTCTACAAGAAGGACCTCATTAACCTCCTCAGAGACGTTATTGGCTCCGTTGAAGTCCTTGAAAAGAACGTCCTCCCCAAGTGTGCTCAAACTTACATGGAACTCGCTTTCTACTTACAGACTCACGCTGGCGACAAACAACTCGACTCCACTGCCAAGATCCAACTCTTCCAAGCCAGATTAGTCCAACTTATGGCCAAGACCGTCCTTGACACTACTGGTCATGACTCCAGCGTCGTTGCTAAAGACTTGGCTGTCTTGGTTGATACTGCCTTTGGCCTTATTGATGCCAACCTCCCCACTGTCATGGAATTCGATTTCTCCAAGTACGTCCCCATGACTGAAGAAAAGGCTCTTCCCCTCTTCTTCAAGGGATTCTTCAACGGTCTTGGAGTCTATGACTCTGACAAGATTAACGGTACCACTCAATGCGTCCTCGGTGTTATCAGCTCCCTCAAGACCATCTTCTCCAACCCTGCTCTCCAAAGAGGTGATTTCTACACCAAGGCCAACATTTTCTTGGACTCCTTGATGCCTCTCACTGATTCCTTCGAAAGATGCCAAAAGCTCAACACTGTTGATATGAGCATGTTCGCAAGAGTCCTTCTCTTGATCAAGGAATACCCCGTCCTTAGTTTGGCAAAAATTGCTTCCAACTCTGCTTTGAACCTCCCCAACGTTATGGCAGCTGAAATGAATATGGGAGTCCTCATGATGCAAGGCCAATATGAACTTGCTGGCCAACTCTATGCTCAAAACCTTAGAACCGTCTACAGCGGTCTTCTCTTCTAAACTGAAGACATAGGAAAGACTTGAAGGCAAGTCAACTTTAATTATTAATTCAATAATAATTCATAACAATTAATAATTCATAATCATATGTTTATGCATGGAATTCTACCATGTTAATAAACACTTTAAACTCAGAGCTTGCTCTCCCTACTAAAATAATTATTCTCAAAAACTTCTTGAAAATAATTTTCTTGTCGACTGACTTATCAATACACATCAAACGAAGTTAGGTTCTTAAGATTATCAGAAAAAAATTTGGTCAGGAAGTTTTTGCAAGTGAATCTTCCATCTCATCAAAATTGAAAATTGATGATATCAGTTTGCTCAGTCATTCTCCAAGAAGAAACTTCTGCTTATAATCATTTTTTTTTTCACACGTTTGAAAATTTTTTAGAATTTTTATCTTTTATAATTCCAATTATCAGTCGGGATATTTTCTCGATAAGTTCTCATATGAGCAACAATATTTCTACCAGATGAGATCCTTCGGGTTTCAGAAGGAAAAAAAAATAATCTTTCGACATTGTGCTTTCATAAACAAAATCATGAAAAACTTGTTTAATCTATAAATAGACGATGTGAAAAATAGAGACTTTCAAAGTCAGGAGTTGATGGTCATATTCTGAATCCTCAAGGGTTTGGGAGTGACTCAAAACTCTAGATTTAAAAAGGAGGAAAAAAAATTTCCTTGAAAAATTCGAGAGTTTTTTTATAAAGCAAAAAAGTATTTATAATTTTTTTCAGATGAGTTTTAGAAAAAATCAAAGCACTTGAAAATCCCTCATAAAATTAAATATAAGATGAATCAAAGATTTTCGAAACAATGTTTTGTCTCTGACTCAGACTAACTCAAAACCTCATCGAAACCCATTGGATATGGCTGAACCCTCTTTCGAAAGGAAGATAATAAAAAGAAGTTTAAACATATTTTTAGAACCTTATTTAACCTTAAAAACTACCTACAACACACAAAATTTTCAAATTGTAACAAGGACCCATAATTTTCAAAGTTTTGGAGAAAAAGTCCTGAGATGAATGAATGCCTCTCTTGTGGATGAAAAAGTTTAACATACTTTCGAATAAAAAATTTTCAAATACGACTTAAAGAGAGTTGTCTGAATTCGAGGATCTAAAAATAATTGAAACAATTTTCCCTCCGAAATTTTGAAGTTTTTAGACAAGGCTAAAAAACTTCAAGACTTGTCTTTCCTTTCCAACTTCTGACAGACTGGAGGATCTGATCAAAGAATCTTTTCACAAAAGAATCAGAACATCATCATAGAGAAAAAATTATTCTATCAGAAAAAAACAAAAAGTAGCAGCTTTATTTTTAAATTTGAAAATTAAACAATAAGAAAACCCCTAAATTTTGGTTTATTTCACTGCAAAAAAATTTTTTGACGAATGTTGCTCTGTCGAAGAAGATCAACACCCCGAAAAATACTTCAGGTCTCAAAAAAGGAATCAAAAACTGACCCAGAAAACTCTTTTGGAGGGATCTGGAAATTTTGATATTATTCTAAAACTGATTTAGATTATAAAAAATTCGATTTAGAGAAGCCCAAAGCAATCTGACGTATTTTCGGCAGACTTTCAACTTCACGACAAAGTTCTCCAATATCTCTGATTCGGAAATTTCTCTTGACACAAAAAGCGAGCTATGAAAGATACATACTCCCTCTTTTTATCAAAACGAATATTGCAATCTTGAAAGGTTGCTACAGAAGCCCTCTTTAGTATTCAACATTCCAATTGCTTTAAATTTCGCGCTCTCCTATTTAAGCTTCACCTCTAAAAATATAATAATAATTTATCAAAGAATCTCCATCTATCTCTTTCATGAAAGCAATTATTGTTTTTGCTTTGCTTGTCTTGGCTTCCCAAGCTCAGCTCCTTGAATTGACTGAAGTCTACAGAAGCTTTGTGGCTAACCTTCCTGTCGATAGTCACACGAAAAATGACCTCACTAATAGTGGCCTCGAATGCTTGACAATTGGTGGTGCAATTGCTGTGAATTTTGCTGAAAGATTTCAACAGAATATTGAGAAATCCGATTACATTTCTTCTGTTAGAAACGTCTTGAGCTTTGGCAAAATGGTCCAAGAAAAAGTTATTCCTACTTGTCAAGTATCTGTTACCAAATTTGCCATGTTTGCTGCTTTTAATGCTCGTCCTCCTCAAATCGACATGAAAAATCAGGCTCTTGCTCTACAGCTTTTTCAAGCTAAACTCATCCAATTGTCTGGAAACTTTGTTGCTACACTCATCTCTGGAGACAATATTGCTGCTGGTAAAGAGCTCGCTTTGGTTGCCTCCTCTGCTCTTGGTCTTACCAAGGTTGATCTTCCCAAAGCTCTCGAAACTGACCCCTCTAAACTTGTTCCTATCAACTTTGAAAAATTAATTCCTGAATTTATCAAGGGATTCCTGGCCACTTTTGGAATTGAAGATCAATCTTTAATTGATGGACTTATTGGCTGTGCAAATGATGTTGTCAACACTGTTGAAAGGGCTGCCATGAATCATAATGTCTTTGGTGGCAATTTCTTCAATAGTGCTAACGCTATGTTGGATAGTTTCTCAGCTGTTAATGACGCATTTGAGAGATGTACCACTACTGTTCATAAGGTGGATCTTAATGCCCTTTTCAACTTCAGTCAAATTCTTTCTGATCATCCTTTCCAAACGTTCACGACTTATCTCCTCAATTATGTTCAACAACTCCCTGAGATTATTAATGAACAAAACAGTTTCCAAGTTTATCTCAACCAAGGACAATATGAACTTGCTGGAAAACACTATGATTTAAGCTTAATGAGACTTTATAAAAATTCTTTATAAGAAATTTCATTCTAAACTAACTAAATAATTGCATTACTTATAAGTAACTCTTAAGAATAAAATTATTTTTCTTGCATTCAATTGTAATGAGAAAACTCTAACACAAATTCTGAATTCTCCCATAGAGAAATAAATTTTTATTAAAGTTAGCACATCAACGTTTTATTCCTCCTTCTCTATTCTTAACAACAAAGTCAATACAACCATGTTGATGGGCAGTGCTAATTCGAAAGGTAAGTCATATAGACAGGGATTTAAATACGGAGACATGTTTCTACAAACAGATCAGCTTGTTTACACCGCCGGTGAAATTGTAACGGGCAAAATCTATATCAATCTCCTTACTGCTTTT
>Ga0182738_1008420_pt1 | contig 10244 bp, 6 predicted proteins | sample eDN5th30CBELigMG_FD_128876 | JGI IMG/M metagenome (GOLD analysis project Ga0182738, IMG submission 128876) | Enriched Miracle-Growth compost microbial communities from Emeryville, California, USA - eDNA 5th pass 30_C BE-Lig MG (version 2)... ... | reverse complement strand
TTACTTGTCCAATTTTGCTTCAATATTTTCTTGAGAAGTTCTTTTGAGAAGCAGGGTTTTTTGCCTTGGATGGTTGGAGATGAAGGTGCTGAGATCTCTACAAAGTGTCGAGATTTCTGAGTTTTAGCTCTAGGTTGAGAAGAAAGAGTGTCTTTGTTTAAAAGGGAAACTATTCAAAATTTAATCCCTCGTACAAAAATCCTGAATCCATATATTTTAGAGCCAGAAAAAAGAATCGAAAATTTTTGGAAGGCTGTAGCCAATGTAATTAAATCGGATCAAAATATCAACTTTGTCTGGTCATCTCATTGATTGATTTAGTTTAATTTTAGCTTTCTATTAGGGTCCGCCCAGTTAATGCTAAAAAGAGTTTTGTTACGAAATTGAGTTAAATCACAAAATCCTTAATGCAAACAGTTGATAAGATTTGGTATATGTTCGGACTCAAATTTAGAGATCATTTGGAAGAACAAGAGTATGCTGAAATCAAGACACCATTGATTATAAATTTCTTTACTGTAAGGCCTTTTTTCTAAAGACTTCGTAATGAAGCGAATGATTCTTTTTCGAATTTTCATTCTTAAGCTAACATATTTCTAGGTTCTTTTGATAACCATTAGTGGGATTCTGATTCCGTATGCTGTTCGATACTTTATTAAGGATCTATCGCCCCAAAACTACATCATAATTGCTTTGCTTCCCATTGTTTTGATTTTTCTGTTTTTCAGAAAGAGGCTTGGGAAATATACAGAACTATTCTTGACGGCTTACATGATCGCCATCACTGTCATTTTAACAACAGTGTACAGAGACCTCCTGCCTCAACAAACTCAAAATGAAAGTTTTTATAGTGGATATAGTTTTGCAATGATCATCCGGTTGCTTGGATACAACATGGTCTCGCTGAAATACACGATTTTGATCTATTTAGTGCAGATTCCACTGAAATTTGCTTTGGTGCAGACATCAGATGCTCTTCAGATTATCATAGCTCTGGCTTTAGATCTTGTTACTATCGGGTTAGGCTGGAAAAGCGAAGTTGTGGAAAGAGATCTTTTTGATATGTTGTATAAGATGAAAAAAAGCGTGCTCAAATTCAAGCATTTGCTTACGCAATATCTTCCTAACCAAATAGCCATTTTTGCTTTGGACTATTCAACAACATATTATATGAACAATGCCTTCAAGCGGGCTTTCAAAACCAAGGATATTAATCTTGTCAAAGGAGCCCTGGAGAAGCTCTTAATTGAGTCTGACACCATTGAGAAGCACAAGACGTTGTTTAAAAACCTTGGTTTCAAAAACTTTGAGGATGAGAATTTCACAATAAACCTGAGTACCTTTATGAGTGCTCTTGCGGTAAATGCTGATCTTCTTCGAGACATTGGGTCAATAAGCTTCCCAGTTATTGAAGATGAAAAGGAAGTCCTTCAGAATGAAAATAGTCCAAGGGAGATAAGTCCAAGGAACAGAGCTGTACGAAAAGTAGGTGTTCAGGGACCTAATGACACGACTTCAAATCCCAAAAAAGATGGAACTATGATTGATCCAAACGACAGTGTTAAACAAAGTGAAAGAGGAAGCAGCTCCAAAAGCCATTCGTCAGATGTAGTTTACGAAGAAGGTAGAAGAAAAGTTTTTCGATTAAAAATCTTCCCATTAGTTTGGGATGATACAGAAGCTATAGCCATGGTTATGGATGATATAACTCAGCAAAAGATAATCATGGAGCTGAAGGTAGCTGATAAGAACAAAGACTTGGTGATTGCTATGGTGTCCCATGAACTCAGAACACCACTGAATGGTTTACTGGGACTTTTGGACATTGCAAGAAAAGATGTGAAAGAGCCTGAAACACTTTCGTATTTACAAGCTTGTAGAGATAGTGGAGTTTTAATGTTGAATTTGATCAATTCAATTCTGGATATTAACCAAATAAAGAACAAGAAGTTGAGGTTGGTTTACACGAAATTTTCTTTGCCGAACTTTTTGCATGAAATCAAAAACTTATTTAATTATTCTTGCAAAGTGAAGAATCTGTACCTGAAGGTTGAAATAGATGCTAATGTGCCTGAGATGATCATTACCGATCGAAATAGACTGAGCCAGATTTTAGTTAATTTGCTGGGGAATGCGTTTAAATTTACCTTCAGAGGTGGTGTGACATTAGGAGTTTCCTTAGAATACTCACAGCCAACTCAAGTCAGATTTTATGTGAGAGATACAGGAATTGGTATCAAGAAGGAAGACCAAGAGAAACTATTTAAAATGTATGGAAAACTTGAGCAGCAGGACAGAAAGATTAACACGCAAGGTATTGGTCTGGGACTTACAATTTCAAATACTCTTGCAGAGCTCTTGAATACAACAGAAAACAAAGGAATTCATGTTGAAAGTGAAGTAGATGTTGGAACATGCTTCTCCTTCCTTGTCCAGTCACAGCACCCGGAAACTTCGAGTATGAGAGAAGTTGAAGAAGGAACTTTGGAAGAGATGAGTGCAGCAATGTTTAATGAAGAAAGAGATGCAACTATCATACGCAAAATGACTACATACACAAATTATTACGACAACTATAGCAAAATGCCAAGTTCAAGCCAAAATGTTGTCTCTGCAAGTCATAACCAACTCGAATACAAAAGACCAGCTTCTCCTCCTCTTATTCGTGCACACCGAGACGAAGAAGAAGGAGATGATCAGCAAGGAGGATCTAGAATAGCCTTCCCAAGCATCAATTTGAATGAGGAGAATAACTTGCTCAGTAGCAGCAGGACAAATGCAAGTCAACAAGAATTACTGAAACCAAATTCAACTTTGCCATTGGCCCATCAGAAGAAAATTTCAGAAGTTGCGGAAGATATCGAGCACGAATCAATGCTTGAGAACTCAATTGAAGAAAGCCTCCAGATTGCAGACAAAGGAGGAGCGGCAGCAAGAGAAGAAGATAAATCTCAGAAACCTTGGTGCTTGGTTGTAGATGATAATCCCTTTAATTTGATGGTGGCTTGTCATATAATGGAAGAGAGAGGATATCGAGTTAAGACAGCCCTCAATGGACGTGAAGCGATAAATCAGTTTACAGAGCATGAATCTAAAGGGTTTGTGTTTAAATTAACCCTGATGGATTGCCAAATGCCTGTTATGGACGGATATCAAGCAACAAAGGCTTTGAAGGAAATGATGAAGAATGGAGAGCTGCATGATTGTCCAATTATCGCATTGACAGCAAATAACAGGGATGAGGAACATGATAAGTTGTGTCAACAAGTTGGAATGAGTGGTCACATCACAAAGCCTCTTCAAACCATTGAATTAGAAGCAATTTTAAAGAAACTTCAAAAAATGAAGAAATAATATCCTTTGTTTGAGGAGTTTTTATAAAATCTGGAGGAGGAAGATTGGCGGTTGGTTGTGCCAACTAGTATATTGATTGTATAATTTTTCATTATGAAGAGAAGTTATTATTGAATAGTGTACATAAATTAAAAATATATGTGGAAAATGGAAAGTTGTAAATGAAAATTTCATTAAAAAAAATTTTTGGGAGATGAAGAAATTCATATCATTTAAACAGGGATTTTCCTCAGTATTTAGACTTCGAGTCAGAATTTTATTTTCCAAAGATTTCTTTCTGAGCATTATCTTTCAAAAAAGGTAATGAGCTCATTTTAGATCATGAGCTTGTGATTGCGGAATGGAATGATTTAAAATTTTCAAATTTGAAGAGTTAAATCTAGCAAAAAGGGAAGGCGATATCATTCATTCTCTCTTAACAGAAGAATTTTTTTAAACATGGATTTGAGTCAAGAATGAAACTGGTCGAAATTTATGCTGTTTTATCCACGACGAATGCAAAAATTCAGAGAGGATCCAGTTGTATGAAGAGGATCAAGACTGATTTCAGGAATAAGTTGAGTGTTGGGAGGCTCCAAGATCTGCTGACGATATCTCTGGGTGGGAGAGATAAAATTGTAGAGGCCAGATAGAGGGTTTAACCATTGGAACGCAACTACGTAACTTCAATCAAAATTGATTTTCAACCTGAATATGCTTGTTTCCAACTCTTCAAGAAGAAGATGAATTTATAAAGAGTTTATTCCAAAAAATTCTTTGGGGAAAAATTCTGATCACATTTTCTTTTTTCACTTTTTCTTTGTCTGGCTGGAGAAGAGGTCTTTCTGAAATTTTGTCTCAAAATGTCAACAAATCAGGGGAAAATTTTTTCCATGGAGAGAAGATCAGAGAATATTTTTTGGAGAAAATTTTTCAAACTAATTGATCAGTTAGAGATGAGAAATTTCAGTCCAATATTTTTTGCAGTTATTTCTCTCTGATGAGAACAAGAATTTTCCTACTTTTTGCTCGATCTGCCCAAAATTTCACCAACCTAATTTTTTGAAAAATTATTGAAGAAAAACTTAAAAGATCCCTTGAAAGGTTAAAATGAAAGTTTAGAAAAAATTATTTCCAGGAGTGACCTGTTTGAATTCTCAAAGAGAAAATTCTTGTTCACTCAAATTAAAAGATTTCTTGCTTTTTCATTCCAAGTTGAAAAGAATTATTGTGAAAGATATCAAATTGAAAAAGGAATATGTAATTGATTGACTGAAGAAAAAAAAGAGAGGATTTTATTCAACCTTGCAAAAAATCTCAAAAAAAAAGTTTAAAGAAATATCTTTTGGATTTTCAAGGATGAAACCATTTTAATTTTCAAGTATCAGAGTATATATCAGTGGATTTGTGATCTCTCGAGGAGTTTTTAGCTTATTAATTCTGGTGGTTGTGTTCAGAGGATTCATCCCAATTTCCTGATTGATTTTGATCGATCGTCTCGATTGTCTGCGAAACAGGGTGAGATAGAGAGCAAGAGGGTTGAAGTCTAAACGGTTTAACCATCAAATTTTCAATATTAAAATTAAAAAAGACTTTTTAAGAGGCTCTCGATAAATTTTTATCGGATTTAAGAAACTCATAGCATCTTGTGAGACATTTAATTCCCGGGTTATTGATATGAGTTGTCAGAAAATAATCTTTCTCTGTCTTCGTCAAGCTTTTTTGATATTTCCATGTCAATTTTATCAAAATTATTGATGTTGAAGAGTAGATGAAGAGGTTAGGGAGAGATGCCTCTGGTGGAGGGAAAACGTGATTTTAATTATTTTAATATAACAGATTACTTAAAAACCCGTTTTGAATAACTTACTTAATTTCACAACGAAAAACATTTTCGAAGCTGACTTAACCTTCTTTGGACAGCCGTTTCCCGGTAATCAGATTCTCTTTCAAAAGAGATGATCAATTGAGTTTGGTATGATTTCAAAGAGCTAGCTAATAAGAGTTTTCTATCAGTTAGGCTTCGGATTAACAAAGGATATTTCGTGGTTGTTTGCAAAAAAACTTTATTAAACATCTCTGGTTTTGGAAATAAAAATAAATTTTCTTTAGTTTAACTTAATTTTTTTGCTAAAGAAACAAAGCTAACTGATTCTTTTTTGCGCCATCTCTCTATGGATAAGATTACGAACAACAACAATCGTATTGACAGTGAGCAAAACACTCTGCAGAGGCTCGAGAATGACTTGAAGAACACAATTTTCGGAGTGAACTTTATTCTTTTGAAAGGCCAAGAAATCTCCATCTACACCACATTCGTGCTCTATATCATTCAATTCTTGCAAATTATCGTCTTTGCCTTCCATGATACTGTAACTAACTTTTTCTTTGATGCATGGTTTCTCATTTGAATAGATTAGGGACATTTGGAATGCAGATGACATTTCATACCGAATTCGAGAGACCCTTGGATACTTTAATATTGTGACATATTTTGAGAAATCCAACTGGAATCTTTATATCACGTTCTTTTACGTTGGTGTCGTGATAGTGGCTTTAGCAATCATTGATGCCTTTTACATAAGCTACTCTTACTCAAGAAAGAAAGTCTCATTTGCTTGGCCAGTGGTGCTTCTGAGAAACGTGATGCTCTTGTTTACTACTATTTTGTTTTTGCCCTTCCTGCAATATTTTATTTCAGTTCTTCATTGTGTTGATTACAATGGAATTCAGGTGCATTATAATTTCACAGAAATTCAATGCTGGAAAGGCATATACACGCTTCATGCCATTTTTGCTATCCTTGGAGCTATCGTTTTCATCATCTGCACTTTGATTTCTTCGCTCACTTTGTTTGAGTACAAGACTAACCCCAATGACCCAACTGCCAGGTATCTGTGAAAGCAATAAAAAAATTTAACTTCTTTTGGTTAGAGTGACTTCAAGATCCAATTGTTTTGTCAATTTATATCAAGCAATTATGATTATTTGCTTGACTTTCTTGACTCAAACGCAATTTACCATCATTCTGATGCTCATGATTCTTGCTGGATCAGGTTTCATATTTTACAAATTTTTCTTCAACTTCCCATACCATGATGAAGTTGTGGCTAAGCTCTGGGGTATCCTTTCAGCTTTAAATTTGTGGACTGCTTTCATGTTGGTTATCGCCAAAATCTGCGAAAACTACATCTTTGATGGTGCTGTGATCGCATGGTTTATCGGCATTCCCTTAATTGTTTATCTCCTTCTTGTTATTAAAGACCAAAGATTGGACCTGTTACTGATTAATGTCAATAAGTTCCAAAGCGGAACAGAGGTGCAAAATCAGATAAGGTATATCCTGAAGCTGATTCAATGGCAATCTAAAAATAAGAATGCCGCAATTTTACTTGATGGGTATATGGAAATTCATAAACAAAGTTGGAAAAAAGATGAAGATCCCCAAAAAACCAAGGGTGTTAAAAATAATCGTTTCACAAAGAGCTTAATGAGTAACGAATTTTTTTGAGAATTTTCTTAATAATTTTTGAACAGACCAGGATGAGACATTGAACGAGAAATATGCGTTGCTGATTCAAATGTTATACAAGATGTATTTCTTTGGGATTAAGAAATTCCCAAATAATACTTCTTTGATGATTTCCTATGCTTTCTTCTTGCTGGAGAAAATGCACACCAAGCAACAAGCTCTCCAAGAATTGACTCAAGCTGAAGCAAACAAGCCTTCTTTTGATGAGCAATTTATTATCTACCGTTACAAGAAGATCATTGAAGATGAAATTGCAGAAAGCCAAACAGAAGGCCAAGGAGGTATGGACGTTGTGAGCGAAGTGGCGTTCCAGAATCACCTCAAACAACTCCAAGCCAATATCGAAAAGTCTTCTTTGTTACATATGGAGTTTTGGTCCCAATTATCTGAGGACAACCCTGATTTAGCAAAGTTGAGCGATATTGGTTCAAAAATTAACTTTTCAGTGCAATATGTCGAAGATAATTGGAGCAAGTTACAGAAAATAAATTCCAACAACACAAAAGCCATGAGACTCTACGGCAAATTCTTGATTGAAATCCTGAATGACAAAGAAGGCGGTGATGAGTTCTTGGAAAAGTAAAAATAATTTGTTATGGGACTGAATGATTAATTCTTTTTGTATAGGGCGCGAAATATCGCGAATGTGTTGGCAAATAAGAAGTTTATGAATTTAGGAGGAGTAACAAATGACGAATTTAATAATGAGGCTATGCCAACGATTTCGATTTCTGGAGAACAAGATAATTACGGTATTATCACCAGTTGTAACTTGCAAGCTTCAAGCATTTTTGGCTACAATAAAACTGAATTGATTAACAGAAGAGTCAATGTGCTGATGTCCCAAGTCTTTTCCAAGTATCATGACTCTTTCCTTGAAAACTACCTCAACAGTGGTGAAAGTGCTATCATCGGTAAAAATAAGCAGCGTATGGTCTTTGGTAAGAATAAATCCAACTATATTCTGCCAATCTACCTGAGTATCAGAGCCGTCCAATCAATTATTCAGGGAACTCAGTTTATCACTGTTATTCGTCAAGAAAAGAACTTTAAGAACGCAGCTTATATCCTGACAACACCAGACGGAACTATCGACGCCATGTCCTCTTCATGCATAAATCTGCTCAAGATCGATCTCAAGGCGATTACTCACAAGAAGGCCAATATTCAAGATTATATCCCAAATATTATCAAGAATCGCTCAAGCATGTTTTCAAGCTCAAATAACAATGGTAGATTTAGTGCAACAATCCAATATTATTATCCCTTGGATTCTGAGTATCTTGATGAGACTGATGAAACTTCAATCACTCTTACTTGTCATCTGAATGATCTGATTTTCTTGGGTGGCCAGGTTTTCTCTGGACTTCAATGGAAATTTGAGGCAATTACTGACAAGACTATAACGGTTCCTCCAATTGACCGTAAAGCCAAGATTTCTAATTTCCAGTTCAAATATGAAAAAACGAAGCCCAATGTTCTCGGAGAGTATGTTGATCCTGCAAATATGGACTCTTGCTCAGTGACTGGTGCTGAATATAAGGAAGAAATGTTGACTGTATTGAATAAGTCTGTTATTGATAATGACCAAAGTCTTATTGAAGGCAGCGCTGCTATCAATTTAAATAGTGCAATGGAAGTTGCCAAAAGTAAACAATTGGATGATGACGAGCTGCAGTCACAATCGCAATCAAAGAAGGTTGATTATGGCATTGGGATAAAGACTTTGAGATTGCAAAACGGCAAACCACAAGAAATTGAGCAAGTGGATCCTCAAGATGAGGAAAATGAAGAAAATGACGAAAATAATGATAAGCTGCTTGCAAAGAGCAATCAAAAGCAACCTGAAGAGGATAACCTTGAGGAAGGTTCATACAGAGATTTCAGCACAACGTTCAAGTCCCGAAAAGCACTGAACACAGTGATCAATGACAAGATATCTCCTCCAATCATCAGAAATTTGAAGATGGTCATTAATGCGTTGTGTTTAATCCTCTACCTGATTGCTATTTTGGATTACGTGATTGCTGATAAGGAATTTAATAAAATCCAAAAGAACATCGATTTGCTCAATAAATCCAACACCTTCCTGTCTGAAATGATGAACATTCTTTCAAAGACCCGAGACATATACTTGTTAAATGCTGGAGTTTTGACGAGCAGTAGTGTTGACTTGACCACTTTGACAGGTGACCTGAGAGATTCTTTGGATACTGCAAAAACTCTGAAAGAAGGCCTTGAAGACGAAACTGACTTTGTTTCTGATGCACACTATAATCTCTTTGTTGATGCTCAGGTCAAACTCACCAGCAAAGGTGGCACTACAACATATAAAGGCCTGATACAAGCCTCAGAAGAAATTATTTCGACTGGCTATAATATTCTCAGCAGCCCTTCAACAGTGAGCGCAGATGATGCTAGTTATTATTACATTACTTATAATCTGCTGAATGACTATTTTGTCAGCTGCCAACTTTCTTCTGAATATTATGCTCAAGAGCTAGTAGACAAGGTGAATAGCAAAAATAGTTCCTTCTTGCTTCTCTTGTTAGGTTCGGCTATCACCTTAATAGTTGCTGTGATAATTTTATCGCCTATTCTATATCAGGTGAACAAAGGAAATGAAGAGGTTCTGAGTCTGTTCTTGGATATTCCTGAAAAGACTGTCAAAGGTCTCTATAATAAGTGTGAGACATTCATCTCAAACTTACAAGTTGGTGAAGAAGATGATATTGTCTCAGAAATTGATGAGGACGAGCTTGAAAAAAGAGGAGAAGATAATATGGAGGAATTCATCCCAAGAAAAAAGAAAAAGAAGTTTAAGAATTCCAGTCGAACTCCAACTTCGTTCTTTGTAAAGTTCTTGTTGATGACTGTGATTGTTGAGGCGTATTTCCTCTACAATTACATCACATCAAGCAACCTACTGAACAATATTGACACCACAATAGTCGAATTAAACTCCACCTCCGTTTCTGAATCCTTCTACTCCTTTGCAAATAATGCTGAGAGACAGCTTTTCATTGATTCCACTTTGAAAATTTTAAGCTCTGATGCTAAAACTGTTGTCACCAGCAATATTCAAAAGATGTACAAACTCGATTCCCTCATTCTCAAGGTACTTGGAGTTGAAATTTTAAACCTAATAATATTTCAATAGGAGCATTCAATTAATAGAAAGATTCACTCTGATACATATAATTCAGTGTTTAATCAAATAATGATGGTGAACCCTTGCGAAAGCATTTCAAATGATGTCAGTGCAAGTCAATGCGAAGCCTTTGCTGATTCCACCGTTTATCAAGGAATGACTGTTGCTTTGACAAAGAATTTCGAGAACCTTCGATCTTTATTGAGTTGTTATACAAATATATTGGGT